>C688J18823_10001605_pt1 | contig 14057 bp, 11 predicted proteins | sample HopSoiMetagenom1_FD_18823 | JGI IMG/M metagenome (IMG submission 18823)
AGTATGCTTCCGGAGATCGCCACGATCAGGGCAACAAGGGACAGCGACCACACCGTGACATCCCAGGCGCCATGGCTGCTGCGCAATAGTGTGGGATAGATCCAGTGCGTCACACTGCCCACGTAGTTCCACGCACGTTCCCGGCGCGTGGTGTCGAGCACGACTTCGCCGGTGACCGAGGACACGTAAAGCTCGGTGCCTGCATTGTCGTTGAGCGCGACGCGATACAGCGGGCGGTGACGATCGAACCCGTTCGGTACCGTCCACTGATCGTAATTCGCGAAATCGGCGAGCGCTGCCTGCGACGCGTCCTGTCCACGCTGCCGCGCCGCGGCTTCGGCGATCGTCAGCGCCAGCGGTGCGGATCTTATCGCAGCGTTGGTCAGATCATCAGCGCGAACCGCGCTGACGCCCGATCGGCCCGTCACAACATAAACCAGTCCGTCGCTTCGCCGGAGCAATCGGACACGGGTCGCGTCCTTGACGCCACTGGCGTTGACGGCGGCGGCCGGATCGTAAGGTCCCTGGGATGGATCGATCGGCGTCAGCCCATCAATGCGTTCTGCCTCCGTCAGGCCCGGAAAGGGCATAAAATGCATCACGATGCCGGTTGAGAACCACATCGCAAACAAGAGAGAGAACGAAACGCCCAGCCAGCGATGAAGCAGAATGAGCGCGCGCATGGTGGACTTCACCACTTGAACGCAGCGGATACCTCATAGGTGCGCGGTGCGCCAAGCAGAATCTGATCCGGGTAGAATGGATCGCCCCAGACGGCATATCGCCTGTCGGTCAAATTTCGCACCCGGAATGTCAACCGGGTCTGGTCGACGGACTGGAAAACCGACTTCGGGATATCAACGAAAACATAGGCGTCCGCAACCGTATAGGCGTCGAGCGTAACCGTATTGGCGTCCGTATTGAAGCGGTTGCCGACGTGACGAACCGATGCCCCGAGTTCAACAGGCAATGCGGTCACAAAGCGATAGGATGCACCGGCATTGGCGACGATTCGCGGCACGTTCGGGGGCGTATTGCCCGAGAGCGATCCGCCGCCGAAAACATAATCCGCATAGCGCGCATCGACATAGGCGAAATTGCCCCAGAATTTCCATTCCGAGGTGGGGCGTATCGCGGCCGCGATCTCGATACCTTTGGACTGCTGTTGTCCTGCGATATTGAGCTGCATCCCGCCGGCTGCGGCGTAAACGTTCTTGCGCAGAATGTCGAAGGCGGAGAAGGACCACTCGGCCTTGTTGTCCCAGAACAACTGCTTGACCCCCGTTTCATGGGTGCGGGAGGTGGTTAGATCCAGCGGCTGCAGTGCCCCCAGCAGGAAGATGTTGTTGGCCGAGACGTCGGCACCGGTGGCGTATTGGCTATAGAAGGTCATGCCGGGGATAGCCTCCCAAGTATAGCCGAAGCGCCCGGTCACGGGGATCCAGGACTTCGAAAATGGAAAGCCGGCGCGCTCAACGCCTGCGACATTTTGGGAGCTGCGGTCGAGCCCGATATGCTCGACGCGCAAACCGCCGATCAGGGCAAAGGCTTGCGTGACCTTCAGGCGATCTTCGATCGACAGCGATTCGTTGTCGATCCTTGCCGTCTGTCGTTGTGTCGTCAGCAGGCCATAAGTGCCTCTGGCAGGATCGACCAGCGAAACCTGGTCGTGCGGAAAGTTGGCCGCGCCCGGGCGAACAAAATCGAGGTTGCTGGCCGCGAATGTCGTCACCAGGCGATTGTCCATGCCGGCGATGTTCGAATTCCATGTCAGGTCNNTGATGTTTCCGANCAGNTTCTGATCGTGCGCGACGAAGAATCGTTCGCGGTCGACCCGGTTGTCGACGGCATTGAAGGCCTCGACNTCGTTGTTGAACCATTCGCGCTTGGCGCCGTAGCCATACATCTGGCTCTTCAGCGTGAGATCGCGGGTGATGTTCCATTCGAAGCCGCCCCGAAGCCACANCTCGTCGGCCTTCACATGATTATCAAGGACGTTGTAGTTCGTATTGAAGGTGCGGTTGTCGATCGTGACGGGACCCAGATTGGTGCCGTTGTAGTTGGACACATAGTTCCCCGATACGATTCCGGTCGTCGCATGCGACCCGCTGAACGCGACCGGCACCAGCGGCGTGCCCCAATAGGCCGTGCCCTTGTCCTGCTTGTATTCGATTGCGCCCCAGATCTTGAAACTATCGGAAACGCGATAGTTCAGCTGGCCGGAGACGTTCAGGGTTTTGGTGTTGGTATCGTCGGTAAAGCCATTAAGCGACGAACGGCTGACGTCGAAGCGATAGTCCAGCCCCTGAACGTTGGTACTGCCGCCGGAACCGTACGAACTGCGGAAGGAACGCAGGGAGTCGTAAGAAAAGAACGCCTCATTCCGGATCGGTCCGGTGCTTGGCTGCTTTGTCACATAATTGACGGCACCGCCGGCCGCGCCTTCGCCTGACAGCAGCGATGCCGGTCCTTTGAGAAACTCGACGCTTTCAAGATTGGCAGTATCCATCACCCGCGACGTCATGTTCTGCGGGCCGATCTTGATGCCGTTGTAGAGCGTGTTGATCTGGCTGTTGGTGAAGCCACGCATCGAAAAGGCGGACGGCTCTGCAGGGTTATCGCCGGATGTTACGCCGACCGCGCCCTGGGCCGCCTCCGAAACGGTCCGATATCCCTGCTCCCTGATGGTTTGCCGACCGATCACCTCCACCGTCGCCGGTATCTCGCGGACGGTCAGTCCCAACCGGGAAGCACTTTCGGCCACGGCGTTGGTATTGAGCGGTGTATGGGCAACCTCGCCCCTGCCCGAAGCCGGCGATGGCGCCGGCACCGCGGTCTGGGTGCGGGTGCGGCCCGCAACACGTCCGGCGGTACGACTGCGCTGCGTTCCGGACTCGGTTCGACGTACCGGCTTGCGCTGTGACGGCGAGACGACGACAGGCCCCAGACTTTCAGGTCTTTTCTCTGCCTGCGGAGCACCCTGCGCCATCACCGGAGCCGTGACGCCCGAAGCAAGGACGGCAACCAGGCCGAGCGGCGCTACGGACGAACGCAACCAGCGCTTGATCGTACCCCCGTGGCTTCTATTGGCGTAGCTCTGGCTGGAATGATGACACGCACAAGCATGGCGTGGCGCAAGATGACCATGATTTATGAAATTCAACACCTTACCGCTCGACGGCGAAGTCCTTACCCGTCAGCGCGGTCGCTGTCGCCTTCTGCCCTCGCCCCAAGCGGCAGATGCTTCAACTACTCTTGCGACATCGGAGCACCCCGCCCGACGCGTTCGCGCGTGACTTATGACCGGCAGCAGGTTTCCTGGCTCGCGGGTTATCGCCTCCGACCACCTTCCCAGAGATTTTTCGGTCTCCAGTGGTATCTATGGCCGTTGGCTATCCGCCTACAGTTGCGGGGGCAGCCGCGGATTTGCACACGAACATGCGCGCACCGCATTCCCTTGGTTAGCCCTTGCGGGCACCACCAATCACAATCGTGGCATCCGATCGTATTGAGAGTCAACGGTCTAATTGATCTCAGTCGGGAGCGTCTGACGGACGAATTTTGCTTGCACGGTGACAGGAAACGCTTCGCCGAATAGAAGTACGGCGATGGACGGTGCGAAGGAAGGGCCTGAGCAGCGTGATTGATCCGGATGCTGCCTGATGTCCCAGAGCAAAACGCCGACATGGCGGGACGAAATCGACGCGCTGGCATTCGGGTTGGCCGATCACCAGGGCGTCTGCATGGTGCATCGTCGCGCATTCCGGACGTTGTTGCGGACGACGCCATCACCGCAACAATGCGTGGACTTCTTCAACACCCATCAAGACGCGTTTCAAGCAGCGGCCCGCGCGAAAGTACTTCGCGCCAGCGTTGCGAACACCGCGAACTTTCACCTCACTAGCCGGGATGTGACGCGGCAATTGAAAAATTAGGGTCGCGCCGGCGCTCGTTTTCGGCTATTACGCAGTCATCTTCGCTAAGGATCGAACATGCAACAGGCCCGGACCGCCCATCTACCCGCCGTCACCACCGATTCGGGCGTGGTGTTTCAAGCCGTGCTGGCGATGGCCCTTGGCCTTTTCATTGTCGGCGTAGTCGGCTTTTCGCACATCAGCGCCGTTCATAACGCCGCTCACGATGTCCGCCACGCCAATGCGTTTCCCTGTCACTGACGCCAGATGCCTGTTTTCCGATCTATTGTATTTTCGGCCACGCTGGCCGGGCTGATCGTCGGTGCGGTGATCTCGGTTGCGCAATTCTTCGGAACGGTCCCGCTGATCCAGCAGAGTGAAGTTTACGAGCGCAAGGCTGCAGCCGAGGCTGCGCATGAGCAGACTGCCGCCCCCCACGATCACGGTACCGACCGTAGCCATGATAGCGAATGGGAGCCCAAGGATGGATTTCAGCGCAACGCCTTCACGGTCGCAGCGAACATCCTGACTGCGATCGGCTTTGCGCTATTGCTCACCGGAGTCTATGCGGTTCGGGGCCGGCCGGTGGCGTGGCGGGAGGGCCTGCTGTGGGGACTTGGCGGCTTTGTGGTGTTTACTGCGGCGCCTGGACTCGGCCTGCCGCCGGAATTGCCGGGCATGCCGGTGGCCGAACTGGCGGCGCGGCAGACTTGGTGGATAGCCACGGCTACTGCAACNGCCGNTGGGCTTTACTTNCTGGCCTTCCGTTCAGCAGCATGGGCTGCGGTACTTGGCCTCGGTCTCATCGTTNTACCGCATCTGATCGGCGCGCCCCTTGCGCCGGAGTCTCACGGCGAGGTGCCGGCTGCACTGTCGCACAGGTTCATCGTGGTCGTGACGCTCACTAGTCTGCTGTTCTGGGCTTTGCTGGGCGTCTGCACGAGCATCGCGTTCGGACGTGTCTCGCGCCCGTAAGAACGAAGCAAACGCGCTGATTGGCCGCGGCTTCGGCCGGCCCCCCCGAACGGCCAGAATCCGATCTGACCCGCCTACCGCAACACGATCTCCTGGTCGGCCCAACGCAGATAGCGGCGCGTCAGCGTACGTCGGCTCAAGCCGCTGCGATCCGCCCAATCCTGATCCGGCTTGAGCGAAAGCCAGTACCCCGCGCCCAAGCGAGCTGCAAGCGGAACCCTGATCGACCGATCGCTAGACGGCCTTTGTCAGTGCCCCATCGACGATGAGGTTGGTGCCGGAGATGCGGCTTGCTACCGGGCTCGCAAGGAATACCACGCCGGCGGCGACTTCCTGCGGCGTGCCCATGCGCCCGGTCGGATTGAGCGACATCGCCGTCTTGTAGAGATCGGGCATGCCGCGCTCGATGTTCTGCCAGATGCCGCCTTCGAAATAGGTATTGCCCGGCGACACCGCGTTGACGCGGATGCCCTTGGCGATCAGTTGATTGCTGAGGCCTTTGGCGTAGTGGATCAAGGCCGCCTTGAACGCGCCATACGAACCGGCGGCAAAATCGACCTCGAAGCCCGACACGCTGGAGACGATGATGATCGACGCCGATTTCGACTTTTCCAGATAGGGCAGCGCGGCCGCGACCGAGTTCACGGTATGCATCATGTCGGTGCGGAACGATTTCTCCCAGGTCTCGGCCGTGTCGCCTACCGCCAGCGCGCTGACATTGCAGACGATGGTATCGATGCCGCCGAGTTCGGCGGCGGCGCCGTCAATCCAGCCCTTCAGCGCATTCGGGTCGGCGACATCGACCGCCCTGCCCCAGGATTTGACACCTTTCGCCGACAGGCCCTTTACGACGTTACCGACCTCGTCGGCATTGCGCGCGCAGATTGCGACATTGGCGCCCTCGGCCGCAAACAGCTCGGCAATCGCCAGCCCAATGCCCTTGCTGCCACCGGTCACGAGCGCGCTCTTTCCCTTTAATCCGAGATCCATGGTCGCCTCCGTTGCTGGTGCGGCGGCCTGCTCGCATGCCGGCAGGCCGCCTCGGTCCGGGTTACATCTTCTTCCAGTCGCCCGCGCCTTCGAACGCGGCGGCGGCGCGATAGATCGTCGGCTCGTCAAAATACTTGCCGATCAACATCAGCCCCACAGGCAGGCCGTTGCTCATGCCACAGGGAAGGCTCATCGCCGGATGTCCGCTGGCGTTGAACGGCGCGGTGTTGGGAACCATTTCGAACGCGCGCTGGATATAGAGTTCGCGCGGCGCGTCAGGCGGCGGCAGCGGCGTCGCCTTCATGGGCAAGGTCGGCATCAACAGCAGGTCGTAATTGCTCATTGCCGCGTCATAGGCAGCGCGCAGCTTGCGGTTCAAGTTCTGCGCCTTGGCATAGAAATGCCCGCGATAGTGCTTTGTGAAGTATTGCCCGAGCAGCATCGTGATCTTGAGGCTGTCGGACAATTCGTCGGCGCGATGCTTCCAGGCCGAGTGGGCGTCAAGCAGCGTGGTATTGTAAAGACCGCGCCAATTGGTCCCCATGCCGTTGCCTTTCATCATGAACTCGGTGGCGCCTTCGGCGGCGATCGGCAGCCAGATCGCGGGCGCGGCCAGATGCATCGGAATCGAGATTTCCTCGACGGTGGCGCCGAGCTTGCGGAACAGGTCGGCGCCCGCCTTGACCTTGGCATCGACATCCGCCTCAGAGCTCGGATGCCCAAAGCCTTCCTTGACGACGCCGATGCGCAATCCCCTGACGCCGCCGTCGAGCTCGCTGGTATATTTCGCAACCTTGAGCGCGCCTTGGCGGGGATCGAGTCCATCCGCGCCCGCCAGCACCTCCAGCAGCAGCGCGTTGTCGTGGACGTTGGCCGTCATCGGGCCTGTGTGGTCGATCGTGAGCTCGATCGGCATCACGCCGGTATAAGGCACGAGGCCATAGGTGGCCTTCATCCCGTAAATGCCGCTGAAGGCCGCAGGAATGCGGATCGATCCACCCTGGTCGCCGCCGATCGCCATATCGGCCTCGCCGGTCGCCACCACGACCGCACTGCCCGACGACGAGCCGCCGGCGGAGTAGCCCATCTTGTGCGGATTATGGACCGGGCCGGCAGCACAGGTGTGGCTGCCGCCGGAGAAGCAGAAATATTCGCAATGGACCTTGCCGACAATGGTGCCGCCGGCATCGAGCATGCGGGTGACGATGGTCGCATCCGTATCGGGCGTGTAGCCTTCGAGAGTCGAGGCGCCGTTCATCATGGGAACGCCGGCGAGGCAGATGTTATCCTTCAGCGCGATGGTCTTGCCGGCAAGCTTGCCGCTGGGGGCGCCCTTGATCTCGGTCTTGACGTACCAGGCGTTGTATTTGTTCTCCTCGCCCTCGGGGCGATAGCCCGGCGTGCGCGGATATTTCACCGCCGGGACATAGTCCGGCATGGCGTCGACGGCTTCGTAGGCGGCGTAGTTCGCCTGCATCAGGGCGTCGTAGGACTTGAGCTCCTCGTCGCCCATATGCATGCCGAGGTCTTCGGCGACGCTGCGTAGTTGATCGAGTGTGGGTCTTCTGACTGCCATGGCTTGGGTCTCCCTCTGATCATGCCCGCGAGAAGCGGGCCTTACGTTGCGATACCGACGAATTCTCCGACCAGGCTTGCGTCGCCGAGTTCGGCGGGCGCCACCTCCCGGGTGATCGCCCCCTTCTGGATGATAAGGATGCGTTGCGAGAGCGCGGCAATGAAGTCGAGATTCTGCTCGACCAGGATCATCGTGAGCCCGCTCTTGGCCCGCAGCCGCTGCAGGGTCTCGACGATTTCGTCGATGATGGACGGCTGAATGCCCTCCGTCGGCTCATCGAGCAGGACGAGACGCGGGTCGCCGCAAAGGCAGCGCGCGATCGCCAATAGTTGCTGTTCGCCGCCCGACAATGCGCCGCCGGTACGATCGAGCAACGCCTTCAGGCGAGGAAACTCCTCCAGCACGGCGGCGATGATGTCGTCCTCGGCGTTGTCCTGCGTGCCGCAGCCCATGCGCAGATTCTCGTGGACGGTAAGCCCGGGAAAGATCTCGCGGCCCTGCGGTACATAGCCGAGCCCCAGCCGCGCGCGCCGGTAAGGTTCGACCGCCGTGACGTCGTCATGGCCAAACATCACGCGCCCGCCGGTCGCCGGCAAAAACCCCATCAGCGCTTTCAGGAGTGTCGTCTTGCCCATGCCGTTGTGGCCCAGGATACCGATGAACTCACCTTCATTGACGGAGAAGCTCACCCCGTTGAGGATCGGAATGCGGCCATACCCCGTTCGCAATCCCTGCACATCGAGCATCATGCGGCCGCCTGTTTGCCCAGATAGATGTCGCGCACCTGCGGATTGCGCATGATGCTTTCCACCGTGTCCTCGACCAGCACGCTGCCCTGGTTGAACACGGTGACCTGCTTGGCGATCATGCGGATGAACTGCATGTCGTGCTCGACGACGATCAACGCCTTGGTGCGGTTGATCTCGCGCACCAGTTCAGCGGTCTTGAGGACCTCCTCATGGGTCATGCCCGCGGCGGGCTCATCGAGCAGGATCAATTCCGGATCAGTGGCCAGCACGAGGCCGAGTTCGACCCATTGCCGCTGCCCATGGGCGAGCTGGCCGACCAAGCGCTCGGCCGCTTCGGTCAGGCCGACCCGTTCCAGCATCTCATCCACGACTCGTTTGGTTTGCGCCCGAGAATGGATCCGGCTCGCCGCCAGCCAGATGTTTTCACGCACCGAGAGACCGTCGAACACGCTGGGAACCTGGGTCTTGATGCCAATGCCAAGCCGCGCGATCTCATGGGCGTGGGCGTCGGAGATCTCCCGACCACGGAACAACACGTGTCCATGGGTTGGCTGCAGCTGCCCGGTCAGCATCTTGAAGAAGGTGCTCTTGCCAGCGCCGTTCGGGCCGATAAGGCAGCGCAGCTCCCCTTCGGCCAGCGAGAAGTCGACGTGGCGCACGGCACGAACCCCGCCAAAATGCATGCTGAGATCCCGGGTCTGAAGCAGCGGTGCGGCCATCAGCCCTCCTCCGCCCGTTTGGGCTCCAGCCGCGTCTTGGCCCGCTTGCCGCGTGAAGAGAGCAGCCATTGGCCGAGATCGCCGAGCGTGGGCACCAGCCCTTTCGGCACCAGCAATACGAACGCGATCAGGATGATACCGAGGATCAACGGCGCATTGGCAAAGATCTTGGCCCACCAATCCGAGCCGCCGCTCGGCTGGTTGGCGCCGAGCGCGGTGGTGAGCCATTGAATGCCGATGCAGCCGACGATCGGACCGATCAGCGTGCCGCGCCCGCCGACAATCACCCAGATGATGATCTGCGCGGATTGGGCGAGGCCGAAGATCGTGGGGCTGACGAAATTTCCCCAATTGGCGAACAGGCAACCGGCAAATCCGGCAAGCGCGCCGCCGATCGTGAAGGTCGCGAGCTTGTAGGCCCGCGGATCATAGCCCAGCAGTTCGGCGCGCCGCTCGTTTTCCCTGATGCCGACGATGATACGGCCGAAGCGGCTCGCCAGCAGCAGCCGCAGGCCGAAATAGGTCAGGATCAGTGAAACAGTCGCAAGATAGAACATGCCCTCGAGATCGATCGGCGAGGCCTTGTTACCGGGAAAATTGAGCGGCGGAATGCCGGGAATGCCGTTGAAGCCGCCGAGCCGCGCCGAGCCGATGCGGAATTCCGGTCCCGCGGTGGAATTGACCGAATTGAACAGGATCAGCGTCACGGTCAGCGTGATGACGCCGAGGTAGACGTCGCTGATGCGGCCATAGAACATGAAATAGCCGAGCAGTGCGGCGAAGGCGGCGGGCAGAACGATCGCGAGCAACAGCGGAATCGTGCTCTCGCCGATATTGAACATGGCGATGGCATAGGTGTAGGCGCCAAGTCCAAAGAAGGCCGATTGCCCGAAACAAAGGATTCCGCCATAGCCCCAGATCAGCGCCAGGCTGAGCGCCAGGATCGCCATGATCATGTAGACCGTGAGTTCCAGCACCACGTCGAGTTCGAACAAGCGTGGCACCAGCACTAGGAATGCGACGCCAACCGCGCCGACGAGGCCGAGCCCCAGAAGATTGAGTGCGCGGGCGTTCACAGTCCTCTCCGGAAGAAGCGGCCAGTGATGCCTTGCGGCAGCAGGCGGATCAGGACAATAGCGGCACCAAGCAACGCCACTTCGCCGAACACAGGCGTGGTGGCGAAGGTAGCGATCTGATTGATCGTGCCGAACAGCGCGGATGCCGAAACCGTGCCGCTCAAAATAGCGGCGCCGCCGCCGATCACCGTGATGAAGGATTTGGCGACATAGGCGACGCCGATGGTTGGAAACACGCCGGAGACCGGCGCCAGGACCGCGCCGGCAAGGCCCGACAGCGCAGCGCCGATGCCGAAGGTGATGGCGTAGACGCGCGGCGGATTGACACCCAGCGCCGCCGCCATATTGGCGTTCTGCATCGTGCCGCGAGCAATCAGGCCGAGCCGCGTCCAGCGCATCACGGCGAAGATCGCCGCCAGCACCACGGCCGCAACCGCGATCACGAACAGCGTGTAGGCGCTGGTACGGTAGGCGCCGATCTGGAAACTGCCGAGCGGCGCCGAGATGCCGACGGTGGTGTTGCCGAAGATCGCCGTCGTCAACCCGACCAAGAACAAGCTGAGACCCCAGGTCGCGAGCATGGTGTCGATCATGCGACCGTAGAGAAAGCGGATAATGGTTCGCTCGACGATGACGCCGATGATGCCGACCACGATTGGTGCCACCACCAGCATCGATAGCCAGATGCTGATGCCGTGGCTGGTTGCAACGATCGCCGCATAGCCACCGAGCATCAGGAACTCGCCATGGGCGAGGTTGATGACGCGCATCATGCCGAAGATAATCGCCAGCCCGACGCTGATCAGCGCCAGGCTGGCTATTGCATAAAGGACCTGGATTGCCAGGAGAGCAACGAGATCCACGTTCACCTTTCCCAAGCAAGATTTGAGGGCAGACGTCCCCTCAGATCTTGATCACGTATTGCTGGTTGTCATTCGGATTCTTGATGAGATTGCAGACGGCGGCGGTATCGGCCGGCTTCTGCTGGGCGAAATCTTCGAGCACCTTGAGCTTCTTGTCGGCAACTTCAGCGATGTGCACGTCGAGCACGCAATGATGCGTCGGCGGGTCGATCGTGACTTTGCCGGATGGCGCATCGATCCCGATCCCGGTTTCGAGAGCCTCGATGACCTTGATCCGGTCGACGCTCCCGGCCTTCTTGACCGCTTCTGCCCATAGCTGGAACCCCTGATAGGTTCCCATCGCAAGTTCGGTAATGTTGGGGTAATCGGCGCCAAAACGCTTGTGGAAGCTGGCGACAAATTTCTCGTTCACCGGGTTCTTCAGGTCCTGGAAGTAATTGTAACAGACCAGCATGCCGTTGCACTCGTCCGGCGACAGCACGATGTGCTCGTTGCCGACCGCAAAGGTGGTTGACGCCATCGGAATGCTCTTGCGCATGCCGGCCGCAGCCCATTGGCGGTAGAACGAGATATGCGCGCCGCCGACTAAAGCCGACCAGACGAAATCGGGCTTCGCCGCCTGAATCTTGGAGATGGTCGGGCCGAAATTGGTGACGTCGAGCGGGAAGAAGTCGATCGAGGGGACCTCGCCGCCATTTTCGGTGACGTATTTCTTTACCCATTGCGAGGTGATCTGGCCGTAGTTGTAATCGGCCGCGATCACGTAAACCTTCTTGCCCCATTTCTTCATGGCGTGAGGCACCAGCTTTTCCACGGTTTGAGCCGGGGTCACGCCAGTGTCAAACTGGTTGCGATCACAGACGCCACCCTCATACTGGGTGTTGTAGAAATACAGCGTCTTGAACTTGTCGAGCACCGGCCGGATTACCTCGCGCGAGGCCGAGGTGATGCCGCCATGCACGACGGCGACCTTGTCCTTCAGGGCCGCCTGCTGCGCGAACTGCGTGTAGAGCTGCATGTTGGACTGGGTGTCGTAGTTGATCAGCTTGATCTGCCGGCCCAGCAGACCACCGGCGGCGTTGGCCTCCTCGACGGCAAGGGTCAACGCGTCGACCATCGGCTTGCCGTAGATATCGAGGCCGCCGGAGAGATCGTGGATGCTGGCGACGCCGATGGGATCCGCCGCTCGGGCGCCGGTCGAAAACATCCCGGCGGCCGCGGTGGCCGCCGTACTTTGTAAAAACGTTCTGCGATCGATCCTCATAACCGTAGTCCTCCTCGCGGTTGCGGATGATTTATGAAATCAGGTACTTTTTCAGGATTGACGCGCCCATCGTGTATTTCGGGTCGACCATGTTGCCGAGCCGGATCCGTCCGGCCTGGCTGAGCAGCATGTAGGCGTCGATTTCGTCGAAACCGTAATCCGCGCTCATCCAGCGAACCAGTTCGCGATAGGCGATGCGCGCCGCGTCTTCGAGCGGCCGGGCACTGCCGATCGTCATCAGGAAATCCTTGGTCTCAAGCCGCGGCCAGGCAAAGCTCCAGCCCTTGATGACGTCGATCTGCATCGTGACGGTGGCGCGCTGCTCGATCGCTACCCCCGACAATTCGCCGTCGCCCTGGGCGGCATGGCAATCACCAACATAGAGGAAACCGCCTTTGACATGCACGGGAAAGTACAGGATCGCACCGGGCGCGACGTCCGGCAGGTCCATATTGCCGCCGTGATAGTCGGGCTGCAGCGACGAGATCGCCTCGATCTCGGGGGAAATTCCAATGGTTCCGATGAACGGCTGATAAGGCAGCGTGATCTTGTCGCTCCAGCGCACGCCATCCTTGTCGACGTGCATCACCCTCACCCGTTCGGGCAATGGCGGATTGAGCATTGCGGTTGACGCCGTTCCGACCAGGCCACCGAATTCCGGAATGATGCAGGTCTTGCCCGCCGGCTGCGCGCCCCTTGTCTCCACGGCATGGATATGCACGGCCAGGCAATCGCCCTTCTCGATCCCGTTGACGGCAATCGGGCCGCATTGCGGATTGAGGAAGGGAAACTGCAGCTTTGCTGTTCGGGCTGTCTTTTTCGCTTGTGATAACGCCGCCGAAGGCGTCTTCGGTTTCGACCGCGACGACGTCGCCGGGATCGATGGTAAGGACCGGCTTTGCGTAAGGTCCATAGACGTAGTGGAAACTGCCCTGCCCTTCGATCGTGAGCTCGTGGCGCTTTCCAGCCTGACCTTTGGCAAGGCCGCGCTTTGCCATGATCGAGGTGTTGAGCCAGATGTCGTCGGTCATCGCGATATCCTCGAAGCTTGGCGACGATGCAAATTGCAAGCCAAAAGCCGGGCTTGCCTCGTTCGTCCTAGTTCAATTTCCAGTCTCCACCGGCCTCGATCGCCCGAGCCAGACGTATCAATGTCGTCTCCTCGAAGTGGCGCCCGACCAGCATCAGGCCGACCGGTAATCCATTGACGCGGCCGCATGGCACGGTGAAGGCAGGATGTCCGGACACGTCGAACGAGCATGTGTTAGCCTGCATATTAAGCGCGGTATCGATCACGGTGTTCAGCGGCGCTCCAGGCGGCGGGATCGGCGTTGCGGTGAAGGGAATGGTCGGCATCACCAGCGCATCGAATTTTCCAAGCGCCTCGTCATAGGCCCGCCGCAGCAGTCCCCGGAGATTTTGCGCCTTCGAATGATAGCGACCGTGATAATGACGATGCATGTACTCGCCGAGCATCAGCACCAGTTTCACGGTCGGCGACACGTCGTTGATCCGCGTCCCCATGCCGCGCGCTAGGGCCTCCTGCATCGAGAGCGGATAGTAGCCCTGGACGTTATTGCCGACGCCATAGCCCTTGAGCATCATCTCGGCAGCGCCTTCCAGAATGATGCCGCTCCAGACATGGGGTCCATCGAGATGCCAGGGCACGGAGACTTCCTCGCTTGCGATGCCGGCCCGCCCGAGCGCGGCAATGGCTTGCCGCACCTGCTCGTTGACCGCGGGATCGCTCTCCGGATGGCCAAATCCCTCACGCAGCACGCCGATGCGCAATCCCTTCGCGGGATTGCCGAGCGCGGCCACATAGTCGCCGGTGCGCGCCGCGATCGTCCTTGTATCCCAGCCGTCGTGGCCGGCGATGACGGTCAGCAGCCGCGCGACGTCCTCAACCGACGCGCAGATCGGGCCGCAAT
>C688J18823_10001606_pt1 | contig 14056 bp, 12 predicted proteins | sample HopSoiMetagenom1_FD_18823 | JGI IMG/M metagenome (IMG submission 18823)
CTCCGCTGGGCGACGCCGGTGCTGCACTTCCGCCGGACCGCGACGCGCGACGTGGAGCTGCACGGCGAAACGATCCACGCAGGTGACAAGGTGGTGACCTGGTACGTGAGCGCGAACCGCGACGAGGAGGTCTTCGCGGATGCCGATGCGTTCGACGTGACGCGGAAGCCCAACGACCATGTCACGTTCGGCCCGGGCGGCCCGCACTTCTGTCTGGGCGCGCACCTGGCGCGACTCGAGGCGATCGTTCTCTTCCAGGAGCTTTTGCCCCGGATCAGGTCGATCGAGCTCGCAGGACCGACCGAGCGGATCCGCTCCAACTTCGTGAACGGCATCAAGCGGATGCCGGTGCGGGTCGCGATCAGCTAGTTCGGCGGATCGAGGGAGCCGTTGCGGTCCTGGACGCTTCGCGTCAGGGATCGAAGCATTGACGCCAGCCTGTCCTGATCGCGCTCGTTCAGCGCGCCGGCTATCGCCGTCTCCTCGGCGTTGAACCGTGGGAACAGGTGCTCGATCGTGCTTCGACCCTCGGCTGTCAGCGACACGAGCACGCTGCGGCCGTCACTCGGGTCGGGCCGGCGGGAGATCCACCCACGTGCATCAAGCGTCCGCAACACGCCGGTCGCCGTCGGGCGGCTGATCCCGATCGCGTCCGCGAACGCGTTGGCGCCCAGCTCTCCCCACACCCAGAGCACCCACAGCGCGACGAACGAGGTCCATGAGACGCGCTCGGTCGCCAGGACGCTCGCCTCCATGTGTCGGCGGACGGAGGCGGCGGCGCGGAACAGGTTCGAGATGGCCCACATCGCGCGGAAGTCCAACGATCGATCGCGGAGCGCCTCGACCACCTTCCGCTCCGCCGGCAGGAGATCGTCGTTCACGCAGCGCCCGAGATGAGGCGACCGCCAAGGTCTCGGGCGACGTCCAGTATGGCGTCGACGTCCTCGTCGGTCGTCCGGAAATTCACGAAGCATGGGCGGAGCCACACCTCGCCGTCGATCAGGGCGGAGGCCAAGTAGATCCGTCCGTCGGCCTGGATCGCCTCTGCCAGCCGCTGGTTGTGCGCGTCGACTGCGACCCCCGCGGGCGCATGCCGAAAGGGCACGATCGATAGCTCGGGGGGAGGGTCGAACACCTCGAAGTCCTCGCTCGCCTGCGCGCGGCGGTACAGGAGGTCGGCCTCCTCGAGGTTACGAGCGATCGCCTCACGGAACTGCTGTGCCCCGTGCGCGCGGAAGGCGAGCCATGCCTTGAGTGCGCGGAACGGTCGCGAGTACTCGAGGGTGATGTCCGCTGCATGCAGCTCGTGCTGCTGGTGGGGAAGGTAGCCCTGCTCGTGTGAGAACGACTCCTCGAAGACGTCGCCGTGCCGGCTCATGACGACGCCGCACGCCTTGGGGAGGTACAGCCACTTGTGAGCGTCGACGGAGCAGGAGTCGGCGCGAGCGAGCCCTTCGAAAACCTCGGGGCGGACAGCCGCCGCCGGCAGCCCATATGCGCCGTCGACGTGCAGCCACACGCCCGCCTCGGCGCACACGTCGGCGACCGCGGAGAGGTCGTCGACCGCGCCCGTCAGTGTCGTGCCTGCCGATGCAACGACGGCCACGGGCGTTGCGCCGGCCGCGCGATCCGCCGCGATGGCCTCGGACAGCAGGTCCGCACGCAGCCGTCGTAGCGGGTCCAATGGGATCGTCCGCAACCGATCAGACCCGACTCCGAGCAGCTCGACCGCTCGGGTGACCGAGTAGTGGACCTCCTCGGAGCAGTACACGACCGGAGCCTCGCCACCGAGGCCGGCACGCCGCGACCCGGGCAGCGCTCGCTCGCGCGCGGCCGCGATCGCCGTCAGGTTGCTGATCGTTCCTCCGCTCGTGAAGGCGCCCGACGCGACCGGGAACCCGATGAACGCGCCGATCCAGCGCACGGCCTGGTGCTCGACGACGGTCGCCGCTCGTGCATCGACAGCGAGATTGATGTCGTAGGTGTGGGCCAAAAGGTCGCCGATCGCACCGATGGGCAGCCCGCTGGACCCGATGAACGCGAAGTACCGCGGCCGCGGTTGGGCGATCGATTCGTCCAAGATCCGCGCCGCATCATCGAGCGCCTCGTGCACCGGCACAGGGTCCTCGGGCAGGTCCGCCCTGATGAGCGCGCGGACGCGGTCGTCCAGCGGCGGCTCCTCCGGCCTGAACCGATCGAACGACCGCCACGCCTCCTCAACGAGCCGCGCCGCGTGCGCCAGCGCCTCCTCCCGCGGGGCGTCGAGGCGCAGCGACCGCTCGTCGTCGGTCATCCGATGCCTTCTGCGCGTACGCCTGCCGGGTTGATCCCGGCCTCCTCATCCGACCGGAGCTCGTCCAGGACGCGGCTCGCCGGCGGCCGGCCCCTCATCGTTAGCGCGACGGCCAGACCGACGATGGCCCACGCAGCGACGTACCGCCACACGAGATCGAACGGAGCCGGCTGCTTGTAGATCCCGCCGAACACGGCCGCGATCGAGATCACGATGCCGATCACTCCGGCGATCACGACGCCGACGTAGTTCGCGCCCTGCCGCAGACCCCGGAACGACCCGGCGGCGAGCAGACCGTAGACAACCATCAGCGCGAAGCCGCCGAACGTCGAGAGCCACAGGAACATGTCGAAGAAGTGCGGGCTCGGGCTCGCGTCAGCGAACACGGTGTCGGCGAACTGGGCGATCCCGACCATCACGAGCGAGACTCCCTCAACGAAGGCGATGGCGGCGACCGGTGTGCCGCGACTCGCGGATACCGTCGCCAGGCCGCCGGGGATCCGCCGGTCGCGCGACAGCGCGAAGACGCCACGCGCCGAGGCGACCGCGGCGCCTAGGCCGACCGCAAGGATGTCGAGGAGTACCACGACTTCCAGCAGCTTCAGGATGAAGTCAGAGCCGTACCCGCCGACCGCCGGAGGCGACCCGAGCGCGAACAAGGGAGCGGCGGCCACCGCTGGATCGGTGATCACCGATAGGTCCTGGCCGAACCCAACAACCTGCGCGTACGCCGCGATCAGATAGAAGACGGTCGCGATCACGACCGTGTACAGCACGGCGCGCGGAATCGACCGCTTCGGTTCAGCGGTCTCCTCACCGAGGTTTGCCGCCGTCTCGAACCCCACGAAGATCAACACGCCGTACAGCACGCCGAACATGATTCCGGTCCATCCATCGGCGGCGGAGCTCGGCTTGAACGGCTCGAGGTTCGCCTGTGGCGCGTCGACGATCACCTTCGCGAAGAACGCGAGGACTACGACCGCCGACGCCAGCGCCAGGGTCAGCTGCGCCCGCGTCGAGATGTGGACCCCGAGATACTGCAACAGGAACACCGCTGCGACGAATACGAGGCTCCACGCCCACATCGGCAACGGCGACGATGACGAGATGACCCCAGGAACCGCCGGGTCGGCCGTGAAGATCACGTCGTGGACGTACCATCCGACCAAGCAGGCGATCGCCGAGGCGAGCACAGTGGTACCGCCGTAGTAGATCCATCCGGCAAACGCGCCGGTCCTCGCGCCGAGGCCGTTCGACACGTAGTCGTAGAGCGACCCGGCCGCGTGCACGCGTTTCGCGTACTGCGCGACGATCCACCCGAGCGCGAACGTCCCGATCGCCGCCAACAACACGGCGAGTGGGGTCGCGACGCCCGCTCCCTTGCCCGACGCGCTGAGCCCGGCGATGAGCGGGATCAGGAAGGCCGCCGAGAACACCGGTCCCATGAACCCGACCGACTGCGAGATGCAGTCCACCAGCCGCAGCCGCTTCGCGCCGAGGCGCTCGTAGTCGTGCTGCTCAGACACGCCCGCCATGTCGTCCCCCTCTCCGCCGCCCTTAGGCGGCCGCGCCCGTCCACCCCTGTTCCGGACGTTCGAACCAGACGTGCACCTGCCCGGTGCCGACCGATGCCTCGTACTCGCTGAACAACTCGCCCGGCGCGCGGCACTCCGCGCCGCCCATCGCCGCGGCCATCATCAGGTAGTGGCCGAAATGGCCCTCGGGGTAGGCCTTGCGATACGCGGGCATGTTGCCGATCACGCCGGCGTGGTCACCGCGCTGCATCAGGTCGAGCACGTGCATGTCGGCGTCGTAGTACGCGCGGTCGTAGATGTTGTCGGGCGCCCGCTGTGCCTCCCGTTGCCGGAGTTCCTTGAACCCGAAGAACCGGTGCGTCATCCCACCTGAGGCGAGCAGTACGACGCGCCGGTCGCTTTCGGCGATCGCCTGGCCGATCAACGACCCGAGAAGCAGGAAGTCTTCGGTGTCGCAGCATTGATTCAGGGCCACGCTCAGCCACCGCGTGTCGGGGTCACCGAGGAATGTCCAGATGTTGACCGTGCCGTAGAAGATCGGCAGGTAAGGGTCGTCGCACGCGAGGATCCAGCAGTCGTCGCGACCCTCGGCTTGCGCGGCGATGCGCTTGGCAAGGTCCGGGTCGCCGGGCATGTCATACGGTATCTGCCGCATGCCCCGCGGCAGCTCACTGCTCGTGAACAGACCCTGTCGCCTGTCCTGCCCGGTCACGATGTGCTCGAACGTCGATTCCCAGTGCGTGTCGAACACGATCACGGTGTCCGGCTTCAGCCGGTCGATGCAGTCACGTTTCATCCGTTCCAGTCCGGGGACGAGGGAGATCTCCTTGCCGTCGTTGAGCTCGAGCCGAATGTCCTCGGGCAGCATGATCGTCGGGACGTGCGCGACCAGGGCCGCGCCAACAACCTCACCCATCCATCCTCCTCACCCGCCGGACGACGGCGCCGTCACGACGTTCTTGACGTCGGCGTAGAAGTCGAAGCTCCATCGGCCGCCTTCGCGACCGATCCCCGAGTTGCGCGACCCGCCGAACGGCGCATCGAGATCGCGCACGAAGAAGCAGTTGACCCAGACGGTGCCGGCGACGAGCTGTTCGCCCACTCGCTGGGCACGCGCCTCGTCGCCGGTGTAGACCGTGGCGGCGAGGCCGTAGTCCGTCTGGTTGGCGAGGCCGACCGCCTCGGCTTCGTCGCGGAACGGCTGCGCGGTGAGCACCGGCCCGAAGATCTCGCGTGTCAGAAGAGGCGAGCCCTCCGGCATGTCAACGAACAGCGTGGGCCGGTAATACAGGCCGCCGAGGTCGTCATTGGGGCCGCCGCCGATGAGCGCGCTGGCGCCCTCGCCATGCCCTGCGCGCACGAACCCGTCCACGCGCTCGAAGTGTTCGCGACTGATCAGCGGGCCGATGTCGGTCAACTCGTCGCGCGGGTCGCCCTGCACGACGTGTCCCGTCGCGTCCACGAAGCGCTCGAGGAACTCGTCGTACATCGAGGACTCGATCAATAGGCGCGTGCCCGCGAGGCAGACCTGGCCTGCGTTGTCGAACTGTCCGACCGCCTGCTGCAGCGCCGCATCGGGATCGGCATCGGCGAAGATGAGGAACGGTGACTTCCCGCCGAGCTCGAGCGACGTCGGCGTGAGGTTGGAGGCCGCGGCCGCGGCGACCAGCCGGCCTGTCTCCACCGACCCGGTGAACGCGATCCTCGCGACCCCGGGGTGCGCGACGAGCGCGGCGCCGGCTTCTTCGCCGATGCCCTGGACCACGTTGTACGCGCCGGCGGGTAGGCCGGCCTCGAGCGCGATGTCGCCGAGCAGCGACGCCGTGAGCGGCGCCCACTCCGGCGGCTTGTGGACCACCGCGTTGCCCGCCGCCAGGGCGGGCGCGATCCGCCATGTGGCGAGCATCAACGGCGCATTCCACGGCCCGATCACGGCGGTCACGCCCGATGGATCCCACATCACGCGTTCGTGGTTCCCGTTGAACGTCATCTCGCCCGCCTTGTCGAGCTCCAGGAGCTTGTCGGCGAAGAACCGGAAGTTGCGAGCTACCCGTGGCAGCACGGAGTTCCGATGCGAGCGCAGAAGCGATCCGTTGTCGCGCGTCTCGACGACAGAGAGATCGTCGATCCGGGCCTCCACGCCGTCGGCGACCCGTTGCAGGACGGCGGCGCGATCCTTCGGTGGTGTGCGCCCCCACTCGGCGGCCACCCGCCGAGCGGCTTGGACCGCCGCGTCAACGGTCGACGCGTCTGCGCGGGCGACGTCGGCGATGACCTGCTCGTCGATCGGCGACACGTCGGGAAAGCGAGTCGGCGAGCCGACGCGCGTGCCGCCGATCAGATGGTCGGTCGAAACCTCGACCCCTTCAACCACGGCGCGCTCGTCCGTCGGCTCCTCCAGATGATTCGTATCCGAACGGTATGGCTGGACCCGTCGACGTGTCAATCCGGATGCCGAGTCACGGTTCGGCTCCGGGATGTGATCATCGGGTGCCGCTAGGCATCGGCGGGACCGAGCGTGCCGAGGGCGTCGTAGGCCGCGTACTTGAAGGTCTCGCCGAGGGTTGGGTGGTTGAACACCATCCCGATCAACGTCTCGACGGTGCCGCCGAGCGTGATCACGGCCTGGCCGACGTGGACGAGCTCCGACGCGCGCTCGCCGATCACGTGGCAGCCGATCAACCGGCGGTTCGAGCGGTCGAACACGAGCTTCACCATCCCGTCACGGTCGCCCACGATCTCACCGCGGACGTTGTCCGCGAACCGGGCACGACCGACGACGGTGTCGATGCCTCGGCGCACGGCCTCGTCTTCGCTCAGCCCGACGCAGCTGACCTCGGGGATCGTGTAGACGCCGTACGGGTACAGCTCGGCGACCTGGCGCTTGTACATGAAGCCGAACGCATGGCACACGGCCACTCGCGCCTGCTCCATCGAGACGCTCGCAAGCGCCGGGAACCCGACGACATCGCCGGCCGCGTAGATGCTCGGCACCGCGGTCCGGAAGTCCTCGTCGACGACGACGTAGCCCCGCCGGTCGACCTCGACCCCGACGTCGTCGAGGCCCAGGCCGGCGGTATTTCCGGAACGGCCTGACGCGACCAGGACGGTGTCCGCCTCGATCTCCGCACCCTCCGTCATCGCCGTCACCAGCGCGCCGTCGACACGCGCGACGTGGTCGAGCCGCCGCTCCAGGTGGAGATGCACGCCGAGCACGCCCATCGCCGCGGCGAGCCGCTCGCCCATCTCGGCGTCGAGGAACGGGAGCAGCGCCGGACGCGGGTCGATGAGATGCACCTCGACGCCCAGGGCCGCGAACATGCACGCGTACTCGCAGCCGATCACGCCGCCCCCGATCACCACGAGCGTCGACGGAAGGTGATCGATCCGAAGGATCCCGTCGGCGTCGTGCACGTCCCGGTCATCGCGGGGGATGCCGTCCGGCCAGTGCGGCGACGAACCCGTGACGAGCAGGACGAACTCGGCTTCCAGCAGGCGTTCACCGTCGGGATGCCCGACGGCGACGGTGTTGGGGCCGGTGAGGCGCCCCTCGCCCCCGATCAGCTCGATCGTGTGACGGTCGAGGTTCGCGTGGATCCGTTCCGTCTCTTCGCGCTCCACCACGTCCTTGCGTCGGAGGAGGCGGGCGACCGTCAGATCCGGATCGAGGTGCACGTTGACGCCGTACATGTCGCGCTGCCGGTACCCGGACAGGAACAGCCCTGCCTCGCGGAGCGTCTTGGACGGAAGGGTGCCGGTGTGCACCGCGGCCCCTCCGGGCTCCGGTTGGCGCTCGACGATAGCGACGCGCTTGCCGAAGTACGCCGCTTGCGCCGCGCCTCGTTCGCCCGCCGGTCCTGCGCCGATCACGACGAGGTCGAAGGGCTCGGTCACGCAACGAGAGTAATGGTCGTGTCCGTCAGGAGCAGCGCGGCGGCACCCAGAACGGCGTTCGTGGGCTCGCACCGTTCAACGACGTCTGGAGGGCGGACAACGCAGGCTTCGGCCGCATCGAGTCGTCGAACGGCAGCGGCCGACGGGCGGCACCGTCCGGGCGTGGATAGTCCTCCTGGAGCCACGTGTATCGATCCGACAGGCCGAAGGTCATCAGGGCCGCGATGTCGGTCTCCTGGAGCGCGGCGCCGAGGTACGTCGCATAGACGTCCGCGACCGCTTCGTCCCGCTTGTCGGGATCGGCCGGCAGGCCGTCGTCGAGGACGTCCATCTCGGTGATCAGGATCTTCATGCCGCGTGCGCCGATGTCGGACAGGAACGTCCGGTAGGCATCGCCGTCGAACTTGTCCGAGAAGTGGGCGGCGTGCAGGTGCGCTTGGACGCCGAGCGCGTGCACGGGAACGCCCTGCGACAGAAGTTCGTCCAGCACGTCGAGCGTGGCCGCGCGCTTGTCCGCGGCCGTGTCGCCGTCGATGTCGGTCTCGTAGCCGTAGTCGTTGTAGACGAGCAGCGCGGTCGGGTCGGCTTCGTGGGCCGTTCGGAACGCGTCGGCGATATAGGACGGCCCGATCGTCGAGTACCACGGGACGTTCGTTCGGACACCGTTCGTGTCGATGGCTTCGTTGACGACGCTCCACGCTGCCACCTTCCCGCGGTAGCGGCGGACGACGGTGTCGATCGTCGAGTGGATCAGCTGCGTGGCGTTCTTGTGGCTCATGCCCCACAGATCGTCGTCGGTCCAGCCGTCGCCGAACCCCTCGTCCCAGACCAGATGCGCGCCGAACACGAGCATGCCGGTGCGCTGTGCCAGATCGATGATCCGATCCGCGTAGGTGAAGTCGAGATCGGATCCGGGCGTCGGCCGCAGGCGCCACCACAGGAGGTCGTCCTCGGTGAACACGATGCCGGCTTGCTCCTCGAACAGGGACCGATACCGGGCATCCGACAGTTGCCAGGTCGCCGCCGACGATCCATAGACCACGCCTCGGGCGAGCGCCTCCTGCCACAGCGGCGCCGCGGGGGCGGCTTGGTCGGACAGGCAGTCCGCCGCGACAGCGGTGACCGAGGGGAGGACGGCTTGCGGCAGCGACGGAGCAACGCTCGACGCGGTCGTGCTCTCGCCTGAACGGGTGCAGCCCGCAAGCACGGCCGCGGCGGCGCCGGCGGCGGTCAGCAGGAACTTCCGGCGATCCAGTTCCGTTTCCAGTCGCATCGTCAGCCTCCCTAAGTAGAACGGTGAACGCCGACGGGCGGTCCCGCCAGGCGTTCGTCGAGCGCTCGACGGTTCGGCATCCCCTCGCGCGCCCCCGCGACGGTTACGGACATCGCGGCCGCGACGACGGCGCGCTCCACCGCCTCGCGGGCCGGGCGACCCTCCGCGAGACCCGCCGCGAGCACGCCGCCGAAGCAATCCCCGGCGCCCGTGGTGTCGACGGCATCCACGGCCGGCGCCGACACGCGCTCGTCGTCATGTGGGCCGTGGATGACCGCGCCGCTCGAGCCTTGCGTCTCGATCACGGTCATCCCGGGCAACACGTCGCCGAGTTGCTGGAGTTCGTGCTGGTTCGGGATCAGGTACGCGACCCGGTCCCGGAGCTCACGTACGAGTGCTGCATCCATCGGTGCGGGGTTCAGGACGAACGTGACGTCCTGCTCATGGCACCAGGCGGCCGCTTCGGCCACCGTCGCGCGGGGCACCTCGAGGCTCGCGAGCACCACGGCCGGCGCCGAGCGCTCGAGCGCGTCGCGAACGGTCCGCGGCTCGATCGCGTCGTTCGCGCCGGGCGCCACCGCGATCTGGTTCTCGCCGAGCTCGTCGACGAGGATCAGCGCGACGCCGGTCGGTCGTTCGGACAGCGGCTCGTCCGGCTCGATCGCGATCCCCTCCGCCCGCAGCACGTCGAGCGCTTGCCGCCCCAGATCGTCCGACCCGACCGAGCAGATCAGCACCACATCGCCTGAGTCGCCGAGTGCCCGGGCTGCGCCGACCGCCTGGTTCCCACCCTTGCCGCCTTGATGGCGGGAGAAGGTGCCGTCGGTCACGGTCTCGCCCGGGGCGGGGAGTCGCTCGAGCCGGACCACGAGATCCACGTTCACTGCGCCGAGCACGGCGACGCGCGGTCGCCTCATGACCGGCCGTCCGTGTCCGCCGCGTCGATGCCGGCGAACAGGTCGGACCGCGGCGCAACGACCTCGTCGTGGGGCCGCGCCTGCACGAACGCCTCCTCGTCGAGGTAGATCCAGCGGAGCGGCTCGGGGATGCGTTCCCATTCACAGATCTGCGAGCGGTGGGCAAGGATGGCGTTCAGCTTCGTCCGCCGGTACGGACGCGCGTCGAACCGGACCGCGACCTGCTCGTCGGGCACCCCCGCGACGTTGAAGAGATCGCCTTCGTTCCCGTATCCAGCTTGCTCGAGGTCTGCGTAGAAGCGGTCGACGTCGGCACGCGGGAGCGCGACGTGGAACAGATGCGTGGGCGCTTGCTCGGGTGCGAGGCGATCGAACGCCGTGGTCGTGGCCTCGCCCACCCTGATGTGATCGTGATGCGACGTCATGCCGTCGGGTCCGAACGTCACGACGACATCGGGACGGAGCTCGACGAGGACGTCGGTGACCCGCGCAACGAGATCGTCGAACGGCACGTCCGGCAGGTAGTAGTCGGGCAGCCGCAGGAACCGGGATGTCGTCGACCCGGCCACACCGAGGGCTTCCATCGCTGCGCGCTGTTCGGCTTCGCGGACCGCCGGGAGATCTTCTCTCGCGACCGCTGCGGGATCGGTGATCGGGCCCGCCTCGCCGCTCGTCGCGAAGACCAACGTCGTGTCCAGACGGCCTCGGTGCGCGATCAGCGTTGCGCCCAATGTGTACACGTCGTCGTCGGGGTGCGCGAAGACGCCGACCAGCTTGATCGTCATCGCTCCAACACCACGATGGCGTAGAGCGGCACGTCACGGATCGCAAGACGCACCAGCGAGCCGTCCGCCTGCCACTCGAGCGTCGCTTGGCCGAGCGGATCGACGATCTCGCACGACGACACGGAGAACGGCATCCGCAGCTCGAGCGCGAGGAGATCGAGCGGCGCGACCGCATCGTCATCCTCGTCGTAGCGGATCAGATGCAGCGCGGCGCCGCGCTCGACCGCCTGGAGCGTTGTCGCCGCGTCGGTCGGTCCGCCGCCCGTCACGCGGAGCTGCGGGCCGCCGGCGATCGCGTCGATCGAGAACGACGCGGGACCGGCCGCGCGAAGGTTGGGGTGTGCTGTGAGCCGCTCCCGTCGCTCGGGCGGGAGGTTCATCCCGAGCGCTCCGAGGGCGAGCACGGTTCCACCGTCGTCGAGGAAGCCCTGCACGAGATCAGCCTGGACACGTCGGTCAGGAACGAGCAGGTCGGCAAGATCACCGTCCGGTACCCGTGGAGGTCTTGCCGCTCGAGATCGTCGGGACGAAGATCGCCGTCGGGGAAGAAGACGACGTCGTACGGTTGCATCGCCCCAGACAGCGCGTCGCACACGACGCCGAACGGGTGCTCGCCTTCCGGCATCTCGTTCGTCCGGTTGTCCGCCATCACCTCCCGCGCCGCGAGCGCTCGATAATTGCTCTCGATCGAGAACACCACGGCCACCTCGGCGAGGGAGGGATCGCGACCGAACAGGTCCTCGTGGTCCGCCAGGAACGTCTGGATCTCGATCGTGACATCGTGCGGGGGGTAGAAGGCGTCCTCGATCACGCTTCCCATCCACGCGCCGTAGGGGACGCTCATGTTCGCTCCCAGGGCGGCCGCTTCGTACAACGAGCGGCGGAAGCGGTCGTACGCACGGCCGTGTTGCAACGCCTCAACGAGCTCGGGCACGACCCCGCCGTACGGGTTCTCGACCACGACCACCGGCTTCGGACCGCCGAACCCTGCTGCGTACCGGTACCAGGATGGTTGCCGGTACGTCGTGTTGCGCATCTCGGTGACGATCACGTCGACCTTCGGTTCCAGGGCGTAATAGTGATCGAAGAGATGGAAGAAGTTGCCCGAGATCCGGATCTCGCGTCCGACGCTCGCGGCGTACTCGCGTGCGTAGTCGGCGAGCTCGCCGAAGTACCGGGCGATGTTCCGGCGCTGGAACCGGAGGTAGTCGTAGAACAGCGGCGCCGCTTCGCGGTTCGTCTTGAAGTCATGACCGCGCTCCAGGAGCCACGCGCCGTAGTGGAACGTCGCGAGGTCGACGTCGGCGAGGTCTTCGGGCCCCTCGTCTGCGGGAAGCTCCGAGAGGTAGGCACGGAACCCACGCATGCAGGTGTCGCAGAAGCACCCGCCGTACTGAAGTGACGTGATGGGGACCTCGGACTCGTCGAAGTGCACACCCTGGACGCCCGCGTCGATCTGGATGCGCACGACGGCCTTGAGGTACTCGCGCCAGACGGGGTTGTTGCGGTCCATCATGAAGTTCCAGTGGTCGCGGTCGGGGCACTCGATCCATCGCGCGTGGCACGGCTCGCCGTAGATGTCCCGCTGCGCGCATTCCTCGAGGATGTCCGTGACCGGCTCGCCATCCGCGCCCCGAACGCCGTCCGGGAAGTAGTGTGCGCGGGAACGCCACAGGTTCGGATAGCGGTCATCCCAGAACTCCCGGATCCCCAGCCAGCCCGGTGTTCCGACCCCGCGGGTCTCATTGAGCGACAGCACCGTGTCCTCCGCGTCGTTCAGCTCGGCGGGGAACTCCCACGCATGCTCGAAGACCACGCCGAACACGTCGATCCCGCGTCGACCGCATTCCGCCATGAAGTCCGCATCGTTAATGAACCCGTACATACGGAACCGCGGCGGGACCGGGCCGAACGCCTCTTCTTCGAGGTAGGGGAGCGATAGGGCGCCGCCGCCGAGCGCCGCCCACACGAGCATCGTCCCGCGATAGGCCTCGATGTGGTCGATCATCCGGAGCCGCCTCGGCGGAAGGCTCGGATGATAGTTGTGCTGCAGCGGGAACCAGGCGTCGAAGTAGATCCCTCGCTCGGCGCGCAGGGCGGGCTGGGTCACCGATCCTGCCAGATGGCGTCTCGCGTCTCGGGGTCGAAGAAGTGCAGCACGCGGGTGTCGACCAGCACCTCGACACGGTCGCCTTCGGCGGCCGCCGAGTCGGCGTCGAAGCTCGCGATGAACGTCGTGTGTTCCGGAAGGTCCGTCTCGAGCGACTCTTCGGTTTCCCCCCGTTCCAAGGCCAGTTCCTTGAGGTCATCGGTGACGAGGGGTGGCACGTCCATCGTGAAGTGGATCAGGATCTCCGACCCCATATCCTCGCGCAGGTCCACCGTCGTCTTGATCCGCCGATCCGCGGGCGCGTCCGGGTGCAGCGCGGCATCTTCCAGGTCGCCCGGCCGCACGCCCAAGATGACGGGCCGGTCGACGTAGCCCTGGAGCGCCGGACGCTCCGCGACGAGCGCCGGATCGATCGTGATGGCATGTTCGCCGAACACGACCTGCAACGCGCCTGCGTCGTCGGTCCGAAGCGATGCGTCGATCAGATTCATCGCGGGTGAACCGATGAACCCGGCCACGAAGAGGTTGGCCGGTTGGCGATACAGCACCTGCGGCGACGCCACCTGCTGCAGGAGGCCCAGGCGAAGCACCGCGACGGTGTCGCCCATCGTCATCGCTTCGGTCTGATCGTGTGTCACGAAGACCGTCGTGACGGCCAGGTCGCGCTGCAGACGCGAGATCTCAGAGCGCATCTGGACGCGGAGCTTGGCGTCGAGGTTCGACAAGGGCTCGTCCATCAGGAAGGCCTTCGGCTCCCGCACGATCGCGCGGCCCATCGCGACCCGTTGGCGCTGACCGCCCGACAGCTGTCCCGGCTTTCGCCGGAGCAGGTCGTAGAGCTCCAGGAACTTGGACGTGTCCTGCACGCGGCCGTTGATCTCCGGCTTGGGCAGGTGTCGCAACCGCAAGCCGAACGCCATGTTCTCGAACACCGTCATGTGCGGATACAGCGCGTAGTTCTGGAAGACCATCGCGATATCGCGGTCCTTCGGCGCGACGTCGTTGACCACCCGATCGCCGATCCGCACCTCGCCCGCCGTCACCTGCTCGAGGCCGGCGACCATCCTGAGTGATGTCGTCTTCCCGCACCCCGACGGGCCGACGAGCACCATCAGGGAACCGTCCTCCACCTTGAGGTTCAGGTCCGAGACGGCGAGGGTGCCGTCGTCGAACACCTTGCTCACCCGGTCGAACACGATCTCAGCCACAACGTCACCCCCTGTCGATCACGATCGGATCATCTTCGAAC
>C688J18823_10001609_pt1 | contig 14050 bp, 15 predicted proteins | sample HopSoiMetagenom1_FD_18823 | JGI IMG/M metagenome (IMG submission 18823)
CAGCCGGACACGCTGTCCCGGCCGAAGCAGCCGCAGTCGCGTCCCGCTCAACGCCTCGGCGGGGAACGGCAGCTCGACTCCGTCGTCGAGCAGCACCTTTCCCACCCGTGTCTCGGGGTCGAACGCTGACACCGTTGCCTGCATGGCCTTGAGCCTAGAGGTGCCTAGAGGTGTAGGGCCGTCGCGACCAGCGACGTACGCGCACCGACCCCCAGGCTGAGCGCCTCGCCCAACGATCTACGGTCGTCCACGTCCCGGCGCAGCCCGGGTACCTCGATACCCGTGATCTCGAGTGCCCCTGCCTCGAGATGCTGCCGACGAGAGCCGTGGCCGAACGACGGGTGGAACAGACCGACGTCGGGCGCGACGACGGTCGTCGTCCCCACCATGTCGAGGTCGGGGACGAACGACATCCGGTCGAGAGCGCTCGCCTTCAGGGCCGCGAGCAGCTCCTCCGAACGCAGGGCGGGCAGGTCCGCGCACAGCGCGACGAGGCCCGCCCCTGGGTCTCGGCGATGCATCTCGGCGGCCGCCTGCACGAGCGTGGCATTGAGGTCGTGCGACGTCGCGTCGGGGATGACGTCGGCCCCTCGATCCGCGAGGAACCGTGCGACCACATGGTCGTCGGTGACAACGAGCACGCGATCGACCACCGGGCAGGCGAGCGCGGCGTCGACGGTGTCGACGGCGAAGGCGGTCGCCAGGTCCCGGCGGGCTCGGTCCCCGAGGTCGCTCAACCGGGTCTTCGCAACCGCGGGACGCTTGACCGGTACGAGGACGGCGTACCTGTCTGGGTGCGAGCGGCTCGGAGGAGTCGGCTGGGGAGGAGGCATCGGGACCGATCCTGTCAGGCGTGGACTGCTCGGCGGCCGGGCGTCCACGCCGTACGCTCAGCGATGCGGCATGCTGAGCCCCGAGACGGCCGTGACGAGCAGGAACGAGAAGTGATGACGAAGCCGCGCAAGCTCCGAGAGCCTCGGGGCTGGGCTTTCGGCTTCTGCGTCGCGGTCCTCGAGCCGCTGTTGCTGCTCTTCACCAAACGTCGGTGGGCGGGCGGGCAGAACATCCCGGAGCGCGGTGGGTGCGTGCTGGTCGCAAACCACATCTCGCATCTCGATCCGTTGACCTGTGCCCACTTCGTCTACGGCTACGGCCGGGTCGTCCGGTTCCTCGCCAAGGCGGAGATCTTCGACGTACCCGTGGTGGGACGGATCGTGCGGAGTGCCCACCAGATCCCCGTCTACCGGTTGACCACCAACGCCTCGCAGTCGTTCACCGCAGCGGTGGACGCGGTGCAGCGAGGTCACTGCGTGGTCGTCTACCCCGAGGGTACGATCAGCCGCGAGCCGAACCTGTGGCCGATGACCGGCAAGACCGGCGCCGCACGGATCGCACTGTCCTCCGACGTGCCGGTGATCCCGCTAGCGCAGTGGGGAGCGCAGTACATCCTCGCGCCGTACACCAAGCGCCCGAAGCTGCTGCCCCGCAAGACCATCGCTATGAAGGCAGGCCCGCCCGTACCGCTCGACGACCTACGCGCGCAGCCGCTGACGCCCCAGGTGCTCCGGGAGGCCACCAACCGCATCATGGACGAGGTGACGAGGTTGCTCCAGGACATCAGAGGCGAGAAGGCGCCCGCGGTGCGGTTCGACCCGCGAACCGCCGGCGTCCGGCCGATCGGCAACCCGAAGGCCACGGGCACTCACCGCCGGAACTGGAGGCGTCGATGAGCAAGGTCGCGGTGTTCGGAGCGGGTTCATGGGGTACGGCGTTCTCGGTCGTCCTCGCCGATGCCGGCAACGACGTCACGTTGTGGGCCCGGCGGGAGGAGCTGTGCTCCACGATCAACGAGAAGCGCGAGAACAGCGACTATCTCCCCGGCATCGAGGTGCCGCAGACCGTCACCGCCAGCCACGACCCGGAGCGCACGCTGCACAGAGCCGAGTTCGTGGTGTTCGCCGTACCGTCGCAGACGTTCCGGCAGAACCTCACCGAGTGGGTCGACATCATCCCCCGCGACGCGCTCCTGGTCTCGTTGATGAAGGGGGTCGAACTGGGGTCGCTCAAGCGGATGAGCGAGGTCATCGCGGAGGTGGCGGACGCCGGTGCCGAGCGGATCGGCGTGGTCAGCGGCCCGAACCTGGCCAAGGAGATCGCGAACCGGGAACCGGCCGCCAGCGTCGTCGCGTGTGAGGACGAGGAGAACGTCAAGCGGCTGCGGGCGTTGTGCCACTCGGCGACCTTCCGCCCGTACTCGAGCACCGACGTCATCGGCTGCGAGCTGGGCGGCGCCTACAAGAACGTCATCGCCCTGAGCGTGGGAATGGCGATAGGCCTCGGCTTCGGTGACAACACGACCGCGTCGGTGATCACCCGCGGTTTGGCCGAGACCGCGCGCCTGGCGGTCGGACTGGGTGCGGACGCGATGACGTTGATGGGCCTGGCCGGGCTCGGCGACCTGGTGGCGACCTGTTCGTCGCCGCTGTCACGCAACCGGTCGTTCGGGGAGAAGCTGGGCCAGGGCATGACCACCGAGGAGATCACCGCGTCCACACGCCAGGTCGCCGAGGGCGTCAAGTCCTGCTCATCGCTGTTGGCGCTTGCGCAGCAGGCAGATGTGTACGCGCCGATCGTCGAGTCGGTGCACAACGTGGTGGAGAACAAGATGACCGCTGCCGACATGCTCACCGCGCTGATCTCCAAGGAGGCCAAGCACGAGCGCGACTGAGTGCCGCTAGGACGACCCACCCTCTGCTGGAGGCTCGCCCGTGAGGTCGTCCAGGGCGGCAGCCAGATCGCTCCACAGGTCGTCGACGTCCTCGATGCCCACCGACATCCGAACCAGGGCGTCTGGGATGGTCGCCGGTTCGGACCTCCAGCGCCGTCGGCGTTCGAACGTCGACTCCACACCGCCGAGGCTGGTCGCGTGGACCCACAGCGTGGTCTTGTGCGTCAGCAGATCCGCGGCGAGGCCGCCTTGTGCCAGCACGACCGAGACGATCGCTCCGAACCCGGGATAGCGCACCTCGCGAACCGCCGGATGCTCGCGCAACCGCCGGACCAGCTCCTGGGCGTTGTGCTGCGCACGTTCGAGCCGCACGTGCAGGGTGCGGAGCCCGCGCAGTGCCAGCCAGGTCTCGAACGTCCCGGGGACCGCGCCCGCGAGGTCACGCCTCTTCTTCAGCACGTCGTAGAGCTCGTCGTCGCGGGTGGCGACGGCACCGAGCAGCAGGTCGCTGTGTCCGCCGATGAACTTGGTGGCGGAGTGGACGACGAGGTCGGCGTCGAGCGACAGCGGCTGCTGGAGAAGCGGAGTCGCGAATGTGTTGTCCACGACGACGTGCGCGCCGGCCTGGTGCGCCGCCGCGACGATCGGCGGGATGTCGGCGACCTCCAGCGCCGGGTTCGTCGGCGACTCCAGCCATACCAGGGCGGCGTCCTCGCACGCCTTGACGACCGCGTCGGTGTCGGTGACGTCGACCAGGACCGCCTTCAGCCGACCCCGCGCCTCGAGGTCGGCGAGCTGCATGAGGCTGCCGTTGTAGGCATGCCGGGGAGCGACGACGGTGGAGCCCAGACCCACGAGGTCGAGGATCGTGCCGACCGCAGCCAGCCCGGAGGAGAACGCCAGGCAGCGACCGCCCTCGAGATCGCCGAGCGCCTGCTCGAACGCAGTCCAGGTGGGGTTGCCGTAGCGGCCGTACTCCACGTTTCCGCCGGCGACGTACGTGGAGGCCATCGTCAAGGGCTCGTTCAGCGGATTGTCGGACTCGTGCGAAGGTCGCCCGGAGGTCACGGCAAGGGTGGCGGGGCGGTATGGCGGGGAGTCCATACCTGGGCTGGGCTCGGCAGACATGCCCCCAGCCTAGGTACGGCCTCCCCGGAACGGACCCGCGGGACCGGTAGGGTCGGGCGCACCATGAGCGAGGACGAGCAGTCAGCGCAGACCCGGAAGCCGCGGATCGCCGTCGTGTTCGGCGGACGCTCCGACGAGCACGCCATCTCGTGCGTGACCGCCGGCAGTGTCCTCCAGGCCATCGACTCCCAGAGGTACGACGTGGTGCCGATCGGCATCACCCACGAGGGGCGGTGGGTGCTGGAGTCCGACGACTCTTCCCGGCTCGCGATCACCGCGGCGGACAAGCTGCCCGAGGTGGACGCCTCCCGCGCGACCGTCGCACTCGCCAGCGGCCCCGGNGCNAGCGAGNTCGTCGTGCACGAGCCCGCCGCCGTACCGCGGACGCTGGGCGAGGTCGACGTGGTCTTNCCGCTGCTGCACGGACCCTGGGGTGAGGACGGGACGATCCANGGTCTGCTNGAGATGGGNGATGTCCGNTACGTCGGTGCCGGTGTGCTCGCCTCGGCCGTCGGNATGGACAAGCACTACATGAAGCTGATCCTGCGCGCNCACGGGCTGCCGGTGCTGCCGTACACCGTAATCACCGCGCGGGGCTGGGAGGCGGATCGTCCGGCTTGCGTGGAGTCGGTGGACTCTCTCGGCTATCCCGTCTTCGTCAAGCCGGCACGTGGCGGGTCGAGCATCGGGATCAGCAAGGTGCACGACCGCGCCAACCTCGGCGCGGCGGTCGAGGAGGCGCGGCGGCACGATCCCAAGGTCATCGTCGAAGTCTCCGCGGAAGGGGGACGCGAGGTCGAGTGCGGCGTCCTCCAGGGCTTCGGCACGAACCCCCCGGACACATCCGTGGCGGCAGAGATCAGCGTCGACCCCGGTCACGAGTTCTACGACTTCGCCGCGAAGTACCTGCCCGAGGAGCACACCCAGCTCACCGTGCCGGCCGACCTGCCGGACCCGGTCGTGGCTCGCATCCAGGAACTGTCGGTCCAGGCCTTCGAGGTGCTCTCGTGCGAGGGCCTNGCTCGGGTGGACTTCTTCGTGCTTCCCGACGAGCGCGTNGTGATCAACGANATCAACACGATGCCGGGCTTCACNCCGTCNTCGATGTTCCCTCGGATGTGGGCGGCCAGCGGTCTGGACTATCCCGCGCTGGTCGANCGACTGATCCAGCTNGCNTTGCACCGGGTGACCGGGCTGCGCTGAGGCTGTCTGCTCAGTCCAGCGAACAGGTCGCCTTGAGCGTCTTGTAGGTAACCCGCGTCTGGTGCATCGTCGCGTTCACTTTGCGGCGGTCGCGGCGCTCCATCGCATCGGACAGGGATCGGAACGACCGCGCGAGACCGGCGACGGCCGCGCGTACTCGGGGGCTCCGAGCCTGGGGTCCCTGGCTGGCCAGCTGGTCGGACGACAGCCGGATTCGGGCCGCCATGGCCTTCGCGAACGGCTGCTGTTGCGGCGACCACCGTGCGGTGCTCGCGGCCACGTGGCCGAGGATCGCCTGAGCACCGAGGCATGCTCGGACGTCCGGCGTGATCTGACGGGGGTGCGGTGAGTGCTGCGCGGACGCGGCTGCCTCGTTGTTGGATGAGGCGTTCGGCGCCTGGCCGCAGCCGGTGGTCGCGGTGGCGGCCAGAGCCAGCGATATCAGTGCGATGGTCCTGCGATGACGAGCGGTCATCTGGCTACCGTGAAGGCTTTGCCTTGCACAAACCTTGCAGGATCAGAGGCACGGCTTGTCCTCCCGTATGGTCCGTTTGACCGCCGAGGCGAGGTCCACCATGGCGTTGGCCGGTGGGAAGTAGTCCGAGGGGAGAGAGACCTCGACGTTCTGGCGGCGCCCGACCGTGGTCATCGTGATGTCGACGGGATCGCCCTGGGACTGGGCCTCGGGGATGAACCACCCCACACCGTTGACTACCTGACACGTCGCGAACGCGTCGAGGCCCCGCGGCTTGGGAACGCCGCAGCGCAGCACGATCGGGGGATCCCCCCACGCGGCGCCGTAGCCGCCCTCGTCGGCCACCTTTCGCCTGGGCTGGTCGGCGATCGAGTCCGGCAGTGCTTTCANCAGCGCCCGACAGCCACGGGCATCCGCACCGGTCAGCGGCGGGGCGTTCACCGAAACGGTGTCGGAGCAGCCGGCCGGCAGCAGAAGGGCCGTGGAACAGACCACGGCGCCCACGCTCCGCAGAGCTGGGCGCCGACGCACGGGACGCGGTGCGTAGGTCAGATGTGCACGACCGGACAGGTCAGCGTGCGGGTGATGCCGGCGATGTTCTGCACCCGGGCCACGACGAGCTTGCCGAGCTCGTCGACGTTGCGCGCTTCGGCACGCACGATCACGTCGTAGGGACCCGTGACGTCCTCGGCGAGCGTGACACCCTTCACCTCCGCGATCTCGGCGGCCACCTCCGCGGCCTTGCCGACGTCGGTCTGGATCAGGATGTAGGCCTGCACCACCATGCTTGCTCCCAAGGCTTGTCGTCGGACTGACCGGTCCGGCTCAACCTATCGTGCGAGGAGCCCCTGCCGGAACACGACGCAGCCTGCGGTTGGATGTCCGCCATGACCATTCCCGCCGACGCGACTCTGTCCGATGTTGGAGAGTTCGGGTTGGTCGCCGCGCTCGGCGAGCGGTTTCCCCAGGGAGGCGCCGTGCTGCTTGGTCCCGGCGACGACGCCGCCGTGGTGGCGGTCCCGGACGGGCGGGTGGTGGTCTCGACCGACCTTCACGTCGACGGCCGGCACTTCCGCCGGGACTGGGCGTCCGCCGCCGATATCGGGCACCGGGTCGCGGCGGCCAACCTCTCCGATATCAACGCGATGGGTGGCCGTGCCACCGCGCTCACCGTAGGGCTCGCTGCACCCGCGGACCTGCCTGCCGCATGGGCGCTAGAGCTTGCGGACGGTATCGCGGCCGAATGCTCGTTGGTGGGCGCCTCCGTCGTCGGCGGCGACCTCACGGGTGCCGACCAGGTCCTGATAGCGGTCACCGCGCTCGGCGAGGTCGCCGGGGATCCGGTACGGCGGTCCGGTGCCCGCCCGGGCAACGTGGTGGCCCTTGCCGGACGTCAGGGCTGGGCTGCAGGCGGCCTGGCAGTGCTCGCGCGAGGGTTCCGATCGCCCCGCAAGCTCGTTGAGGCGTATCGACGTCCGGAGCCGCCGTACGCCGCGGGACAGCAAGCGGCAGCAGCGGGAGCCACCTCGATGATCGACGTCTCCGACGGGCTCCTGGCCGACGTGGGTCATCTCGCCGATGCCTCCGGCGTGGCGATCGACCTGCGGACGGACTGCTTCGAGATCGCCGAGCCGCTGCAGGCGGTAGGAGCAGCACTGGGGACGGACCCGCTGCGCTTCATCCTGACCGGGGGCGATGATCACGCCCTNGTGGCAACCTACCCNTCGACGAGGGGGCTACCGAGCGGATGGACGCGGATCGGCGAGGTGGTCGAGGGCACGGGGGTCACCGTCGACGGCAGCACCTGGGAAGGACCTACCGGGCACCTGCACTTTTAGTGCCGTCTTGCGGCAACGCAAAGAGCCGCCCCATGGGGCGGCTCTGAGGCTGGTCGGCGGGGTCAGCAGGTCAGCGCGACACCTTGCCGGCCTTGAGGCACCCGGTGCAGACGTTGACACGCTTCGGCGACCCGTTGACGGTCGCGCGAACCCGCTGGATGTTCGGGTTGAAGCGACGCTTCGTAATCTTGCGCGACCACGGCCGGTTGTTGCCGAAGCCCGGCCCCTTGGCGCAGATGTCACAGACGGCAGCCACCGTGAACTCCTGGGATTGCTAGATTCTCGAGAATTTAGGGTGCCCGAAACCGTCCGGGCAACCGCACAAGCGTATCCGACGCCCCTTCCTCGGCGCCAATCGAGGGCTGCATGCCCTAGCCTGGCGCTTTCGTTGGCCGTTCTCGCCCGTTCAGGGAGGGGGTTCGATTGTCCGTCCACGCGGTGGCCGCCTTCGATTTGGCGACGGTGCTGCGGTTCTCCGAGCTGGCACTGTCCACGCTCGGCGAGGCGCGTGAGGAGATCGACGCGCTCAACGTCTACCCGGTCCCGGACGGCGACACCGGAACGAACATGTACCTCACCTTCGAGGCCGCTCGAAACGCGATGCTCGACGCGGTCGGGGCCCGACCCGACGACCTGCCCGACCTGCCGGTCGAAGGGGACCTGGGGGCCGCCCTGGTCGCGTTCGCTCGCGGCGCCCTGCTCGGCGCCCGCGGCAACTCCGGGGTGATCTTCTCCCAGCTCGTGGGCGCGTTCTGCCGACGGCTACTCGACTCGACGCCCGAGGACCCCAGCGCGGTGGTGTTCGCCGAGGCCATGGAGCTCGCCACGCAGGCGAGCTACGCCGCGGTGGGCCAGCCGGTCGAGGGGACGATCCTCTCCGTTGCCCGCGCCGCATCTGAGGCCGCGTCGGAGGCGGCGACCGTCGGGTCCGCGCGGGTCGGCCAGGTGATCCGAGCAGCGGCTCGGGCGGCTCGTGAGGCGCTGATCCGGACCCCGGAACAGCTGCAAACACTCGCCGACGCCGGGGTGGTCGACGCCGGTGGTCGAGCCCTGTGCGTCGTGCTCGACGCTGCGGAGACCGCAGTGACCGGTCGGCGCCCGGTCACGGACGACACTGTGTTCGGTCGGAGGGCGATCCCGCGGCCTGTCCCGTCCGGTGACCTGACCCCGGACGGCCCGTCATACGAGGTGATGTTCCTGCTCGACGCCGACGATGAGCGGATCCCCGCGTTGCGGGCCGCACTCGCGCCCCTGGGCGACTCCCTGGTGGTCGTTGGCGGGGACGGGCTCTGGAACGTGCACGTGCACGTCGACGACGTCGGCGCCGCCGTCGAGGCCGGGATCGAGGCCGGCAGGCCGCATCGGGTGCGGGTGACCCACTTCGCCGAGCAGGTGGCGCGACGAAGTTCGGGAACGGCTCAACCCACGGGCCGTGCCGTGGTCGTCGTGGCAGCCGGCGCCGGTCTCGGACAGCTGTTCGTGGAAGCCGGCGCGACGGTCGTTCCTGGTGGCCCCGGGCGGCGTCCCTCGACGGGGCAGATCCTGGAGGCGATCGTCTCGACAGGTGCGGCCGAGGTGATCGTGCTGCCGAACGACCGGGACTCGGTGGCCGCGGCGGAGACGGCCGCACGGGAGATCCGCGAGCAGACGGACCTCCGCGTGGCGGTCATCGGAACCCGGGCGCAGGTGCAGGGCCTGGCCGCGCTCGCGGTGCATGAGCCCGGTCGGCCCTTCGACCAGGACGTGCTCGAGATGACGGCCGCGGCCCGACACGCTCGCTCCGGGGCGGTCACCGTGGCCGTTCGTCAGGCGATGACCAGCGGCGGGCCGTGCGAACCCGGTGATGTGCTGGGCGCGATCGAGGGTGACTTCGTGCTGGTCGGCAGAGACCTCTTCGAGGTCGCGCTCGCGGTTGTGGAACGGTTGCTCGGTGGCGGCGGCGAGCTCGTGACCGTGGTCGGCGGCGCGGACGGCAGCGACCTGGCAGAACGGTGCGCAGCGTACGTGCGCAGCGCCCATCCCACGGTCGACGTGGTCGTCTACGAAGGCGGGCAGCAGGGTTACCCGCTGCTCCTCGGCGTCGAGTAGGTCCGGGAGAATTCCGACGTGCCCGCCATCACCTGGGAGTCCAAGCTCGCGACCGTGGCCGGCAAGCAGGCCGTTAAGATCGAGAAGGCATTCGGCTACCGGACCGTGGGCGACCTGCTGCAGCACTACCCCCGAAGGTACGTCGAGAAGGGCTCGCTGAGCGACCTCGGCACGATCGCTCCCGACGAGCACGTGACAGTGATCGCGCGAGTCGTCCAGGCCGAGCCGCGCACCTATCCGGACCGTCGGCGTGGCGGCATCGCCTACCGGCTCGAGGCAGTCGTTGCCACCGAGAACGACGAGCTCTCCCTGACCTTCTTCGACAAGAAGCAGAGCCTGGCGCAGTGGCGGGCACGAGAGATCGCGCCGGGCCGGACGGGGTTATTTTCCGGCAAGGTCGGCACGTTCCGTGGCCGGCTGCAGCTCACAAACCCGCAGACGAAGATCTACGGCGGGTCCGACGGCTCGGGTGTCGAAGAGGCCGCCGCCGCGTGGGAGGACATCCCGGCGCTGCTCCGGATCTACCCGGCCACATCGGCGGTGCAGAGCTGGCAGCTCGAGGCGGCGATCGGCCTGGCGCTCGACCTGGTCGAAGACGTACCTGAGGTGTTGCCGCCGGAGGTGCGGCGGGCACGCGGGCTGGTGTCCGCAAGCCAGGGGCTGGAGTGGATCCACCGCCCGGAGACGTGGGGCCAGAAGGCCGCGGCCGAGAAGCGTCTTCGTTTCGATGAGGCGTTCACGACCCAGACCGTGCTTGCTCAGAGGCGCGCCGAGGTGATGGCTCTCGGCGCCCTGCCACGCACGGGACGTACGGGCGGACTGCTGGACCGGTTCGACGGTCGGTTGCCTTTCCGTCTCACCGAGGGGCAGCAGCAGGTGAGCGCGGCGATCCTCGGCGATCTCGCGGCCGGCCACCCGATGCACCGGCTGCTGCAGGGCGAGGTCGGCTCCGGTAAGACGGTCGTGGCACTGCGGGCAATGCTCCGCGTCGTGGACTCTGGAGGGCAGGCCGCGTTGCTCGCGCCGACCGAGGTGCTGGCCCAGCAGCACCACCGCTCGATCACCGCGCTGCTGGGCGACCTCGCCGCGGGCGGGATGCTGGGAGGTGCCGACGACGGCACCCAGGTGGCGTTGCTCACCGGGTCACTATCGGCGTCCGCGCGTCGGAGCGCGTTGCTCGATGCCGCCAGCGGCTCCGCTGGCATCGTCATCGGCACGCACGCGTTGCTCGAGGACATCGTGCAGTTCGCGGACCTCGGCCTGGTGGTGGTCGACGAGCAGCACCGGTTCGGGGTCGAGCAACGTGCCGCGCTCACCGCCAAGGCCGACGACGGCTCTCCGCCGCACGTGCTGGTGATGACCGCAACGCCGATCCCGCGCACGGTCGCGATGACTGTCTTCGGTGACCTCGAGACCTCGACTCTTGCCGAGCTTCCGGCCGGGCGGGCTGCGATTCAGACGAACGTCGTCGCGCTCGCGGACCATCCCGGCTGGCTCGACCGAGCGTTCGCCCGGATCTGTGAGGAGGTCGCGAAGGGGCACCAGGTCTACGTCGTGTGTCCACGCATCGGCGGGGATGACGAGACGACGACCGCATCGGTGGAGGAGGTCACCCCGATGCTCGCCGACGGGCCCCTGGCGGGTCTCCGGGTCGAGATGCTGCACGGCCGTCTAGCCCCCGACCGCAAGGACGAGGTCATGCGGTCGTTCGCGGCGGGTGACATCGACGTGTTGGTGGCTACAACGGTGATCGAGGTAGGCGTCGACGTCGCGAACGCCACGATGATGCTGATCTTCGACGCTGACCGGTTCGGGGTCTCCCAGCTCCACCAGCTGCGCGGCCGCGTCGGTCGTGGTGGTCACCCAGGGCTGTGCCTGCTGGTCACCGGCGCGCCCGCCGGCACACCTGCCAGGACGCGCCTGGACGCGGTCGCGGCCACCACCGACGGGTTCGTGTTGTCGCGGGTCGACCTGGAGCAGCGTCGTGAGGGCGACGTGCTCGGTGCCTCACAGTCCGGCCGGCGCTCCAGTCTCAAGCTGCTTTCGGTGCTGCGTGACGAGGACGTGATCGCGCAGGCGCGGGAGGTCGCCGCGGAGATCGTGGCGGACGACCCTGACCTCACCGGACATCGCGACCTCGCGGCTCAGGTCCGCCGCCTGCATGAGGCCGAGCAGGCCGACTTCCTGGAGAAGGCGTGACAACATCCGCTTCAACCTGTCCCGGCGTATCGCAGGTTGCAGTTGCGGACACAGATTCGCTCGTATACGAGCCGTGCCCGAACGTCGAGCCGCCCCCGGCTTCCTGAGCGCCGGGGGCGGTTTCGCCGCTCGCGCGGGGGCGGTGGTTGGCGCGAGCGACGGCGCCTGTACCCCGCTATTTGATGAGCATGTGTGCGATGCAGGCCGCGGGTTAGGCGGCAGATCGTCGCAGCAGAACACATGAGCGGCAACCGACTCGAGGACATCGAGGTCCAACTGGTTCAAGCAGGACTGCATCCAAGAGCGGTACCGCCCCTGGGACTAGTGCGGGGGCGATACTTTTGCTGTTCTTTGTCCTAAATTATTGATATGAAATGCGAATCTGCACCGAAACGCCGGTTACCCCCTGTTGCCGTTGTCTCGGGCGCGGATGCGGTCCCCGCCCGTCGCTAGCCCCCCGACTTCGACGGGCGGGGCCGTTACCCCAGGGCCGTGTCGCTCCACGTACGCACCGCAAGAGGGCTCCGAGGTTCTCCCGAGGGTGACGAGGAAGGCTCGAGCGATCTGCACCGCTGCGTGGGCGACGGGCTCGGCCTGTTCAGAGCGCGTGGTATCGGGCGCAGTTGCGGTCCCGCCCGTCGCTATGGCCCTGATCCTGACGGGCGGGGCCGTCCCTCAGGCCCGCCGAGGGGGCATGTGTCGAGGTCCGGTGGATAACGCTTCCGTCGGGGAAGAAGGGTCGATCGGGTGCCCGCGCGACCATCGGCGTTTAGACCCCCAGGGTGCTGACGAGCGCCCCGGGGGTTGCCCCGACCGCCGTCACGCACGCGACCCGACGCCCGAGGCAGCCGGGGTCGCGGTTCGCCGCGGTCCCGCTCCAGCGGTGCCGGGCCGACAGGTGCGGCCACTTGTCGCCCGGTTCGGCCGAGTCCTCGAGCCACGGCCCCGACGCAAGCTGCGGCGGGAAACCGGCCTCGTCCACGCCAAGCCACTCGGCGTGACGTTTCCCTATATCGTCCCCGGATGCCATTGAAGGTCACCCGTCGTTGCGCCAACAGTTTGTGGTAGTCCGGCGTAGGCGTTGCGGGCCTCGGTGACGATGACCTCGGTCGGATTCGCGGCGACCGTGGTCGCCCTCACGGCGGCCTCTTCGGCGGCGACCATCACGGCGTGGGTGCCGAAGCCGGTCACCTACTCGGCTCGGCTGGGACGCCTCGAGCCCGGCTGACTTCCGGCGCGAGTACGCGTCGGCGCTGATCCAGACCGCGGAGTCCGTCAACACGGTCCGGCGGCGTTTAGGCCACGCCTCAGCGGCTACGACTCTAGACGTGTACTCGCACCTGTGGCCCGACTCCGACGAGCGATCGCGGACTGCTATTGAGGCTTTTCTTGGCGCGCCTGCCGACTCCACGCGGACTGTGGAGGCGTAGTTGCAGGTCACAGGGCTGTTCGCCGACTTCCTGGAGAAGGCGTGACCCGGATCATCGGGGGCAGCGCGGGCGGGCGTCGTATCAAGGCGCCTGCCGGTGACAGCACCCGGCCGACGACCGACCGGGTGCGCGAGGCGCTGTTCTCGGCCATCGACGCGGAGGTCGGGTCGGTCAGCGGCCTGCGGTTCCTCGACCTGTACGCCGGCAGTGGCGCGGTGGGTCTGGAGGCCAAGTCCCGCGGGGCGGGCGTTGTCACGCTCGTCGAGCACGACCGGCGTACGGCGGCACTGATCCGGCAGAACGCCAAGGCCCTCGGCTTCAGCAGCGTCGATGTGGTGATGTCCTCGGCGGCGCGCGCCCTCGCGCAGCCACCACGGGCGCCGTACGACATCGTCTTCCTGGACCCGCCGTACGCAGTGCCCGTCGCCGACGTCGTGTCGTCGTTGGGCTCCCTGCGCGATTTCGACTGGCTTTCGCACGACGCACTCGTGGTGGTGGAGAGGTCCAGTCGCGGCCCCAACCTCGAGTGGCCGCCGGGCTTCGTCGGGCAACGCACGAAAAAGTACGGCGAGACCCTGCTTTGGTACGGTCACGCCACTCGGCAGTGACAGGGGAGACCAGCAGAAGAGGGGTACCAGTGCGTCGAGCCGCATGCCCGGGGTCGTTCGACCCGGTCACCAACGGGCACATCGACATCATCGTGCGCGCGTCGACACTGTTCGACGAGGTCGTCGTCGCGGTCGGAGTGAACGCCTCGAAGCGTCGCCTGTTCACCCCGGAGGAGCGCATCGAGATGCTCACCGAGGCGTGCGTCGCCTACCCGAACGTGAGGATCGACTCGTTCGACGGGCTGCTCACGGACTTCTGCAAGCAGCACGACGTGACCGCGATCGTGAAGGGACTCCGGGCGGTCAGCGACTTCGACTACGAGCTCCAGATGGCGCAGATGAACTCCAGCCTC
>C688J18823_10001610_pt1 | contig 14050 bp, 10 predicted proteins | sample HopSoiMetagenom1_FD_18823 | JGI IMG/M metagenome (IMG submission 18823)
ATCAGCCAGCACCTTGCCGGTCACCTCAAGCGAAAGTTCGAGGCGATCGGCCTCCTCGGCGTCGATGGTGAAGTTGAGATCGTGCGATTTGGCCGCGCGCGCCAGCTCCAACAGCCGTGGCGTCAGCTCGGCGAGCACGCGCTCGCGCGACACCGCCTCGTAGCGCGGATGCAACGCCGAGAGCTTCACCGAAATTCCCGGCCGCGCCGGCAAGGCCGCGTTTCCCGCCCGCGCTCCGATGGCCGCGATGGCGCCGGCATAGGCCTTGAGATAGCGCGCCGCGTCGGCCGCCGTGCGCGCGCCCTCGCCCAGCATATCGAACGAATAGCGGAACTCGCGGTGCGATCCGGCGCGCGACAGTGCCTCTTCGATGGTCTGCCCCAGCACGAAATGCGAGCCGAGCAGCCGCATCGCTTGTCGCGTGGCGAGCCGCACCGTCGGCACACCGAGCCGCTTGACCAGACTGTCGACGATGCCGTCCGGGGTCTCGCCCGGATGGATGATCCGGGCCGTCGCCCCAAGCGTCCACGCCGAGGCCGACACCAGAAACCCGCCTGAGCCCTCGGCTTTGGACCAATCGCCGGCGGCAAGTTTGTCCTCGATCAGGGCGTCGGCGGTGGCTCCATCGGGCACGCGGAGCAGCGCCTCGGCAAGCACCATTAACGCCAGCCCTTCTTTGGTTGAGAGCGAATAGGCGTGGAGGAAATCTTCGATCCCGCCGAGGCCACCGGAATGCGAACGGATGCGTTCGACCAGCCTCCGGGCGCGCGCGTCGATGCGCGCCTCGGCCGTCTCGCTGCGCGATGCTGCCGCAAGCAGCTCCGCCGCCAGCGTCTCGTCCGGCGGCGCATAGGGCGCGGTAAAAGTCCGCACCTCCACCCTATCGATCGGATTTGACGACGCGATCATCGAAGGCCCCACGGAATATTTCCAGTCTATCAGACCGGGTATCGGCGGCACTGCCTGGCACGTCGGCAAAGCGACATTCCGATGTGCAGAAAATGGGCGGCTGCTGCCCGCGGTGTGGTCCTGCCTTGCTCTTTCATACGGCATGTTCTTTGCTGCGCAGGAAATACGAGGCCCGGCGCGCCATTCGGCCTAAAATCCAAAGGGAGCGACATGAATCTGCTCAACAGCCGCGGGCTTCGCCAAGCCGGGCTCGTCGTCGCCGCGACCGTGATGCTCGGCGGTCCGGCCTCAGCCCAGACCGCGATCAAATTCTCGCTCGATTCTAAGTTTGAAGGGCCGGCCGCGCCGTTCGTCGTCGCGATCGACAAGGGCTACTTCAAAGCCGAGGGGCTCGACGTCACGGTCGACCCGGCGGCGGGCTCGCTCGAACCGATCAATCGCGTTGCCTCCGGCACCTACGACATGGGGTTTGGCGACATCAACTCGCTGATCAAGTTCCGCGACGCCAATCCCGCGANCCCGATCAAGGCCGTGTTCATGGTCTACAACAAGCCGGCGTTCTCCATCGTCGGCCGCAAGAGTCGCNGCATCGAGAAGCCGAAGGACCTGGANGGCAAGACGCTCGGGGCGCCGGCGCTNGACGGCGCCTATGCGCAGTGGAAGATCTTCGTGCAGGCNAACGCCATCGACGCCTCCAAGGTCAAGATCGAGAACGTCGGTTTNCCGGTGCGAGAGCCGATGCTGCAGAGCGGGCAGGTCGACGCCATCACCGGCTTCTCGTTCTCGTCNTTCNTCAACCTCAAGACCATGAACGTGCCGATCGACGACATCGTCGTCATGCTGATGGCCAACTACGGCGTCAACCTGTATGGCAACACCATCATCGTAAATCCGAAGTTCGCGGCCGAAAAGCCGGATGCGGTCAAGGGCTTCCTGCGCGCCTTCGTGAAGGCGCTGAAGGACACCGTGAAGGATCCGTCGAGCGCCGTGGACTCGGTAATCAAGCGCAACGACGTGGCGAAAAAGCCGGTCGAGCTCGAACGCCTGAACATGGCGCTTAAGGACAACATCGTGACCGCCGAGGTGAAGGCGAACGGCTACGGCGCGGTGGACAACGACCGGATGGCGAAGGCGATTGACCAGATCGCCATCACCTACGAATTCAAGAACCCCAAGCCGAGCGCGGCCGACGCGTTCGACGCCTCGTTCCTGCCAGCTGCGGCCGATCGCAAGGCGAACTGACGCGCCATTCTTTCAGGGGCTTTGCTGTCCGCGTTCGTCGCCTTCAGGGAGTGAGCCAAAGGCTCGTCGGTCGGACAGAACCAGCTCAATAGAGCTCTCAAGCCGCCGAGCTCGACGCCGGCTGCGCCGACGGTTCCGGGTTCAGCGCCGCGGCGATCATCTCGGCGATATGCTCGCGCTCTTCCACGTCGACGCCGGTGCGCACATAGATGCCGCAAAAGATGTCTGGCAGCTTCGGCAGCGGCGCATTGTCCCAAACGGCGGTGCCCGGAATGTCGGCCCGGTGGCGCGGCAGCGCCATCACGCCAAACCCCGCCGCGACCGCCGCGCCGAGGCCCAGCAGGCTCGATCCGATGAAAGCCAGCTCGCTTTCGCGGCCGGCCTCGCTGAGCGCCGCCATGGCGTTGCGCGTGAACAGGCATTCCTCGCCATAGGAAACGAGCGGCACCGGGCGATTTGGCTCGACGCGCGTCGAGTCCGAGTGCACCCAGACCACGGGCTCGGTCCAGTAGAACCGTGTGTCGATCACCGGCCCGGTCGACGACACCCAGATCGCCAGATCGGCATCGCCTTCGCGCAGGTCGCGGAGCAGCACATCGATGTTGCCGCTGTAGACCTCAAAGCGCAGATCCGGACGGCGCATCCGAAAGCCGGTAAGACCGAGCGCGATGCCAGCCGCGGTGAAATCCCCGGTGGCGCCGATCCGCACCGTTTTTGCCGCTGGGCGCGGGCCGGCCAGATCGAGAATCTGGTCGTTGATAGAGAGCAACCGCCGCGCGTAATTGACAACAAGGTCGCCGGCTGACGTCAGACTTACGCCCGGCGCGCTCTTGTCGAGCAGGTCTGCACCAAGCAGGCCCTGCAATCGCTTGATCTGGGCGCTGACCGCCGGTTGCGTGACGCCAAGCGATTGCGCTGCCTTGGTGAAGCTGCGCAAGTCGACGACCGCGACCAGGGTCCGCAGCAACTCGGTAGGGATATTCGTCATGGCACCTACGCTGCGTTCGGCGGTTCCGGCTGCGCCGAGACCCCCAACGAATTCAGCTGTTCGAGTCGTCGTTTCCAACCGCGGTATCTGGCCGCCGACCCGAGACTGCAAATCAAGCGAAACTCTATGACATTTTATATGCCATTCATATCATGCGCTTCCTGGAACTCTTCGCCGCGAAACGTGCTAGGCTCAATGCGCTCAAATGCGACCGTCCCGAGGGGCTTTCACAGCCAATGGTCCGTCCGGTGCCCGCATGGCCATGAACCCGCTTTGATCCAAGCACCAATCCAAGCACCATGAATTTCTTCCGTCTATACGCGCGCGTGCTCAAGCTTTTGGGCGACGAGTCCAGGCTCGGCTGGATGCTGGCGATCGCCAACGTATCGCTGGCGGCGGCGCAATTCGCCGAACCGGTCCTGTTCGGCCGCATCGTGGATACGCTGGCCGGCGCGCAGAGCCGGGGCGGCGTTCCGGTATGGACCGATCTCATCACTCTGCTGGCGGCGTGGGTGAGCTTCGGTCTCTTCACCATCACCTGCGGGACGTTGGTGGCGCTGCACGCCGACCGGCTGGCGCACCGCCGCCGCCACGCGGTGATGACCGGCTATTTCGAGCACATCCTGCAGTTGCCGCTGAGCTTTCACGGCGGCGTCCATTCCGGCCGGCTGATGAAGGTGATGCTCACCGGCACGGATTCGCTGTGGTGGCTGTGGCTCGGATTTTTCCGCGAGCATCTGGCGGCGTTCGTTTCGCTGCTGGTGCTGTTGCCGCTGTCGCTGGTCCTGAACTGGCGACTGGCGCTGTTGCTGATCGGCCTTTGCGTGGTGTTCGCAGGACTGACCGCGCTGGTGCTGCGCAAGGCCGAAGCCGGGCAGAGCGCGGTCGAGCGCCACTACGGCGATCTCTCCGAGCGCGCCTCGGATGCCCTCGGCAACGTTGCGCTGGTGCAGAGCTATTCGCGGATCGAGGCCGAGGTGAGCGGCCTGCGCAACGTCGTTGCCAAGCTGCTCGGCGCGCAGATGCCGGTGCTGTCGTGGTGGGCGTTGTGCGCCGTGCTGACGCGCGCCTCGACGACGCTCACCGTGCTTTCGATCTTCCTGGTCGGCATCTGGCTCAACATGCACGGCCAGACCACGGTCGGCGAAATCGTCACGTTCACGAGCTTCGCCGGAATGCTGATCGTCCGCCTCGAGCAGGCGGTGGGCTTCGCCAACCGCCTGTTCCAGGACCGGCCGCGGCTCATTGAATTCTTCGACGTCGCCGACACGGTGCCGTCGGTGCGCGACCGGCCCGACGCCATCGATCCCGGCCGCGTCCACGGCCTGGTCGAGTTCATCGACGCGTCATACTCCTACGACGGCAAGCGCGCGGCGGTGTCGGACCTGAAGTTCACCGCCCTGCCCGGCGAGATCGTGGCGCTGGTCGGCCCCACCGGCGCCGGCAAGTCGACGGCGCTGGCGCTCTTGCACCGCGTGTTCGATCCGCAATCGGGCTCGATCAAGATCGACGGCATGGATATCCGTGGCCTGCAGCTTTCGGCTCTGCGCCGGAACATCGGCGTGGTGTTCCAGGAGGTGCTGCTGTTCAACCGCTCGATCGGCGAGAACCTTCGCGTCGGTCGGCCGGAGGCGACCGACGCGGAAATTCGCGACGCGGCCGCGAAGGCGCAGGCGCTGGATTTCATCGAGGCCAATCCGGAAGGCTTTAACGCCAGCGTCGGCGAGCGCGGGCGGATGCTCTCGGGCGGCGAGCGCCAGCGCCTCTCGATCGCACGGGCGCTCGTGAAAAATCCGCCGATCCTGATCCTCGACGAGGCGACCAGCGCGCTCGACGCCACCACCGAGATGAAGGTGCAAGCCGCGCTCGACGAATTGATGAAGGAGCGCACCACCTTCGTGATCGCGCACCGGCTGTCCACGGTGCGCAATGCCACGCGTATCCTGGTGTTCGATCACGGCCGCATTGTCGAGACCGGGACCTTCGACGAGTTGATCCGCCGCGGCGGCGCTTTCGCCGCGCTGGCCAAGGCGCAATTCCTGGTCATGGAAGCGCACGCGGCAGCCCCGGCAATGGAGCGAACGCCGGACGAGCCGCCCGCCGTCATCGTTCCGCAACCGAATGAGACCGCCGAGGGTACGGCGGAAGAGCCGGCTACTTGATCCGCTCCAGCACGCTGACGTAGTTCGCCACCGCGGCGCCGCCCATGTTGAAGATGCCGGCCAATTTCGCGCCGCGCACCTGCATATCGCCGGCCACGCCGGCAAGCTGCATGGCGCAGAGCGCATGCATCGACACGCCGGTCGCGCCGATCGGATGACCCTTGGACTTCAACCCGCCGGACGGATTGATCGGCAGCTTGCCGTCCTTTCGCGTCCAGCCTTCCTTGATCGCACGCGCGCCCTGCCCTTCCGGCGCCAATCCCATCGCTTCGTACTCGATCAGCTCGGCGATGGTGAAACAGTCATGCGTTTCCACCAGCGAAAGATCGTCGAGCGTGATCCCGGCGTCGGCGAGCGCGCGCTTCCAGGCCTCGGCACAGCCCTCGAACTTGAGGATGTCGCGCTTGCTCATCGGCAGGAAGTCCGACACATGCGCTTTCGAGCGGAACGCGACTGCTTTGTTCAGTTGCAACGCCGTCTCGACATCGGCCAGCACCAGCGCCGCCGCGCCGTCGGACACCAGCGAGCAGTCGGTGCGCTTCAGCGGACCGGCGACGAACGGGTTCTTCTCGCTGACGTTGCGGCAGAACTCAAAGCCAAGGTCCTTGCGCAGTTGCGCGTACGGGTTGCCGACGCCGTTCTTGTGGTTCTTCGCCGCGATCATGGCGAGCGCATCGGACTGGTCGCCCCAGCGCTGGAAATAAAGCCCCGCGATCTTGCCGAAAATTCCGGCGAAGCCGCCCTCGATATCGGCCTCCTCGCGGACGTAGGAAGCTTTCAACAGGTTTTTTCCGATCTCGGGACCAGGCGTCGCGGTCATCTGCTCGACGCCGACCACCAGCACCACGCGGGCCGCATTTGCCGCGATCGAATTGAGCCCCTGATGCACAGCGGCAGAGCCGGTGGCGCAGGCGTTTTCGACGCGGAGTGCCCGTTTGAAGCGCAGTTCCGGCGCGGCTTGCAGCACCAGGGAGGCGGTAAAATCCTGCGCCGAGAAGCCCGCGTTGAAGTGGCCGAGCACGATTTCGTCGACGTCGCGCGCCTCGATTCCGGCGTCGGCCAGCGCCCCGCCGGCAGCCTGCACGATCAGGCTTTCCACCGTCTCGCCGTCGAGCCTGCCGAAGGATGTATGGGCCCAGCCCACGATGCAGCCCGTCATGACCGCCTCCATCTGCCGAAATTCGGTCGCTTTCCTCTGCGATTTACCACGGTAGAGGCTGGTTCAACCAGGAAAGTTCCATAGCCGGGTAAACCATCCGACTAAACCATGTGGCAAAGTGCGGCCGCGGCCCGCTTTCCTTCCAGCTTGGCTATGGTTTAGATATCTCCAACATCGAGCGACACAACGCTCGTTCGAGGCCCGCAAACAGCAGACCGGATCGCCAGTGACAGTTGTACCGACGCTCCGCCTCCCAACTCTCGCCGCGGCTCTGGCCGCCAGCCTCCTGACAGCCGCATCTGCCGCTCGCGCGGGGATCGAGGCGACGCTGCTGGTGGACGCCGAAACCGGCAAGGTGCTCCACGCCGAGAACGCCACGGTGCCGTGGTACCCGGCGTCGACCTCCAAGCTGATGACCGTCTATGTCACCCTGCAGGCTGTCAAAGCCCAGCGCATCACCCTGGACACGCTCTTCACGGTGAGCCCCCGCGCGGCCTCGCAGCCGCCATCGAAAATTGGTTTCAAGCCCGGCACCCAGATCACCGTCGATAACGCGCTGAAGATACTGATGGTGAAGTCGGCCAACGACATGGCGGTCGTGCTCGCCGAAGGCGTGTCCGGTTCGGTCGAGAATTTTTCAGCCGAGATGAACAACGTGAGCAAGAATCTCGGCATGACCCAATCGAGCTGGGTCAATCCAAACGGTCTGCCGGCCGACGAGCAGATCAGCTCGGCGCGCGACCTCGCCATCCTGGCCCGCGCGCTGCTTCACGATTTTCCCGAATACGACATGTACTGGCACATCCCGGCGATCCAGCTCGGCAAGAAGTACATGCGCAACTTCAATACGCTGATCGGCCGCTACGAAGGCGCCGACGGCATGAAGACGGGCTTCATCTGCGCGTCCGGTTTCAATCTCGTGGCGACCGCATCGCGCAACGGCCGGCGGCTGATCGCCGTGGTGCTCGGCTCGCCGTCGTCGCCCTATCGTGCCGCCAAGGCTGCGGGCCTGCTGGAGCGCGGCTTCCATCGTGGACCGTTATCCTGGCTGTCGCCCTCGCTCGGCACGGTCGACTCGCTGCAACCCGTCAGCGCCTCGCCACCCGATCTCCGCGACGAAATGTGCGGACCGCACCGCAAGCGCCCTGCCGCCGAAGACGCCGATGACGACGGCGAGCCTTCGAGCCTCATGCTGTCGAACCTGCCACCAAGCTCCGGCAAGGCTTCGGCGCTGCTCAAGGAGAAGCCCGACACCGTCCAAGCCATCGCCGTGTTCATCGGCGCTGCGAAGAACGCCGCCGAGGCTCAGTTCGCCAGCGCCCGCGCCAAGATCCAGAAGCTCGCCAAGGGCAAGAAGGCTGACCCGAAGGCGGCCACAGCCGCAGCGCCGGCAGCCACCGACGCCAAGGCCGCGACCGCGAACAAGCCAGCCGCCGCGCCCGCGCTCCAGACTGCGACAGCTCCGTCGCCCGGCCCGTCCAATCAGCCTCGGCAAGCCACGCGCAAGCTGCCGGCCGCCACCGATACGAGCAATCCGGCGTTGAGCTACGCTCCGGCGGCCAAAACCGACCCGGCGCCGCTGACAGCCATGCCGGATGCCAAGTCGGATACCAAGCCTGCCGCCGCAGCGGCCGCGAAACCGAAGCCGAAGGCTGACGCCAAGCCGGCCGCTGCCAAGCAGACGGCCAAGCCCACGGCGCCGGCAAAGCCCGCCAAACAAGCCGCGGCGCCGAAGCAAGACGCCGCCAAGCAGTAAGTCCGTCATCCCGGTGTGCACTGCACGCGCGAGCACGAGCGCCGCAAGGCGCTTGCGGCATGGGCGCGACTCTTCGATAAGCAGCTGTCATGCGTCGTGACTGAAAGCCGGGCAAGGCGCGAGCATGAGCCTCCTCGATCATATCAAGGACGACTTCGTCTTCTTGCAGGGCGCACTTCGGGCGCTTCGGATGACGACGCCGATCGCCAAACACCCGGCCCGGGTTTTCCCGGCCGTGCTTGAGGAACTTGCTGAGAAATACGGCGACGCGCCGGCACTGATCGCCGACCGCGAGCGATTCACCTATCGCGAGCTCGCCGGGCGGGCGAACCGCTATGCGCGCTGGGCGCTCCGCCAAAACCTCGCCAAGGGCGAGACCGTCTGCCTGCTGATGCCGAACCGNCCGGAATACATGGCCGCCTGGATCGGCATCGCCAGCGTGGGCGGAGTCGCCGCGCTGATCAACACCCAGCTCGTCGGCACCGCGCTCGCCCATTGCATCGACATCGTGACGCCCAAGCACGTCGTCGTCGCCGCCGAACTCGCCGACGAATTCGCAACGGCGCGGCCGCTGCTGAAGACGACGCCGAAGGTCTGGTCGCACGGCGACAACGCCGAGTTTCCAAGGCTCGATCGCGAGATCGACGCTTTGCCTGGCGATCGCCTTGCGGCGTCCGAGCGCGTGGCGCTGACCATCGAGGATCGTGCGCTCTACATCTACACTTCGGGCACCACCGGCTTGCCCAAGGCCGCCAACATCAACCACTACCGCGTCATGCTGGCGAGCTGCGCCTTCGCCGGCGTGATGGACACCAAACCGACCGACCGCATGTACGACTGTCTACCGATGTACCATACCGTCGGCGGACTCGTTGCCACCGGCTCGGTGCTGCTCAACGGTGGCTCGGTGGTGATCCGCGAAAAATTCTCGGCCCGCGAATTCTGGGACGACGTGGTGCGCCACGAATGCACGCTGTTCCAGTACATCGGCGAGCTGTGCCGCTATCTCGTCCACTCGCCGCCCAATCCGAACGAAACGAAGCATCGCCTCCGGATGGCCTGCGGCAACGGATTGCGGCCCGACCTGTGGGCGGAGTTCAAGACGAGGTTTCGCATCCCGCACATCCTGGAATTCTACGGCGCGACCGAAGGCAACGTGAACATCTTCAATTTCGAAGGCAAGCAAGGCGCGGTCGGGCGCGTGCCGTGGTTCGTCGCGCACCGCTTCCCGATCGCGGTGGTGCGGTTCAACGTCGAGCAACAGCAGCCGGTTCGCAAGGCCGAGGGCTTCTGCGAACGTTGCGACCCCAACGAGCCGGGCGAGGTGATCGGCCGCATCGTCAACGACCCGGAGCGGCCGGGCAACCGGTTCGAGGGCTACGCCGCGGCCAACCAGAACGACAACAAGATCCTGCGCGATGTGTTCGAGAAGGGCGACGCCTGGTTCCGCACCGGCGACCTGATGCGCAAGGACGAGCGCGGCTACTTCTATTTCGTCGACCGGGTCGGCGATACCTTCCGCTGGAAGGGCGAGAACGTGTCGACCTCGGAAGTAGCCGATGCACTCAATACGTTTCCCGGCGTGGCGGACGCCAACGTCTATGGCGTCACCGTGGTCGGCCGCGACGGCCGCGCCGGCATGGCGGCGATTGTCTGCGACGGCCAGTGCGACCTCGACGCGCTGCATGCGCATCTGCGCGCCAACCTGCCGGACTACGCCCGGCCGCTGTTCCTTCGCATTCAGCCGGCGATCGAGGTCACCGGCACATTCAAGCAGAAGAAAGTCGATCTGGTGCGTGAGGGCTTTAATCCGGCCGCGACCAGCGACCCGATCTATTTCAATGACCCGCAAGCTAAAGCCTTCGTGCGGCTCGATCCGGCGCTGTACCGAAGGATCGAGAGTGGAGAGATTCGGCTGTGATGGCCTCGTGCGAGGCGGTGCTGGCGTTCTGGCGCGCGGCGGGTCCGGACAAATGGTTCGAGAAAGACGCCGCGTTCGACGAGAATATCCGAGCCCGCTTCCTGGAAACCTATGAGGCGGCCGCGGCGGGAAAACTGTCCGATTGGGAACAGACCGCCGAGGGCGCGCTGGCGCTGACCATCGTGCTCGATCAATTCCCGCGCAACATATTCCGCGGCGACGCCCGTACTTACGCGGCCGATCCCCAGGCCCGCGCGGTCGCCGAGCGCGCGCTCGAGCGCGGCTTCGACCGGGTGGTGCCGTTGCCCGACCGGCAGTTCTTCTATCTGCCGTTCGAGCATTCCGAAGCGATGGCCGATCAGGAGCGATGCTGCGCGCTGGTTGCCGCGACCGGAGATGCCGACCTTTTGAAATGGGCGCAGCTGCACGCCGACATCATCCGCCGTTTCGGCCGCTTCCCCCACCGCAACACCATGCTCGGCCGCGCCACCACGGCTGAGGAACAGGCTTTTCTCGACAGCGGTGGCTTCGCCGGCTAGGCCGCTGGATTAGCTCTTACGACCTCATCCTGGGGAGCATCGCCAACGGCTCCGCGCAAAGCGCGGCCCGATGACAAGCTCCGCGATGCGTCTCGAAGGATGGGCCCAAATCGCAGGCCATCTTTCGAGACGCGGCCTTCGGCCGCTCCTCAAGATGAGGTCCGAGAAAGAGAGCTTCGCGGGCTAGGCTAAAGTCCGCCTTCCGAGCACTGGACGTTCCCGCAAAACCGGCCCTTAATGGTCTGGATAGTCTGGAGCGTTTTCGGGAGTGTGACATGTCGTTGCCGCTTCGAAGCTTTTGCCGTGGCGTGCTGATCGCCGGCGCGACGCTGTTCGCGACCTCGGCGTTCGCGCAGATGGAACTGAAAATCATCGCGCCGGCGGCGCCCGGCGGCGGCTGGGATCAGACCGCGCGTTCGATCCAGCAGGCGCTGATCGCGGAAAAACTCGTCAAAAGCGCGCAGGTCATCAACATCGCCGGCGCCGGCGGCACCGTCGGCCTCGCCCAGTTCGTCAATGGCGCCAAGGGCGACGGCAACCAGCTCATGGTCAACGGCTTCGTCATGGTCGGCGCCATCCTGATGAACAAGTCGCCCGTGTCGATGTCGCAGATCACGCCGATCGCCAAGATCACCGAGGAAGTCCAGATCATGGTGGTGCCGGCGAATTCGCCGATCAAGAACGCCAAGGACCTCGCCGAAGCGGTGAAGAAGGACGTCGCCAAGGTGACGTTTGCCGGCGGCTCGGCGGGCGGCGTCGATCACATCATGGCGGCGCTGTTTGTCGGCGCGGCCGGCGGTGACGCCTCGAAGGTCAACTACGTGGCGTTCTCGGGCGGCGGCGAGTCGCTCGCCGCGATCCTCGGCGGCAAGGTCACCGCAGGCATCTCGGGACTGAGCGAATACGAGGGGCAGATCAAGGCCGGCAAGCTCCGCGCCATCGGCGTCACCTCGCCGCAGCGCCTGCCCGGCTCCGACATTCCGACCTTCAAGGAGCAGGGCGTCGATCTCGTTCTCACCAACTGGCGCTCGGTGTTCGGCGCGCCCGGCATCAATGATGCGCAGAAGAAGACGCTCGCCGAGCTGGTTGAGAAACTCGTGAAGTCCGCCGCGTGGAAGGACATCCTCAAGCAGAAGGGCTGGGACGACGCCTATATGCCGGGGGACCAGTTCACCAAATTCCTGGCCGAGGAGCAGACGCGGGTGACCGCCGTGATGAAAACGGTCGGCTTGGTCAAGTAGTTTGAGAATTGCAAAAGTCTGGGGGTCCATCGCTCAAAAAGCTGGATCTGGGGAGGCGCTTCGTGGACGCAGCCGTACCAAGAAAGCGCGATACCGCGGGCATGGTCATCGCAGGCGTGCTGCTGCTGATCGCCCTGGTGATCTTCTGGGACGCCGGCGCGATGCAGGTCGCGACCACCTACGGCATGGGGCCGCAGGCGATGCCCTACGTCATCGCCACGGGGATGCTGCTGCTCGCCGCGGGCAACTTCTGGCTTGCGTGGCGCGGCGATTTCCCGGCCCGTGAAAGCTTCGATCCGAAGGCGGTCGTCCTCATCCTCGGCGGCCTGGCCGCGCTGATCGCCATCATCGGCCTCGGCGGCGGCTTCATCCCGGCCACCGCCGTGCTGTTTGCAGCGACCGCGACGGCGTTCGGCCGCCGCGCCGTCCACATCGACTTCGCCATCGGCCTCGTCCTCGCCGTCGTGGTGTTCCTGCTGTTCGACAAGCTGCTCACCCTGTCGCTCCCGGCAGGACCGCTCGAACGCCTGCTCTGAGGCGCGATCATGGAAGCCCTCGACGCCCTCCTGCATGGCCTAACCATCGCGGCCCAGCCGATGAACCTGCTCTACGCGCTGATCGGCGTGCTGCTCGGCACCGCGGTCGGCGTTCTGCCCGGCATCGGCCCTGCGCTGACCGTCGCGCTGCTTCTGCCGATCACCTTCAAGCTCGATCCGGCGGGCTCCCTCATCATGTTCGCCGGCATCTACTACGGCGGCATGTACGGCGGCTCGACCACCTCGATTCTGATCAATACGCCGGGCGAAAGCGCTTCGATGGTGACGGCGCTGGAAGGAAACAAGATGGCCAAGGCCGGGCGCGGCGGTCCGGCGCTTGCCACCGCCGCGATCGGCTCGTTCGTCGCCGGCACGCTTGCCACGCTCGGCATCGTGTTCCTGGCGCCCTGGCTCGTAAACGTCGCCGTCAATTTCGGGCCGGAGGATTATTTCGCGCTGATGTGCGTCGCCTTCATCACGGTGTCGGCAACCTTCGGCGATTCGCCGGCGCGCGGCCTTACCTCGCTGTTCATCGGGCTGACGCTCGGCCTCGTCGGCATCGACAAGCTCACCGGGCAGCCGCGGCTCGCCTTCGGCGTGCCGGACCTGCTCGACGGCATCGAAGTCACGACGCTGGCGGTCGGCCTGTTCGCCATGGGCGAAGCGCTCTACGTCGCCTCGCGCCGCCATCTCGTCGAGGAGAAGATCGAGCCGGTGCGCGGTTCGCTCTGGATGACCAAGCAGGACTGGAAGCGTTCGTTCTGGCCGTGGATCCGCGGCACGTGCTTTGGCTTTCCCATTGGCGCACTGCCGGCCGGCGGCGCCGAGATCCCGACGTTCCTGTCCTACTCGACCGAAAAACGCCTCGCCAAGCATCCGGAGGAATTCGGCCACGGCGCCATCGAGGGGGTGGCCGGCCCCGAGGCCGCCAACAACGCCTCCGCCGCCGGCACGCTGGTGCCGCTGCTCACCTTGGGCCTGCCGACGTCGGCCACCGCCGCGATGATGCTGGCGGGCTTCCAGCAATACGGCCTCAACCCCGGGCCGCTCTTGTTCGCCGAGCGCCCCGAGCTCGTGTGGGGCCTGATCGCCAGCCTCTTTATCGCGAACGTCATGCTGCTGGTGCTCAACTTGCCTCTAGTCGGCCTCTGGGTGAGGCTGCTCGCCATTCCGCAACCGTGGCTCTACGCCGGCATCCTGGTGTTCGCCACCATGGGCACCATCGCGGCGAAGCCCTCGGTGGTGGAGCTGTCGATGCTGGCCGGCTTCGGCGTCATGGGCTTCCTGATGCGGCGGTTCGATTATCCGGTGGCGCCCGTCGTGGTCGGGCTCATTCTCGGTCCCGTGGCCGAGAGCCAGCTTCGCCGCGCATTGCAGATCAGCCTCGGCGATCCGATGGTGCTGCTGCAAAGCCCGATGTCGGCGACCTTGCTCGGCGTGGCGCTACTGGCGCTCACTGCGCCGTTCGCGCTGAAGGGCCTCGACCGCTTCAAGGCGGGCGAGGATTAATCGTCGCCAAAGGTTGTCACGCCGCCTTGGCGAAGTCAGCCTGAACCGTCTTCTCGAAAGAGAGCAGCTTTTGAACGCTGGGCCGGGT
>C688J18823_10001611_pt1 | contig 14044 bp, 8 predicted proteins | sample HopSoiMetagenom1_FD_18823 | JGI IMG/M metagenome (IMG submission 18823)
CGCCAACACCGGCGCCGTCGACTTCGGGCGGCGGGACCCTACGCGTGATGACGTGGAATATCAACTTCGGCGGCACTGACGTGGGCGGCACCCCTGCTGCACAGGCGCAACTGATTGCCGGCCAAAACCCTGACGTCGTCCTCCTGCAAGAGGCTGCGACGTTCAACGAGAACATGCCGGTCACCTATGCGAATCGATTGCAGCAGCTCACGGGTCGAACATGGTACGCCGTGTGGTCACCGCACAACACCACGGCAACGACCAGCGAGGGAGTGCTGATCCTGAGCCGCTATCCGATCGTCGCGTCATCGAAGATGAACGTCGAAGGCCGAGGCTTTGCGCGAGCCTTGATCGACGTGGGCGGCGTGCAAGTGAATATCTTCGACGTGCACCTCGACTACGCCGACACGGCGAAGCGGACACGCGAACTCTCGGCGTTCATGTCCTGGGCGCGTGGGTTCTCCGGACCACGGATCGCGGCGGGAGACTTCAACTCCTGGTGGGGTGAATCGTGGATCCAGACGATGGATACGACGTACAGCGATACGTGGGAGATGATAAGCGGGTCGGTTCAGAACGGCTACACGCACAGTGGCGTGCGCTTCGATTACATCTTCCGGTCGTTCACGGACGAAACGCGGATGACGCCGACCGCATGCTGGGTAAAGTCATCGTCACAGTCCGACCATTCGGCGGTTCTCGGCGACTTCACGATTCGCTAACGGCACAGTCGGAGAGATCGATACAACGCCCCCGGCAGCGAGCCGGGGGCGTTGTCGTGTACACCCACCCACTGATGGATTAAGTGGCTCACGGTCCGTTGCTGGTTTCGAATCACTCATCCTGGATCGCTCATCCTTGAATCGTCGGATTGACGACTACTGATTCGAGGAGTGATCTAGCAACGTCTCCGCATGATGTAGATGGTTCGCACGGAGTCCTGCACTGGTATGACTTGCTCGACGTTGAACACCATCGAGAACGCGCGCTCGAATCCCTCTTGCGTGTAGTTGGCGAAAATATCGACGCGAGACGCCAGCAGGCGCTGGACCTGCGAATCGGCCTTCGGCACGAACTCAATCACCAGGGCACGCGCGAGTCGCCCGAGATACCCGGCGACACGCTCCAGCGGCACGTTGTGTCCGATCGCCAGGTGGTGCACCAGCGCGAGGACCAGCGCGAGATCGGCGGGACCCCGGTCCGCGAGCGCGTCGCGCTCTTCGTTTGCCCAGCCGTAGTTGCCGCTGGGGTTGGTCAGGTCCAAGAGAAGCGGCAGGATCATGCGATCGTTGTCGCGCACGGCCTGACGGTAGTTTCGTTCCACCGCCACCGGATCGATGTCGAACGCCATCGTCGGCACTCCGCGAGTGCTCGCAATGCGGCTGAACGTTCCATCATTGGCGCCGAGATCCCACACGTTCGCAGGTTTGAGCCGGTCCAACGCGGATTCGACGATGCGCCGTTTATGTGCGAAGGCCGCGTCGGTGTAGTTCGTCGCTTCGTAGTAATTGCCCCAAGTGGTTCGCGCGCCTGCCCACTCGAGGCGCTCCACGGTCCCGGCAAGGTTGTCGATCAGGCCGGTCAGGGCGCTCTTGCTGAAAGGTTTGGAAGAGCGGTTTGCGAGCGTCGACCCGTTAGTCGTCGCGAGTCGCCGTTGGGCCGAGGCGTGAAGGTGCAGATGCATCAATAGCCCGGGGCGCAGTCGTGAACTGGCCGGGAGCAGACGGCTGGCGAGATCGAGCGGCACTCCATCGATACCCGACTTGAGGAGTTGCTGTAAGCGGATGTCTACCTTGCTCATCAGCGCGAGCGGCGCGAGGAACATCTGGCAGAATTGCGCGTACGCAACCCACGGTTCCGGCTTCAACTCCTCGAACGACAGGGTATCGATCCAGATCGGACGCCCGTTGGAGAACGCGACGTTATAAGGTGTCGCATCCTTCAGTGCCATGCCGTGTGCGATAGCCGTTTTCTGCAGCCGCAAGGTCAGCAGTGCCGCATCCTTGAGTTGGCTGAAGGACCACTCGTACGGGTAAGAGATGAAATTGATACGGTCGGGGCGGATTACGCGAAACGCGAACCCGTCCGGCGATAAAGCGAGATCGTCTTCGTCGTGCCGCACGAGGTCGCCCGCCTTCACCAGCGCGTCGTATAACCCCGAAGCGAGCAGGCGCTCGTAATCAGCGCGCGCAGCGGGATTGATCTGCCGGTAAACGACGCCATCCCGCATGAAGATGAATCCAGCGGGATCTCGAAATGATGCGGGGTGGGGCTGGACGTCGGCGACCGGCGTATCCATTCGTGGTATCGGCCGGGCCGGTGTCGGAGCAAGCTGTGTCATCAGGTCCTCGTTCTGCTTCCTTGCGTGCCCAAAAGAGCTATCCACTTTCTCAAAGTGGACTCCAGGATGCTCATCTGGCGTTGCACGCGCCTCGGCTGAGGTCTATGCAAATTCAGGGCTGAGGCAAAACACCTGCAGTTTCCATTCTTGTTGCACCGGCAACGTTCTTGCGACGCTCAGCCGCTCGAGAGGCAGAGTTCCGTCACCGGACGCTCGAGCAATCGTTTGTATGGAGGCCGTAAATGCGCGTGATTAATGTCGCACTGTTCGTCGCAATGTTCCTGTTCATCTCCCATCTGTCAGGCGGCCTGAAGGCCTATCTCGATCCTGGGACCGGAAGTATGGCGCTCCAGTTGCTGATGGGTGGCGTCGTGGCGTTGTTGGCGACGGTCCGGCTCTATTGGGAACGGATGAAGACCTACTTCACACGACGGAATGACGACAGCGCGCGCGAGCCTCGCTAGACCAACAACATCGCCGGCGTACGTAAACGAGTAAGAAAGTTGACCATGACGCTTCGGCTCTCCGGCCTCACCAGCATTCTGCGCGCGTCCATTGCGCCATTCCTGTTGCTGATCACGCCGTTCGCCAGTTATCTGCAGTACAACCGGCTTGGGATCACCAACCCGGAAGTGGTTCTTGCGGTACTGGCGATTGCGGCGGTCGCGCTGCTGCTGGGTGCAGTATCGGTTCTATCCCCCGCGTTGATGGTCGTGACGCTGGCCGCGCTGCTGACGTTCTTCATCGACATCCAGGCACGCGAGCCGGGACTCAAGCGGCTTGGACTCGCATTCATTGCGCTGTCGGTTGTGTTGTGGTTCCTGCGGCGGCACGCTGCCCGAATCGTGTCGCTGATGATGGCGACGGTATTGGCGATGTCCTTGGTCCCGTCACGCTCCCAGGCCGCGTCTTCGGACAGAACGCCGACTAGGCATGGAGCTGCCGCAGCGCGGACGGACTTGCCACTGGTCCTCCATGTGATTCTGGATGAGTACATCGGCCCGGAGGGTGTTCCGACCGATCTCGCGCCTGAAGGATTCAAGCAGCAGTACGAGGCGTTCTACACGGATCGCGGGTTTCGGCTGTTCGGCAAGGCGTACAGCGAATACCCGAAAACAATGTGGTCGATCCCCGAGCTGCTCAACCTGTCCCCGACGCACTTCGCGCCGGATGTCATGACCGCCGATTCGTCCGACAACAATTACCATCTGGCGCGAAACCGCTATTTCGACCAGATGGCCAGCCTCGGCTACACAGTACGCGTTCATCAATCGACCTTTATCGATCTGTGCCCTGACAACGGCGTCGCGACGTGCCGCACCTACTCCACGAGCTCATTGGATATGCTGCCGCGGCTGAATGTTCCGGTCACGACGAAGCTGGCGATTATCGGCGGCACGTTTCTCGGACAGTCAGAAGCGTACTCGCGGGGCAAGGAAAAATATCAAACGATGCGGCTGCGGCTGCAACACGCGAACATCAACCTGCCGAAATGGAACTGGGAGCAGGGAACCCCTGCGCCGGTAGGGACGATGCCAATGTTCGACGCCGTCGCCGACGAGCTCTCGAAGGCACAGCGTGGCACGTTTGTGTTCGCACACTTCCTGCTGCCGCATTATCCGTACGTGTATAACGCCAGCTGTGAGCAGCCTCGGGCGACCAATTGGCTGACGCGAAGCGATTACGATCGCGCCAACGTTCCGGGAGGAATGATGAACGTTCCGGAGGGACGGGCTGAGCGCTACCGAGGCTACTTTCAACAAATCCTCTGTGCTCAGAGGAAAGTCGACGCGCTCATCGCCGCGATTCCGCCCTCCCTGCGCCAAGACGCCATCATCATCGTCCAGGGCGATCACGGATCACGCATCAGCCTGGTGGATCCCACCACGGTCGCACCGGTCGAGCCGAGCGCCTCCGATTACGCGGACATGTACTCGACACTGTTCGCGGTGCGCTCACCCGCGATCGAGCACGGATACGACACCCGAGTGACGCCGATTACGTGCCTTCTTCGATCGCTGGCGCAGAGCGATTTTCAGTCTCTCGACGGGGCGGGCAGCTGTTCGACACCCAATATCGTGTTTTTCATGGGAAGCGAGACGCCGCAGCCGCGGCCTCTTCCTGATTTCTGGACCGCAGCGGGCGCGAAGCATCTCGCCGCGAGCGCAGCGGGGAAGTAGTCACGCGCGGAAAGATATTCTTACGTCAAGGCGGAGTTGGTGCTGATATGGAGATGCTGTTGCGCGAAGCCTACGCTCAAACGAACTTGCAGTTGTACGCACAATTGCGGCGCGCCGGTGCCGCGGAACAGGATCTCGCGCTAGTACGCGCCGGCTACGACCTGGCGATGCATCTGTGTCCCGCATCGTTTCGAGGATCGGGAAAGCCTTTGCTGGCTCACCTGGTCGGGACGGCCAGCATCCTCGCCTCGATCCGGCAGCCGCCAAAGGTCGTGACGGCAGGGCTGCTGCACGCGGCGTATGTCTTTGGCGATTTCGGTGACGGGACCAGCGGGATCACTGACGCCAGGCGAGCCAGGGTGCGGCGTGCAGTCGGAACGGACGTAGAGGAACTCATCGCGCGTTATACCCGGTTCGACTGGAACAAAGACACCATCCCGGGGATCCGCGCGCGTGTCGACACGCTGACGGCGATCGAGCGGGAAGTGCTGGTCATTCGCCTCGCCAACGAGCTCGAAGATCACCTCGACTTCGGGGTGCTGTATTGCGGCAACGGCGAGAAGCGGCGCGAGTACATCCGGTCTCCGCTGAATCAGTCCGTGGACATGGCGCGCAGTCTCGGGCTGACGGAGCTCGCCACCGCACTCGACGCTGCCTTCACCGATACGCTCACCGCGACGCTGCCGGAAACGCTCCGCAACACGCACGACTACACGTTCGTCCAGCCACCCGAATCGCATAGCCCGCGTTTCAAGATCGCGGTGGGGCGCTTTCTGGATGCGAGGCCGCGGCTGGCGAAAGCGGTGCAGCCAGTGGTGTCATTTGTCGGAATTCGCGGCTGACGCCGTTTCCGTCCGCTGACGTCGTCGGTAACGCGCGAGCGTCATTACACCAGTCAACACCAGGAGAGATGTTCCCGGCTCCGGTGCCGGGCTCAGCGGCTGGACCGATCCGACTCCCGACCCATAGATTCCCTGCAACTGTCGAATGTCGGCGGGGTAAAGGTGCGCGCTTCCGAGTTGGTTGAAGCGATGCGACGGATACGACGGGTTCATCACCGCGATTTCGTCCAGATCGTGGACCAGTCCCAATGCGTGACCCAATTCATGGGTCACCGCCTCGAGATAGTTCCAGTTTCCGCCAATCGTCCACGGGACGCCGCTGGCGAAGTGCACGTCGCCTGACAACCCGTCTGTTCCGGGGTAAAAGGCGTGCCCCAATTGGGGAAGATCGTGATGCCCGAAGCGAATTTGCGGATTTCCCTCGGCCGCATACGACTGATCCGAGACGAGGCCGCCCGAGTCGGGTACTTCGATGAAGTGCAGGGGCGCATGGCTCGCCCAGACGCGGAGAGCTTCCTCGGTGGCCGCACGCAACTCCGCGGGTTTGATCAGAAGAAACGTGCCGTCGAGCAGATTCGCATAGCTGTAGGTGATGGCAATGCTGCTGCCTTTGCCTTGTGGCTGTGGCCACTGGAGAGTAACGGGATCGGCGTTGACGCGGGCGGCAAAGGGAAAATACGCGAGGACTGCAACTCCGACGAAACGGAAGCGGGCAATTCGTTTCCTACTCCAACGATTCTGTATCACACATCCCCGATCTTTTCCCCGTTGCAGTCGGGCCGCGCAGAGAGACTGCCAATAACGTACCGTCAGTCGCTCCCGACGCGCCAACGGAGCCGCAATCGATGCACTCAGTTGCAAAAGGGCAGAGGTCCAATCGGCACGTTCCTAGCAGCGGCCAGTGCTCGCATTGAGCCGCGAAGACCAAAGCGACAGCACGACAGTTATCAGCTCTGATCTGCACGCCCGCACGCGCTTCCACGCAGCTCATTTTTACAAGCGTTTTTCTGGATACGCTGCGCTCTCCTGTATCCAGCTTGGAGATTCATGCCTCAACAATTCTTCCGTCGTCGGTTGTGGCCTGCGGCGGTTTTTACACTGACGTTCGCCATTCTATTCACCGGACTGACCCCCTCGAAAAAACTGAGAGGATCACGCTGGACTGCTGTTCCATCCGCATACGCGATGGCAGCTGCCGCATCACTGCCGGGTACGATTCAGGCGGAAGATTTTGACGATGGCGCCAACGGCGTGGCGTATCGCGATAACAGCGCCGGCAACGCCGGGGGCCAATATCGCGCGACCGACGTTGACATCGAGGTGACATCCGACACGAGCGGTGGCTACGACGTCGGCTGGACCTCGGCGGGCGAATGGCTCAACTATACAGTCGATGTTGCGGCCGCCGGCACCTACGACATCGGGTTCCGCGTCGCTTCCTCTGGAACAGGAGGGACGTTTCATCTCGAAGTGAACGGCGCGAATATGACCGGCACGTTGAGCGTACCCAACACAGGCGGGTGGCAGAAGTGGACGCAGGTGACAAAGACGGGGGTCACACTCGCTGCCGGACAGCAGGTCTGGCGCCTTGTCATGGACACGAACGGATCGAGCGGAGCCGTTGGGAATTTCAACTACCTGCGAGCGACCGCTACTGCCGCCTCATCGACGACGCCGTTCGGAGGAACACCCGCCGCGCTGCCAGGCATCCTGCAGGCGGAGAACTTCGACGAAGGCAGCGCCGGGCAGGCATACGCTGACAACACGGCCGCCAACTCCGGCGGTCAGTATCGAAATACCGATGTTGACATCGAAAAGACATCCGACTCCGGCGGTGGATACAACGTGGGCTGGGTGGGAGCCGGCGAGTGGTTGAAGTATACGGTCAACGTGAGTACAGCAGGGACGTACGACGTGGACTTGCGAGTTGCCTCGGCAGGAGCGGGAGGCACACTGCACCTCGAGGTGAATGGCACAGACGTCACAGGTCCGATGCCGATCCCGGACACAGGTGCCTGGCAGACGTGGAAGACGCTTCGCAAGCCGGGCGTCAACCTGCCGGCCGGTGTGCAGTCCTGGCGTCTTGTTATGGACAGCAATGGGGCGACGGGTGGGGTCGGCAACATCAATTACATCCGCGTCGGCGCGCCAGGCGGTTCGGCCTACGGCGGCGTTCCCGTGTCGTTGCCTGGAGTAATACAGACAGAGAACTTTGACGAAGGCGGCTCCGGCGTTGGCTACCTCGATAATTCGACGACGAACTCCGGCGGAAAATATCGTTCAACCGGTGTAGACATCGGAGCCAGCACCGATTCGGGCGGCGGGTACTATGTCGGCTGGACCGCTGCGGGCGAGTGGCTGAACTATTCGGTGACCGTCGCCACGGCTGGCACGTATGACTTCGACGTGCGTGTCGCGTCGGGCGGCGCGGGCGGTAAGTTCCACATCGAAGTGAACGGCGCCGACAAGACCGGGACGTTGACGGTCCCGAACACCGGCGGCTGGCAGACCTGGACGACGATCATCAAGACGGGGATTGTCTTGAGTGCGGGTTCCCAGACGGTGCGCCTGGTGATGGACGCGAACGGTTCTACTGGTGCCGTCGGCAACTTCAACTGGATTCAGGTAGCGGCCCCAAGTGACTTGGGCATCATGCGGGGACCGTACCTGCAGCAGGTTACGGATCTTAGCGCGGTAGTGGTGTGGACAACCCGCAGTCCCGGGACGGGTCAGGTTCGTTACGCAGCGTCCGGCGGCACCTCGTCGTCGGTGACAGCCCAGGCTCGTCTCTTCCCTGGTTCGGAAACCGGGCTGGCGTACGACTTCACGCAATACGAAGCTCACCTTGACGGTCTCAGTGCCGCGACCAAGTACACGTACGACATTCTCATGGGCGGGGTCGATGCGACTCCGGGTCAGGACACCTTTACGACCGCTCCCGCTGACGGCACCGGCACCGTTCGGTTCATCGCGTTCGGAGACAGCGGTGTCGGTTCAACGGCACAAACCCAGCTCGCAGCGCGAATGGCAGCAGACACGTTCGACCTCGCGCTGCACACAGGCGATGTCGCGTACGGCAACGCGAATCTGGTGGGCGGTGCGAGCTATACGCAGTACGACAACTGGCTGTTCGGCGTGTATTCGTGGATGCGATCGCGTCCGCTCTACCCGTCGATTGGCAACCATGACGACGAAATTGGATTCGCGCAGGCGTACCGCGACGTGTTCGTGCTGCCCGAACAGGGAGCGACCACGACCTATCCCGACGACGCGGAACGATTCTACAGTTTCGATTACGGGCCCGTGCACTTCGTCGCCCTCGATACTGAGCACGCATTCATCGATACGGCTCGCCGCCAGGCGCAGCTCGCCTGGCTCGATGCCGATCTGGCGGCGACGACGCAGCCGTGGCGCGTCGTGTATTTCCATCGACCGCCGTACAGCTCGGGCACGGAACACGGATCGAGCCTCGACGTCCGACAGGCCTTTGCACCCATCTTCGAACGCCGCGGCGTGAACCTGGTGCTGAATGGCCACGATCATGACTACGAGCGATCGAAGCCGTGGAGCGAATTCGTCACGACCGGCAGTCCGGTCACCTACGTGGTGACCGGCGGAGGGGGCGCTGCTCTCTATCCCGTCGGCACGTCGACGTGGACCGCGGCGGCGGCTTCAACCAACCACTACACACGGATCACGGCGGGCACCGGCTGCGTCATGACCGTGGAGGCAGTTGGGACCGATGGCGCCGTCTTCGATCAGGCGTCGATCGACCGCTGCGCCGCAACACCGGTCAATCAGCCACCAGCCGTGAGCTTGACTGCGCCGGCCAATGGTACGCAGTACACCGCTCCCGCCAGCGTGACGCTCACCGCGTCTGCCTCGGACGACAAAGCTGTCACGCGGGTCGAGTTCTATTCGGGTACAACGCTCCTCAATACGGATACGGCATCTCCGTACTCGTTCAATTGGACCGGAGTGCCGGCGGGCACCTACTCGGTGCGGGCGATTGCCTACGATGCCGATGGCGCCAATGCCGCGTCGGCGGTGGCAACCATCACCGTCACCGCCGCGAGCAGTCCACCGACGGGAGTCGTGTTCCAGAAATCAGCTGACGATGCGACGCTGGTTACGAGCTACGAACTCCGGGTCTTCGCCAATGGAGCAAACCCGAACACGGCGACGCCCGTGGCGACGGTGAACCTCGGCAAACCCGCGCCCGACGTCAATGGCGACGTCACCGCGAGCCAGCCGGCGTTCTTCAGCAATCTTGCTGCGGGGACCTACGTGGCCGCGGTTGCGGCCATCGGATCCGGAGGCACGTCTATCAGTTCCGGAGTGACCTTCACGCGATAGCGTGAGCGAGAGGTCGGGGTAAGCGGGGCGTGATTCAGGAAAGGACGCCTGGCACCACAGGCTGTGGGCTGACGCGTCGCATACGTCCGAAGTAACGAAGCCGGTCAACGCGATCGAGCCCCAGCCCGATAAAGGCGGCGACGTAAACCACGCCGACGATCGCTCCGGCAATCACGATGTCGACGAACGTGGATGGCGACGCGGTGGTTCTGAGCAGCCAGGCCGCCGCGACGCCCGGTGCGAGCGCGATGAGTGCCGGCGCCGATATGCGTCGCAGGAACGCACCGATCGGCATATCGAGCAGTCGACAGGCGGCGGGCATCTGCACCAGCACGTTCGAAATGGTGACGGAGACGGCTGTGCCCACGGCCGCGCCGACAATGCCATAGCGTCGAACCAACCAGATGCTCAACACCAGGTTCAGGACGGCTTCGCCGAGGCACGAGAACGCCACGACTCGATGGCGTCCGCGCGCGAGCAGCAGGTTGCCGAGCGGACCTGCGGCCACCAGCACCGTTCCCGCGGCGGCCAGCACATAAAGCGCCGGAAGGCTGTCCGCAAAGCCGGGCCCCATCCAGACCGCGACGAGCCGATCGGCAAACGTCACGAGACACAGGGTGACCCCGATTATCAACCCCAGCGCGATTCGTGTGCCGTCGACGAGCGTGGCCCGGAGCGAGTCGACCTCGTCAGCTGCGCTGAAGCGCACGACGACGGGGAAGAGCAGCCCGTTGAATTGATTGCACAGCTGCCGCTGATAATCGGCGAGCCTGAACGCAATCGCATAAACGGCCACGGCACTCGTGCCGGCGAAGGCGGCGATGATCAGATTGTCGATGTTGTATCCGAACTGAATCGCCAGGCTGATCAGAAAGAGGTAGAGGCTAAAGGTCGTGACCTCGCGAGCCTGCGCGACACTGAAGCGACGAGGCGACAGTCGGAGTCCTGGAAAAGTCAGACGCGCCGCGGCAATGTACGCCCCGTAGCTGGCGATCGCGAGAAGAGTTGTCACGCTCACCAGCGGGACCAGTCCGTACCCGGCGCGAAGGAGCAGGTATGTCGCCGCTCCCTGCACCAGCGCGACGACAATCGCAATCGATCCCGTCAATGCGAATCGCTGCCGTGCTGTGGTGATCGACCCGAACACGCTCATCGGAAAGGCAATTGCCGCGCGCGCGCCCACAATCAACAGCACGAGCCGCGCGGTTCTGACTTCGTCGGGAGAAAGGTTCGGAAATCGGGGCAGCGCGAACGAGGCGAGGATCACAACCGCCCCGAACGCGACGGCCCCGATGCCGAGATATACGAACAGGAATGTACTGAGGGCAGCGTTCATGCCCTCCTCGTCGCCGCGTGCGTCTGCCTGGGTCACCTGACGCACGAGCCCGTTGCCGTATCCGAGATCCAGCAACTGCAGATAGCCGGTCAGCGACGTGACCAGCATCCAGAGCCCGTACTGTGCCTTGCCCAGATGGTGCATCGTGAACGGCATCAGGAAGATGCCGATCGCGATGTTGACGAACAGCAGCGCGTAACGGGTCACCGTCCCAGTGATCAGGTTCCAAAGAGGACGCTTCATCTGCGGATCGAACTCAGTGAGACGCCGAACGGAGGCGCGCTGTTGAAGGGCACGTGAAGAGGGGTGATCTGGTGCGCGGATGCGGAGGACATGACGCGGCCGGCGCGGCGCCCGGTCGTCTGATCAGCTCCAGCGAGGAGGAAGACCCTGTAATCCTCGTCCCCGTCAGACGCATCGAACTCACGCAGCAGCGTCGTCGCGTTCCGGAACTCCTCTGCCTCGGCGGCAGTCCACGAGAACACCTTTCCGTACAAGTACTTCTGCTCTCCAGCGCCGCCATCCAGATTTAGGGGCTCCAGCACGATGAGCACGGGGCTGCCGGTTCGACTCCTGACGCCGCGCGCCGCCTGCAACAACTCGGCGAGTGTCAGGTGCGCCTTTGAAGCGCTTGTCCAGGACACTGTCTTCCCGAACCGACCCTCTCTGGGAAGATAAATCTGGTTGTCGGCGTAGTACGGCAGCGACTCCATCTTATAGTCCGGCTCGGGCACGATCACCGCGTTCTGGAATTGCGTCGAATCATTCAAGAATTCGCCAAATGCTTTGCTGGAGCTCCTCGCCCCGATGATGTCAGCCCGGACCAACGGAGGTGTTCGACTCAGTTGCGTCAGGACGAGGACAAGCACGGCTCCATAGAGGCCGGCTTGAAACATCAACCCCTTGAGGCCGGACCGGGTTCGCGCCGGTGCTGATTCGATGTACACCCAGTAAAGAAACGCAAGAAATACGAGATACAGCCCCTGGTGGCGGTACCAGCCCGGATATACGACGCGGAAGAACACGCCAAACGTGATCTGCGCCACCAACGCGGCCAGCAAGAGACTCGGACGGCTGACAAGGCCGAGAATTGCGCCGTACAGCATCAGCACGGCAAGTTTTGGACGCAACCACAACGGGATGAGCTCGGAGAACGTCAGGTCGGGCCTGAGCACGGTGCCTCGCAGCGCAGCCCCGATCTGGCCAATGCTTTCCGAGCCGCGTACGGGCGTCAGAATCGTGTTCTCGCGCGGCATGGTGAAAAGGAGGCACAACAGAACGCCGGCACCCACAACCGCAAATGGCAGGTAGCGGGAGTACTCGACCGGGACCACGCCGCTCTTCTGATCGACGACGATGTCCCATGCCCATACCGCCGCGACGAGGCAACTGAGAATCGCCGAGTGGACGTTGGTGTTAGCCAGCAACGCGAGGATGAACGCCAGGCGGAACGGATGCGTCGTCCGCGTCCGGTAAAGGAGCGCGGCGAGAAAGAACAGCAGCATGCTGATCCCGTAGTTTCGCGCCATCACGGAATACTCGTACGCGGGAAGCGCGCTGAAGATAAAGACGCACCGGAACCACCAGGGGAACGGGGCGAACCACATGAACAGCGCTACTGCGGCGAACGCGATCAGGACGCTGGTAATCGGGAGCACGAGCGGCGTATCCACGATGGACGTGCCAAAAAAGAGGAGCAGATACCAGAGGACCGGATGGCCGTCATCCCGGATCAACTCGTAAAGAGCGAACGGCGATGTCGCGGTTCGCGCGAGAGTCAGCGCGCGCACTTCGTCACGCCAGAACTCGTGCCGGCTCGTGGTAAAGACGACTAGAGCCAGCCAGATGGCGAGGACGACGAAGGTAAGCGTTTTAGAGGACGTACGGTGGGACGCCGCCATCACCGAGGCCCGCGCGTGCGCCCGCGACATCGCGTGGCGGCATTCTTGCCAACACGCACTTTCCAGGCGGCCTGCAGAGCGCGGGTCAGGAGATCCCGATTCACCGCGCCCATGAGCGATTCCTCCTCGGCGCCATCGAAGCTCAACGCGATGCGGCGAAATCGGCGGCCGCTCCACCGGCGCATCTGAACGGTGTTACCGCAGCGTCGCTTGCAGCCAGTTGAAATTACCGACCGCCGTGGTGTTCGAACCGTTGGTGTCCATGACGACTCGCCACACCTGCGTCCCCGCGGCGAGCGTGACACCCGAGACTCGAATCGTTTGCCACGTCTGCCAGCCGCCGGTGTCTGGCACCAAAATCGATCCCGTCTTGTCGACACCGTCGACCTCGATGTGGAAAGTGCCGCCCACACCGGCTGATCCGACACGGATATCGAGGTCGTAGGTGCCCGCCGTCGACACGACCACCGTATACCTCAGCCACTCGCCGGCGCTGACCCAACCGACATCGTATCCGCCGGCGGGGGTCGATTCGATGTCGACATCGGTATCCCGATATTTCCCGCCGGAATTACCGCTGGACGTGTCGACGTAGGCGACGTCGGGGCCGCCCTCGTCAAAGTTTTCGAACTCGAGTTTCATGCTGGGCAGCGTCGTCGGCGTGCCGCCGAACGGCTCCGGTCCGCCACCACCGCCGCCTGAGGGAGCGGCAACACGGATGTAATTGAGATTCGCGAAGGCGCCGGTTCCCCCGGCACTATCGGCGACGAAACGCCATACCTGAGAGCCGGCATTCAGGTTGACGCCGGTCTTCTTGACGGTCGTCCATGACTGCCAGCCGCCAGTGTTCGGGACCGACACCGGACCGCTCACGTTGACACCGTCGATCTCGAGATGGAATGTTCCCCCTCCACCTGAGGACGCCACGCGGAACTCGATGTCATACGTGCCGGCCGTAGTAACGTTGACCGTGTAATTCATCCACTCGCCCGGAGCCATATAGCCGACGTCGTAGCCGCCTCCGACATCCGTCGTGGTCTCAATGTCCACGGCGGTGTCCGTCCGATACTTTCCGCCCTGGTTCGTCG
>C688J18823_10001612_pt1 | contig 14043 bp, 9 predicted proteins | sample HopSoiMetagenom1_FD_18823 | JGI IMG/M metagenome (IMG submission 18823)
GAGCGGTTGCGCATCCGCACCGGCAGCGTCATTCACAATGCCGGCGCTATCCTGCTCACGGCGTTTGCCGGCCTTGCGGCGCTGTTCGGGCTGATGGGGCTGGAAAACCCGGTCCTCTGGTCGATCGATGTCGGAGGCACCATTATCAACCTGCTGCTGCTTGGCTACGCCTTGCCCGCGGTGCTCGCGCTGCTGTTGTCCTATGCGGTGGCGGGCCGCCGTCCCGTCGCCTACGCCAACACGATCGCGGCAAGCGCGCTCATTCTCGCGCTCGCTTACGTGACCTTTGAAATTCGCAGAATCTATCACGGCCCAATCATGGCGCACGGCCCGACCACCGGCGCCGAGCAATACACCTATTCGATCGCGTACCTGGCGTTCGGCGTCGTGCTGCTCGGCATCGGTATTCTCTTCAACTCGCAGCGCGCGCGGTTGGCGTCAGCGATCGTCATCGCACTGACGATCCTGAAAGCCTTCCTGATCGACATGTCGACGCTCACGGGTGTCTACCGCGCGCTGTCGTTCATGTGCCTCGGCCTGGTGCTGGTGGCGATCGGCTGGCTGTACCAGCGGATCCTGTTCCGCAGGCAGGCCGCGGCGCAGGTCGCGGCGCCTGAACCAGGCTAAGCCGGTGCGGTTTGCGATTTCTCTGGCGTCGCGTACATAGGGCAGATGGCAAGACCGCGCAGTTTCGATCCCGACGAGGCGCTGGACCTCGCGCGCGATGTGTTCTGGCAAAAAGGATTCCAGGGCACATCGCTCGACGACATCACCGCGGCCACCGGGCTCGCCAAGCCGAGCCTCTATGCCGCCTTTGGCGACAAGAACGCGTTGTTCCTCAAGGTTCTGGAGCGCTATCATGCGCGCATCGTCGCCCATGCCGAACGCATCATCAACGACGGCCCGTCGGCCCGCGACGCGGTCCACCGCTGGCTGACCGGCTTTGTCCCGCTCTGTTCGGGCGTCAAAGGCAAGCGCGGATGCCTTTCGATCAATACATCGGCCGACGGCGCGGCCGAGCAAAAGGAAGTCCGCAAGCGGATCGAAAGCTTCAACCGGAAGCTGGAGGAACTGCTGCAAGACCGGCTGCGCGCCGATCGCGCGCAATTCGCCGACGGATTCGATCCGGACGCCACCGCGCATACGATCATGGCAATCTATACCGGGCTGATGGTGCTGGCCAAAGATGCGCCCGATGCGGCGCTCGTTCGTGCCACGCTTGATCAGGCCTTGAAACTGCTTGCTTGACAGCACATCTCCATTATGTACTCTATAGTACAGAACATGGAGAATGGTCATGAAAGCGATCCAGATCGAGGCGTTCGGCAATCCGGCCGAGGTGATGAAGTTGGTCGACGTTCCCGATGTCGGAGCGCCTGGTGAGGGTGAGGTGGTGATCGCGCTGGAAGCCTCACCCATTAACATGAGCGATCTCCTGATGATCTCCGGTCGGTACGGGTACCGGCCGAAGCTACCCAGCATCGTGGGAGCGGAAGGCGTCGGCCGTGTCGTCGCGGTCGGTGGTGGCGTCACGCATCTGAAGGAAGGCGACCGGACGCTCGTACCCTATCCGTCCGCCGCATGGGCGGAACGGATCAAGGCGGACGGGAGCCGGCTGCGGCCGCTTGCCGGCGGCGACATCCATCAGCTTGCGATGCTTGGCATCAATCCCGCGACGGCCTATCTGCTGCTGACCGAATACGTCGCGCTGCCATCAGGTGCCTGGGTCATCCACAACAGCGCCAACTCAGGCGTCGGTCGGGCGCTGATCGCGATCGCGAAATCGCTTGGCCTGAAGACCGTCAATGTGGTCCGGCGCGAGGATGTAGTCGCCGAGATCAAGGCGATCGGCGGCGACGTCGTGCTGGTCGATGGACCGGATCTCGCCAAGCGGGTTGCAACTGAAACTGGCGGCGCACCCATTGCGCTCGCCGTCGATGGCGTTGCCGATACCTCGACGATGAACCTGCTGGGTTGTCTGGCGGCAAAAGGTGTTCTGGTGTTCTACAGTGCGATGAGCGGCAAGCCGTTCGTCGGCCCCGCGCAACCCCTGATATTCCGCGACATATCGATCCGCGGATTCTGGCTGGCCAATTGGTTCGACGCCGCCACATCAGACAAGATCACCGCGATGTACGATCGCTTGACGCCGCTCGTCACGTCGGGCGCGATCAGCTCACCGGTTGCCGGCACGTTCAGCTTCGGGCAAATCGCCGAAGCCGTGGCCGTGGCCTCAAAAAATCGCGGCAAGGTGCTTTTCACGCCCGGTTGAGTCGGGCGGCCGCGAGCGCTCAGGCTACCCTGACCGAGTTGAGGAACTTGCTGACCTCGAGCTTGAGCCGGTTGCTTTCGCTCGACAGCGATTTCGCCGCCGAATGAACTTGGGCCGAGGCCGATCCGGTCTCGGTCGCGCCGTGCTGCACGTCCGTGATGTTGGAGGATACCTGCTGCGTGCCAGTTGCGGCATGCTGGATATTGCGGGAAATTTCCTGCGTTGCCGCGCCCTGCTCTTCCACGGCGGCGGCAATGGTCGAGGAAATCTCCGACATGCGGCCGATGGTGTCGCCGATCTCCTTGATAGCCGCTACCGAATCCTGGGTCGCGGCCTGGATGCCCGATATCTGCTGNCTGATCTCGCCGGTCGCCTTTGCCGTCTGTTCGGCAAGCGCCTTCACCTCGGATGCGACCACTGCAAAGCCGCGGCCAGCCTCNCCGGCGCGTGCGGCCTCGATCGTGGCGTTCAAGGCCAGCAAATTGGTCTGGCCGGCAATGGTATTGATCAGCTCGACCACATCGCCGATGCGGCTTGCCGCCTTCGACAGCTCACTGACGCGGCTATTGGTCTTCTGCGCCTGGTCCACAGCTTCACTGGCAACGCGCGACGATTCCTGAACCTGACGGCTGATTTCGTTGACGGATGAGGTCAGCTCCTCGCTGGCCGAGGATACCGACTGCACATTGGTGGAGGCCTCTTCGGAAGCGGCGGCGACGGTAGTCGCCAGACTCTGAGATCGTTCAGCCGCCTTCGTCAGCGTATTGGCAGAGGCTTCAAGTTCGGTCGAAGCGGAAGACACTGTCTCGACGATCTCTCCGACCGCGCCTTCGAACGCATTGGCGAGCTCGCGCATGTCCGCCTTGCGCTGTTCCGCCTGCCGCGCTTCGGCGTCGCGCTGCTCTGCGCGCAACCGCTCGGCTTCAACCATGTTGTTCTTGAACACTTCGACCGCGCCGGCCATTTCGCCGATCTCATCGCGCCGGCCGAGACCCGGGATCGTCATCCTGACATCGCCGCCGGCGAGCCGTGTCATGGCGGATACCATCGAGGCCAACGCCTTTGAGATTGATTGGCCGATCAAAAGCGACAGGCCGCATACGAGGACCACGGACAGCGCGAACGCAATCAGCATCCAGTTTCTTACAGCATCGCGCGTCGACGCCTCGGCCGCTTCGGCCTCCTTGTAGCGCCGTTCGACGCCCTGAGCGATTTCGATCATCAAGGGTTCAAAGCCCCGAAACGTCTTCATCATACCGTCGTCGTAAGCCGCGATTTGCTGGGCCGTCTCGGCCCATGCCGCAAACTCTTTCTGGTACGTCGCCAGTTTCGCGGTGATCTCGGCCATGACCGGCGGAGCAATCGCCACCGCGGAAAGCGCTTTGGAGAATTCGGCGGCGGATTTCTTGATCTCCGCGACATATTTCGGGTCGCGTCGCAGCATGAAGTCTTTTTCGTTCCGGCGCATCATCAGCATCCAGCTGGTCAGACGCGGATCGTCGATTTCCTTGAGCTTGGTTTCGATATCATGGACGGCGGCGCGCAACGCGCCGGACAGGCCCAACGTTTCGTTGAGGCCCAGTTTGATCTCTGCCCGCACCAGGTTCACGAAATCGGCGGCATATTTCCTGAAGCCTTCGTGTGCGAGCTTGACCTTTTCCTGAAGCGCGCCGAGGCCGGCGGCTATGGTCAGCTCTTCCAGTCGGCTGAAGTCACGATCGATCTTGACCACCAGCTCGGAATGCGATTTCGCGTAGGTCTCGTTACGTCGCTGCTGAAAATTCTTCTCGTTGCGTCGGGCCTCGAGCATTTCGATCGAAAGCTGCTTGTTGAGATCGGAAATTTCCCGCGCGCTGTTCGCAATCGTACGCGAGGCGTCCTGCGACCAGCTTCCAACCTGATAGATTGCCCCGAATGCGAGGAGCCCGGTCAATCCGACAATGCCGATTGCCATGACCTTGTGGGTGAGACGAACGGAAAAGCCACTCATGGGGGTTTCCTAATGTCCAAAAAAAATCGATGCAATTCGGGCTAACGCAAATACGCACATCCTTTGGTCGGCGCCGTTGCGACCGCGGAAATGCCTAACTGGGAGGCACTATCAATACAGTTTGAATTTCCTGATTAGTCTTAACGCAGAGTCCGTAGGATTACGGAGAACACGTAAAACCTTCGCTAAAATCTACACTTATGACGCAAATGAAGCGGGCCGAGAATGTTAAGGCCGGGCGCCGGGATGAGAGAAATGCCCTGACGCGGATTGCGACAGGGCAATGCTCAAATGGGCAGGAGCGATCGGCGGCGGATCGACGCCCGTCAGCCGTTGGACGTTCTACGTCAGGCGGCGCGCACCGACTCGAGGAATTTGGCGACCTCGAGCTTGAGGCGGGTGCTGTCGCCCGACAGCAACTGCGCGGCGGAGAGGACGTGTGACGAGGCCGTCTCCGTCTCGGTCGCGCCGCGCTGCACGTCGGTGATGTTGGCGGAGACCATCTGCGTCCCCTGTGCGGCCTGCTGCACGTTGCGGGAGATTTCCTGCGTTGCCGCGCCCTGCTCTTCCACGGCGGCCGCGATCGCGGAGGAAATCTCGGAGAGCTTGCCGATGGTGCCCGAGATTTCCTGGATGGCGCCGACCGAATCCTGGGTCGCAGCCTGGATGCCGGTGATCTGTTGCCCGATCTCGCCGGTGGCCTTGGCGGTCTGTTCGGCCAGCGCCTTCACTTCGGACGCAACGACCGCGAAGCCGCGGCCGGCTTCACCGGCGCGTGCCGCCTCGATGGTGGCGTTGAGCGCAAGCAGGTTGGTCTGGCCCGCGATGTTGTTGATGAGCTCGATCACGTCGCCGATGCGGGCGGCGGCTTTCGACAATTCGCCGACCCGATCGTTGGTCTTTGAGGCCTGATCCACGGCGTCGCTGGCCATCCGCGCGGATTCCTGCACCTGCCGGCTGATCTCGTTGACGGAGGACGCCATTTCCTCCGTCGCAGATGCGACCGACTGCACATTGGTGGAAGCCTCTTCCGAGGCCGAGGCGACGGTGGTGGCGAGTTCTTGCGCGCGCTCCGCTGTCGCGGACAGCGTGCTTGCGGAAGCCTCGAGCTCGGTCGAGGCCGACGACACGGTATCGACGATTTCGCCGATCAAGGCTTCGAAGTCCCGCGTGATGCCGTCGACGCGGCGGCCGCGCTCGATCTTGGCTTCGGCATCGCGGGCGGCGGCCTCGTCGGCGGCCTTCTTGGCGATCAGCGCATCCTTGAACACCTGCAACGTGTCCGCCATCGCGCCGATTTCGGTCTTCTCACCGCGACGCCTCACTTCGGCGGAAAGGTCTCCGCTTCCCAGCGCCTGCATCGGCTTCACGATGGAGGCAATACCATTCGAGAGGTCGCGGACCAGATATATTCCGATGCCGACGCCGCAGAGGATGACGGCAGCGACAATGCTCAATACGAGCCAGAATGAAGAATTGTAACCTTCGGCAGCCTGCCGCGTCGCAGTGTCCGCACCCGCATTGTTGAGATTGATGTCCTTCTCGAGGAACGCATCGGATTCGGCGGCGATGACCGCCACCTTCTTGGAAATGGCTTCGCTCGCTTCAGTGGGAATCCGGCCGATGCTCCCGCGCGACAACTCGATCACTTCCTGGACGCCGGTCATGTACTTGTCCCAGGCGCTCGCCCAGTTCTGGTAGATCGAACGCTCTTCAGGAGAGGTAATCATCGGCTCGTAAGCCTTGCGATCCTTCGCGATCCTTTCGAGGATGCCGGCCAGTCTCTTGTCGTTGGCGGCCTTCGCCTCCAGCGTTTCCGCCATGACATGGGCGCGGAGCGCAATACGGAACAGATTGATGTCCGCGCGCAGTTCACCGAGCACCCGGACGCTCGGAAGCCAGCTCGAGGCGATTTCCACCGTGTGGGCGTTGATCACCTGCATGCTGCGGATCGCCAGGAGGCCCATGCCGGACATCGCGATCAGCATGAATGCGATCACGGCGATGACCTTGGCGCGGATGGAAAGTGCGGACATGGCTGGCTCTCTCAAGCGTTGGAGACAGGCGCCGCTGAATTATGAGGAACTGCCGTCAAATCTTCGATGCGCCGGGAATATTCGGCAACCGTACGCCTCAGGTTCCAAGCGATGGTTAACTCGCCTCTCCGTAAAATTACGCGGTGCGGGGGCGTACGCTGGATCGAACGCTAACCAACGGATTCGGCGACAAGACGAATCCGGAAAACCGGCTGCTTGGCTTCGTCCAGAAGCTCCATCTGCCATTCGGCATTCTGTTTCAGGCCGCGCGAAAGGCTGCCGAGGAGGTTGCCGCAAACCTTGGTCATCTCGGTCCAGGCAGCCTCGCGGCTTTCAAATTCGGACCCCTGATCGGACGCGCCTGCATAGCGGCCGTGGCTGATCCGAAAAAAATACAGCGGCATGATTGATCTCATGTGTTGGGCCGCCCCCCGGCCTTCTTCGCCGGTCACCACTTGGAATGAGATTCGCTACCAGGACATGAATGCGCCAGCCCGTATGACTACGGTTCCCGTTCCTCAACACGAGATGAGTTTACCGAGCGACTGCGGCGATCGCGATCGATTCAGCCGCGCGTCCATTCATGGCAGGGGCAAGTTCAATAGCCGGCGAGCACTTGCGCTGGCTTTTTCCGCCCGATCAGTCGGTCGAGCGGCGCAGCTCCGGAGCGCTCTCGGATTTGGCCGGTTCAGACCTGACCTGTTCCGCCTTCGGCTCGGCCTTCACCGGCTCGAGCTTGGCGCTCTCGACCGCCGGCGTCTCGACCCGCCCCGTCACTTCGGCACGTGCGTCAGCCGAGCGCGACGGCTCCTCCCGACGAAGCAGCGAGCGCGGTCGCGCCACGGAGCGCGCCAACAGCATCTGCGAGGCGCCCTGATGGCGGAAATCACAATAGGCGAAGCCCATGCCCGAGACGGAGCCACGGAACGAGCGATCGTCGCGCTTGTCGATATTGAAGCACGGCTCGAACGGAAGTCCCTTGATCGAAGCACAAACGGCCTGACCGCGAATCTGCAGGGTATTGCCGGGCAGGCGAACATTGCGGATCGGGCCCGAACCGCTGAACTGGATCGAACCGGCTGCACCGAGATCGTCGAGGATGCGGCCAGCGCCGCGGGTGCCATCGAAACAAGTGAAGGCGAAAACCTTGCCGGTCACAAACCTGCGAGCCTCATCGGCATTCATCATCCCGGCCAGTGCGGGAACGATCATCGCGGCTGCCGTGACGGCCCCCAGAACCAAACGCGCAAGCATGCAGCTACTCCAACTTAACAAAGAGCGCGGGCGCCCGCCTTTACCCCGTGCTTACCATACCAACCGTGGCAATATTGGAGCAGGTTGGTTGGTAAAGTCTGAACGCCGTTAGAGAATTTTTACCACGATTCGACCGCGGACCTGGCCGGCGAGGATTTGAGCACCGGTTCCAATGACTTGGTCAAGGTTAATTTCCTGAGTAATTTCAGCCAGTTTACCTTTATCCAAATCGCTGGCAAGTCGGCTCCAGGCAAGTTTGCGCTGGGGCAGCGGACACATCACGGAATCGATGCCCAGAAGGCACACTCCACGCAAAATAAACGGGGCGACCGAGGACGGCAAATCCATACCGGCGGCAAGGCCGCACGCCGCGATTGCCCCGCCATATTTCGTCATCGAAAGCAGGTTGGCGAGCGTGGTCGAGCCGACGCTGTCGACGCCACCCGCCCAGCGTTCCTTCGCCAATGGCTTGGCAGGCCCCGCGAGTTCGGCCCGGTCGATCACCTCGGTGGCACCGAGCCCCTTGAGGTAGTCGGCCTCCGACATCCGCCCGGTGGATGCAATGACGTGGTAGCCGAGCTTGGAGAGCACGGCGGTGGCGACCGAGCCGACGCCGCCGGCGGCGCCGGTCACCACGACAGGGCCGCTCGCGGGCGTCAGGCCGTGCTTCTCCAGCGCCAGCACCGACAGCATCGCGGTATAGCCGGCGGTACCGATCGCCATCGCCTCGCGGGTCGAGATGTTTTCCGGCAGCCGCACCAGCCAGTCGCCCTTGACGCGGGCTTTTTCGGCATAGGAACCGAGATGGGTCTCGCCCATGCCCCAGCCGTTGCAGACGACCCTGTCGCCCGCCTTCCACGCCGGATGGGAGGATTGCTCGACGGTGCCGGCGAAATCGATGCCGGCGATCATCGGGAAGCGCCGCACCACAGGCGCCTTGCCGGTGACGGCCAGGCCATCCTTGTAGTTCAGCGTCGACCACTCGACCGCAACCGTAACGTCGCCTTCCATCAACTCGGTTTCGTCGAACTGCGTCAGCGCGACGGTGGTGCCTTTTTCCGCCTTGTCGATCCTGATGGCCTTGAACGTTCCCATGGCGAACTCCCGGACTTTTCTCTGTCCGGAGTGTTTACCGCATCAGGCAGGTTGCGCAACCGGGCGCGCGACCGGCGCTTCGACGATCGGCAGGTTGATCAGCGCCGACATCACGCCAAAGAAGATCGAGAGCCACCAGATCGGCGTGTAGGAGCCGAACTGCTCGAACACCACGCCGCCGAGCCAGACGCCGAGGAAGCCGCCGACCTGATGGCTGACAAAGGCAAAGCCGTACAGCGTGGCGAACCAGCGGGTGCCGAACATCAGCGCNACCAGCGCCGAGGTCGGCGGCACCGTCGAGAGCCAGGTCAGGCCGGTAGCGGCGCCGAACACGATCGCCGAGAAGGTGGTGATCGGAAACGAGATGAATGCCAAAATCGACAGCGCGCGGGAAAAGTAGAGGATCGAGAGGATATAGCGCTTGGGATATTTGTTCTGCAGCCAGCCGACGCTGAGCGATCCGATGATGTTGAAGAGACCGATCGCCGCAACCACCCAGCCGCCGGTCCACGCCGCAACCCCGCGATCAGCCAGATAGGCCGGCAGATGCACGGTGATGAAGGCGAGCTGGAAGCCGCAGGTGAAGAAGCCGAGCACCAGTAGAACATAGGAGCGATGGCCGAACGCCTCCGCCAGCGCGGTCTTGAACGATTGCTGATCCGCGGCAGGAGCGTTCGATGCCGGCGCCGTCGACGGCGGCGTCGCGATCGCCAGCGAGAGCGGCACGATCAAGAGCATCAGGAGAGCGAACACCGTCAGCGCCGCCTGCCAGCCGAAATTGTCGATCATCGCGACGCCGAACGGCGCGAACAAAAATTGCCCGAACGAACCGGCCGCGGTGCCGGCGCCGAGCGCAAAGCCGCGCTTCTCGGGCGGCAAGAGCTTGCTGAACGCCGACAGCACCAAATTGAACGAACAGCCTGACAGACCGAAGCCAATCAAGACGCCAGCGCCAAGATCGAGCGACAGCGGCGCCGTCGAATAACGCATCAGCAGCAGACCGCCGGCATACAGCAGCGCACCGACGATCATCACCCGCAGGATACCGAAGCGATCGGCGATGGCGCCCGCGATCGGCTGGCCCAGGCCCCACAGCAAGTTCTGCAGCGCCAGCGCGAGACCGAAGACGTCGCGTCCCCAAGCGAAATCGCGGCTCATCGGCTGGACGAAAAAGCCGAGGCTCGAGCGCGGCCCGAAGCTCAATAGCGCGATCAAGCAGCCGCAGATGATGATGACGAGCGGGGTGCGCCAGGTGCCCAGGCCGGAAGATGGACTGACGTCGCCGGTCGTTGCTGACATGTGTTTCCCCTGGACCATCGGCGCCCGGAACCGCCAGGCGAAACGTTACGGTGAGTTAATGCAGTTGCATGAAAACCCCAAGAGGCTACGGAGAAAAATTTTCCGCTGCAGGGCAGCTCTGCAAAATTAGCGAGGGCAATGAGAGCAATTTGGTGGACGTTGCCCCCGCCGAGACGTCGTCCCTGCCTAGTGCGCAATTGCGCACGGGCGCAGGGACCCATACGCCGCGGCCGCGCGAATTAAGGAAGTGCCTGCCGTTCGATCTTGTTTCAACAACCACCGCCAGTGGTTATGGGTACCTGCTTTCGCAGGGACAACAACGGAGCTACCGTTTCACGCTCGCCTGCTCGGCCGAGCTTTGAGCGGCTTCGGCGAGCCTGGCGGAGATCGCTGCGGTTTCAGCCTGGCTTCCCCAGCTCGGCGCGTCGCTGCCGTTACCCCAGGCGCGCGGCCGGTAGAAGGTGTGCACGCCGGTCTTGTACATCTTCTTCATTTCATTGACCCAGGACGGCCGCACCCAATAGGCGTGGTAGTGCGTCGACTTGTCGACTTCCGGCAACCAGAGCTGGCCGTCGAGCATCGCCTTCGCGATCTTCCGCGCGCGCTCCCACATGTCGGGCTCGCGGATGACGTCCTTGTTGTTGTCGCAGGCGAAGGTGAACTGGCAGGCCAAATGGCGGTGCTTGTTCTGGTAGACCACGCCGCACACGGTTTCCGGATATTTGCCGGAGAAGGCGCGGTTCAGCACTACCTGCGCCACCGCGATCTGGCCCCGCACCGCCTCGCCGCGGGCTTCGAAGTAGACGGCTTCAGCCAGACACTTCTCCGACTTGGCGCGCGACTTTTCGTCGAACAGGCCGAGACGCTCGGCCGGCGTCTTGGCGCGCTGGTTGTCGGAATTGACCTCGCCTTTCGGCGCAACGCTCTCGCCCATCTCGCCGGCCCGCACCGGACCGTCGGCATCGACCGGCAGCGAGGCCATCACCTTCATGTCGGGATCGGGAACAGCGCCCGGCATCACGATGACGGGCTCTTCGCCGGGCCGCCAGCGTGCGATGCTCTCGGGCGAGCCGAGCGACGAACCAAAGAACAGGCTCGAGGTCTTGAAGGCGAAACCATCGCGCGGCGGCGCAGGTGCGCGCGCGGCTTCGCGCTTGTCCGGAACAATCTTGAGATCGTTCTGAGGTCTGGTTTCGAGCGACAGCGACATATCGAACTGCCCCAGCGGCGGCGCGCTCAGCGCGGCCTGCAGCTCGGGATCGAGCGGCGCGCGCTCGACGGACGGCGCGGTCTCGGCGGTCTTGGCGCCCTTGACCGATGCGTTCGATGTCGCGGGGTCCTCGGTCGCCGGCGCGCGCTCGGCGGGGGCTGCGGTTTCCGGAGACGGCGGCGTCACGACGAGCCGATCGCCTTTCAGCGTGCGATCGACCTTGGGGAAATCGGCGGCGTGATAACGCGGCGGCGGCGCGACGAGCGGATTGCGCGTCACGGAACCCGTGATGTCGATGCCCTGATTGTCGAGGCTCGCCAATCGATACGTTGCGGTTTGCGGTGAGGAGGTTCCGATCGGGCGGCCAAAGCTGAAGGTTGCGACCTGGATGGTGCCGGCGGAGGAGAACACCCGCTTCTGCCAGCGCTCGGCAACGCCGGGCTGGCGCGCCAGCAGCGAAGCGATATCCTGATATCCGATCTCGGTCGGCATCAATGCGAAGACGCAAAGACCGAGGCCGAAGGACGCAAACCGCGCGCCCTTCGGCTGGCTACGCAACACAAACATTGTACGCTCACGCAACGCTTACACGATCGAACGTCAGTACATCCGTGCAATTCGATCTTTTTTGTTGGTATCGAATTTAGGTTGCCGGGGAGTTAATCGGCGTGGCCTGCGTGTTACACGCAAGAGATCGCGTGATTTTCGCGGATCGCATCAGAAGTGTTGGTAAACAGGCCTGCGATGAAAGTGGTAAATATCCCGTCAACGAAGATGATGAAGAAATTTTTGCGCGAGTGCGTGCGAGCTTCACGCGCGTCACTGGTTCCAATTCACCCTATCGTGCTGCTGAAGCATGTCAGTCGTCATTGCGAGCGAAGCGAAGCAATCCATCGCGCGGTACAACGGATGGATGGATTGCTTCGTCGCTGCGCTCCTCGCAATGACGGCTGCGTAAGACGAAAATGCCCGGGACTAGCCCGGGCATAACGTCGTATCCATTGGTAGTGAGCGCTTTGACTACGCCTGGCTCGCAACCGTCTTGCCGAGCGCAGCCTGTGCCGCGGCAAGCCGCGCGATCGGCACGCGATAGGGTGAGCACGACACGTAGTCGAGCCCGATCTCGTGGCAGAACGCCACGGAGGCAGGATCGCCGCCATGCTCGCCGCAAATGCCGACCTTGAGATCGGGCCGCGTCTTGCGGCCGCGGGCGACGCCGATCTTCACGAGTTCGCCGACGCCATCGCGATCGACCGAGATGAACGGATCGATTTCCAGGATACCCTTGCTGACGTAGGTGCCAAGGAAGCTCGCGGCGTCGTCGCGGCTGATCCCGTAGGTGGTCTGCGTCAGGTCGTTGGTGCCAAACGAGAAGAACTCCGCGGTCTGCGCGACGTCGCCGGCCATCAGGCAGGCGCGCGGCAACTCGATCATGGTGCCGACCTGATAGGCCAGCTTCTTGCTGGTTTCCTTCATCACCGACTGCGCGGTAGCGTCGATCCTCCCCTTGACCAGGTCGAACTCGGCCTTGGTCGCAATCAGCGGCACCATCACCTCGAGCCCGACGGCCTTGCCGGTGCGCTTTTCGGCTTCGACCGCCGCTTCAAAAATCGCTCGCGCCTGCATCTCGGCGATCTCAGGATAGGCAATGGCGAGCCGGCAGCCGCGGAAGCCCAGCATCGGATTGAACTCGGCGAGATCGCGGGCGCGATCGGCGAGCTTGCGCGGATCTGTGTTCATCGCGCGCGCGACTTCCTCGATCTCGGCCTGGGTGTGCGGCAGGAACTCGTGCAAGGGCGGATCGAGCAGACGGATCGTGACCGGCAGGCCCTTCATGATCTCGAACAGCTCGACGAAATCGGCGCGCTGCATCGGCAGCAGTTTTGACAGCGCCGCGCGGCGCGACTGTTCGTCTTCGGAAAGGATCATCTCGCGCACGGTGCGGATGCGGGTTTCCTCGAAGAACATGTGCTCGGTGCGGCATAGCCCGATGCCTTCGCCGCCGAACTTGATGGCGGTACGTGCATCTTCCGGCGTGTCGGCGTTGACGCGAACGCCCAGCTTGCGAACCTGATCGGCCCAGCCCATCAGCGTGCCGAACTCGCCCGACAGTTTCGGTTCGATCATCGGCATCCGGCCGGCCAGCACCTGGCCCAGCGAACCGTCGATGGTGATGACGTCGCCGGTCTTGAAGGTGCGCGAGCCGATGCTCATGGTGCCGCGGCCGTAATCGACGCGAATGGCGCCGCAGCCGGAGACGCAGGGCTTGCCCATGCCGCGCGCCACCACGGCGGCGTGCGAGGTCATGCCGCCGCGGGTGGTAAGAATGCCTTCGGCGGCGTGCATGCCGTGAATGTCTTCTGGACTGGTTTCGATCCGCACCAGAATGACGTTGCGGCCGTCGGCCTGAAGTTTTGCGGCTTCGTCAGACGAGAACACGATCTCGCCGGAGGCGGCACCGGGCGAGGCCGGCAGGCCGGTCGCGATCACGTCACGCTTGGCTGCGGGATCGATGGTCGGATGCAGCAATTGATCCAGCGACGCCGGATCGATCCGCATCACCGCGTCCTTTTTCGAGATCAGGCCTTCATTGGCGAGTTCGACCGCGATGCGCAGCGCCGCTTTCGCCGTGCGCTTGCCGCCGCGGGTCTGCAGCATCCACAATTTGCCCTGCTCGACCGTGAACTCCATGTCCTGCATGTCGCGGTAGTGCTTTTCCAGCAGCGTGTAGAACCGCGTCAGTTCCTTGAACGCCTCCGGCATCGCGCTTTCCATCGACGGCTTGTCGGAGCCGGATTCCTGGCGCGCTTCCTCGGTGATGTCCTGCGGCGTGCGGATGCCCGCCACCACGTCCTCACCCTGCGCATTGATCAGGAATTCGCCGTAG
>C688J18823_10001613_pt1 | contig 14042 bp, 13 predicted proteins | sample HopSoiMetagenom1_FD_18823 | JGI IMG/M metagenome (IMG submission 18823)
CAGCGGAGAGATTGCTGACCGACGATAGGGAATCGTTGCGGCACAAGACAAACATGAAGCCCGCCGGAAACTCCACCGTTGTTGCGTTCATTCGCAGCCCATGCCGAATCCTGTTTTACGTGCGTCTGCCAAACTCGCAAAGACAAACAGCACCCTTTGATCCGTCCCTTTTAAGCGCGGGCGATTGTCGCACAAGCGCCGCTGCCATGGCAACAAACCAGTCATAACCTACCGGAGTCGCTTGTCTGCGTCTCAAGCTGCCTTGATGTCGATAACTTGTCTTCCGCCGGGACTTACGCGCGGTGTCGGTTTCCAGGCATGTCCGTAGATGACCTCAAACGTGGCGGGCAAACGCCCGGCTTGGCGCACAGATTCGTAGCGCAGTTCAATTTGTTTCAGGGTGCGCTTTCCGGTCAAACCCCGGTTGCGGCCGATCGCGACGTTATGCGCACCGACTGCCTTAAGTTCGCGCATGAGACTGTGAATATCCTCATACGTAAGCGTGAGATATTCCATATCCATGACCGGATCTGAAAATCCTGCGGCGACCATCATGTCGCCGATGTCATGCATGTCGATGAAGCGGTTCACATGGATATTGCTGTCAATGGCCCAAGCACTTCGCAATTCCTTCAGGGTATCTGGACCGAAGGTCGTAAACATCAGCAGCCCACCGGGCTTCAGTATGCGGCGGGACTCCGCGAATACTGCTGTCATGTCATTTGCCCAGTGGAAAGAAAGCATGGACCATAGCATGTCGGCGCATGCATCCTTCAGTGGCAAAGTTTCATTGTCGCCGCAAACGAAAACTGCCTTGCGTGCGCCAGCCCACATTTTCCATTTCGGAATGCGCTGGCGCGACTTCTGAAGCATGTCAAATGCGATGTCCAGGGCTACCAGCACCGCTCGCGGGTAGCGCTTGTGCAAGGACGGCAAAGCGAAGCCAGTACCACAACCTGCATCCACGATGATGGCAGGATTGATTCTCACTAGGTCCAGCCGCTCCAGCGCGCGTGTCGCAACTTCACGTTGCAAAACCGCGGCCTGGTCATAAGCCGACGCCGCCTTTTCGAAGGATCTGCGCATCTGGCGCTTGTCCAGCGCGCTGGCATCACTCATGGACTAGTAAATTGCCGTAAAGCTTTTATTGGAGACAACGACGAACCGATTCCGAACATGCACCACTATTCCGTAGCGCTTGCGCTTTGAACGGGCATTGGAGTGATGCCCAACCTCGCAAACAGAGCTTGATCGCGATCGGCAAGGGGATTGGGCGTAGTGAGCAGCTTTTCACCATAAAAAACGGAATTGGCACCAGCCAGAAAGCACAATGCCTGCATCTCTTCCGACATGTCTTCACGGCCGGCCGACAACCTGACCATCGCACGGGGCATCGTGATGCGCGCTGCAGCAATGGTCCTCACAAATTCGAACCGGTCAAGTAGCGGCGTTCCGTGTAACGGTGTTCCTTCAACCTGTACTAGGTTGTTAATGGGGACGCTCTCCGGATAAGGATTCAGATTGGCCAATTCCGCGATGAGCGCGGCACGGTTGGCGCGCGTTTCTCCCATGCCAACGATCCCGCCGCAACACACTTGAATACCCGCCGTGCGCACCTTGCGCAGCGTATCCAGGCGGTCGCCTTGTTGGCGTGTGGTGACGATGTCACCATAAAAAGCCGGGTCGGTATCCAGGTTGTGATTGTAATAGTCCAGGCCGGCTTCCTTAAGCTGCTCTGCTTGCCCTGCCTTCAGCATGCCAAGGGTTGCGCACGTCTCCAGACCCAGCGCCTTGATCTCACGCACCATCTCCGCGACTATTTCCAAATCGCGTTGTTTCGGACCCCGCCAGGCTGCGCCCATGCAAAATCGAGAAGCTCCGTTGCGCTTTGCGGCGCGCGCAGCGTCGATGACCGTTTTCACCGGCATCAATTCCTGCGATTTAACGCCCGTGTCATAGCGAGCGGCCTGCGGACAATAGCTGCAATCCTCCGGGCAACCACCTGTTTTGATCGAAAGCAGGGTGGAAAGTTGTAACTCGTTAGCCGCAAAATGCTGCCTGTGGACCTGCTGCGCTCGATAGAGCAAATCCGCAAATGGAATCGATATCAGTGCTTCAACGTTTGCCGGATCCCAACTTACAGCGAGCTGGTGCAGCGTGTTGGTATTAGTCATTGTTTGCGTTACGTGAGGCATGGCGTTTCATTGTCCGAATAGAATGGGGAATGGTCTCGGAAGGCCACACACGTGTCAAACGCAGTTAATCAAATATTGGAGTATTGCGGGCCGATCGTTCGATGGATCATCGCTCCGGTTTGCCCGTTATGCGGGGGACGCGCGGGTCGCGACGGCCTATGTCATGGTTGCCAAGCCAGTCTGCCCCGATTGCCGCGCAGCCACTGTCCGGTCTGTGCGATAGGGAACGCCTCTGCTGAGTTATGTGGCCGCTGCGTCAGCGTGCGACCTTTTTTCGACCGCGTCATTGCTCCGTTTACTTACGGGTTCCCTGTCTCCGTGTTGATTCAGGGGTTGAAATACCGCGGAGAACTGGCGTGCGCAAGGCCGCTCGCCGCTGCGATGGCCAATGTTCTGGACAAAGAGCCTTACCCGGATTTGCTCGTTCCCATGCCTTTGACCAATACCCGCTTGGCGGGCCGCGGGTTCAACCAGGCCATGGAAATTTCGCGATACATCGCCGCTGAATTCGGCCTGAGCATTGCTGCGGATGCTTGCTATCGCAAGGGCGATGGAACGCCTCAGACGTCGCTGCCTTGGAAAAAACGCGCATCAAACGTCCGCAACGCGTTTACTTGCAGTGCAAATATCGAAGGCAAATCCATTGCTGTAGTGGATGACGTTTTGACCACCGGAGCAACACTTAATGAACTGGCGCGGATACTTAAACTCAGCGGTGCTCGCGAAGTGACAGGCTGGATTGCAGCCAGAACGCCGGCGCCAGGCGACTTGTGATGCTATTTTTTCTTCTGCGGGGAAAGCTCACGCAGCTGGCCTTGCACGAATTCCTGCAAGTCGGGCGACAACTGTCCCGAATCTGCAGCGCGCGCAAACGCTTCCCTTGCCTCGGCCGCTTGATTCGAGCCACGCAAGGATATCCCCAGGCCCATTGTCCACACACCGTTGCCGGGGGCGCTACGTAATGCGACACGGTAATACTCTACGGCATCCTTGTGCTGACCCTCGCGTTGCAGCAGGGCAGCCAGAAAAGCATATAACTCAGAATCCGATTGCGCATAAGGCAGTACGTCGACCAGCGTACGAATTGCACCAGGCACTTGGCCCCGCTCCACTTCGAGGCGCGCCAAAACCATGGCAAGGCGCGGCTGGTGCGGATTGGCTTCCATGGCAGTGCGCACGAGCTGTTCCGCATCGTTGTTGCGCCCGCTTGCCAGCAATAAATTGAGTAAGGCTTGCAGCGCACCCGCGTGCGACGGATCTTGATTCAGCGCTTCTCGGAATTCAAGTTCAGCTTTGTTGGCTCGACCTTCTTGAATCTGCGCGACCCCTTTGCGGAACGAAATTTCCGCCCCTTCCGAGGGCGCAATTTCGCGCATGTGCTTGTCAATTGCTGTTGGTAAGGTACTGACGGCCGACACCACGGACGTATTAACTTCTCGGACCGGTTTTTCGAGCTTGGTATGTGGAATCTGCTTCGCCGCCATCTCGGCTTCCAATGGAACGCCTTCAATTGGCGGACGGACGCTTTCCGCTTTAGTTGGCGAGACGAGCGGAGCTGAACGGGAAGGGTTCTGTACCCGTTCAACCGGTCCTGGCTTACTTGGCAAGTGGGGAGCGACGGACATCAACTCCTCCGAACGTTTTGAAACCGCATCGAACGCTGCCATCCGCGTCCCCGGGGATTCTATGGATTGCGTTTGCAGGGATACAGGAACGGGGGGAACCGGCAGCGGATTCGACGACCGGGCTGGCGTAGCGCGAGGAGTAACGAGTTGAACATCAGCGCTCGAATTACTTGTGCTGCGGTAGTAAACGAAAACTGCAATCGCAATCAACACCAGCAACGCGATCCCGGTAAATACCGATGTGGCAATGTTCGAATTGGGCCGGCCTGGTACAACGCGCACGTAAGGAGGTAAAGGACGTTCCGATTCCGCGGCGTGCCGCTTCTCGAGGTCAAGCAACACCTGGTTGATCAGGCTCATTGCTTCAGATACCAGTAAATCGCCACGGCGGCGACGAAGCCTGCAGTCGCCCCCACCCAAGTCATCGGCGGGTGCAATCGTCGGGCGGACGGCGTATCAGCAGCTGCCTTGCGGACATGGGCCGCAGAAACGTAATGGTCGCCTTGTCCATAAGCCGAAAGCAACGCTTTGTGCGCGATGATATTGATCAGGCGCGGCACACCGCGGCTCGCCTTGTAGACCGCGTTCAATGCCGAGCGGTTGAATAGCCTATCGCCTATATAGCCAGCGACGCGCAGCCGGTGTGAAATGTAGTATTCGAGTTCACGACGCGAAAGCGGCGATAAGTGATACTGGAAAGTTATCCGTTGCTGCAATTGACGCACTGATTCATCAGCCAGGTTTTTGTCCAACTCCGGTTGCCCGAAGAGAACAACTTGAAACAGCTTGCGCTTTTCGGTTTCCAGGTTGGACAGAAGACGCAACGATTCCAGCGTTGCGAGCGGCATGGCTTGTGCCTCATCAAGACAGACTATGACCCGCTGGCCGGCCCGAGCGTGTGAAAGAAGTGCTTGATTCAAATTTTGCAAGAGGCTCAGCTCATCGTCATCACGATTGAAGGTCAGACCCAGTTCCTCCGCAAGCGCCAACAGCAAGCCATGCGGATCTAGCAGCGGGTTCGGGATGTAGGCCGTAACAGTATCGTTGCCGACTTGGGACAGAAACTTTCGGCACAGCAAGGTTTTCCCGGTTCCGACTTCACCAGTGATCTTCATGAAGCCTTCGCCACTGGCCGATGCCATAACAAGCGTGTTGAAGGCTTCTTGATGCGGCGCGCAAGCAAAAGCAAATGCCGTATCAGGCGTCAGGCCGAAGGGAACCTCACGCAGGGCGAAATGGGTGAGATACATTTCAGCAGCGGGCCCGAAAGGGCGCGATGCGCAAGGTCCTTGTGCCCGGCCCCTTACTGCGTTGGTCCGGGAGCGTTTGCTGCCTTCGGTCTGTAAGTGGTGCGATCACTGCGTTGGTAAGCATCGATGCGTTCCTTGGTGTCCAGTATATCCTGACGCCAAGTCGCGTCGTTTTCGACAACAGTTGGTTTGAGCAGAATAACCAGTTCACTCTTTATGATGGACCGGCTCTTGCTGCTGAATAAAGTACCTACGACTGGGAGGGTGCCTAAGCCAGGCACTCCACTGCTTTCCCGCGAGTTGGTTTCCTTCATCAAACCGCCAATAGCGACAATGTTGGTATTCGAAACTCTCACAATGGTGTCGCTTTCGCTGATCGTACTGGATGCCAGCGGCAGCCGGAAAACACCCGCGGTGCCGAGATCAATGTCCTTTGTCTTTTCGATAACGTTGGATACTGACGGATGGATATGCAGAATGATCTGGTTGTGTTCGTCTATTTGCGGTGTTACGTCGAGCGCCACGCCAGAGAAAAATGGCGCCACGGTGATGGTGGGTGATTGCGTGCTAGTGGTGCCGGTTGTTGTGGTATTGGTGGTGATATTGGTCACGAAAAATTCGTCGGTCCCGACTTTAAGCACCGCCTTCTGGTTGTTCAATGTGGCAATCCGCGGACTGGAAAGCACCTGCAAGTCGCCCTGAGTTTCCAGGAAAGATATCAACGCCGCGAAGTTGCTGGTCTGGAAGGCCAGTCCGAACAACGTTCCCGGCGTGCCCGCCAGAGTGGCTATGGTACCGGGCGCGCCGGGCGTGGATGTAATGAGGGAGTTGGCGGCTACCGTGCCATCCGCATTGCGCGCCGTGAACGCACTGACTGCTCCATTCGGCCTCAGTGTAGATCCGGGACCTATGACACCTCCGGCCACCCGGCTATTTGGCCCCTGACCGAATGCGGCCCAGTTGACACCGGTCTTATGCGTATCGGAAAGCTGAACCTCGATGATTTTGGCTTCGAGCATTACCTGGCGTTCAACTACAATTTGCATCGTCTTCAGAAACTCAGAAACGTTGCGCAATTCTGCCGGCAAAGCGCGTACCACGATCACTCCCGACTGGGGACTCATTACGACGTTACGTCCAGCTTCGCTGCCAATGATAGCTTTCAGCGCGTTGCTGATTTCGCTCCAGAAGTCGTTGTTCGAACTGGTGCTGATGCGACTGCTTTCCATTCCAGTCGTTGTTACGCCAGTTCCACTAACCACCGTTGGTTGCGGCACAGCACCGTTTGCAGGGTTCGACGCATCGGAAATGGCACCCGAAGTTACTCTCATCTCGGTCTTGCCCTTACGCTGGCTCATCAAGTAGTTCACTTGATACACGCGCGTCTGCATACCGATCGGCTCAATTAGTATCCGGTTGCCCAGGACCTTATATTCGTAGCCATACACTTCCCGAATCGTATCGAGCGCTTCAAATACGGTCACATCGCGCAAATTGACTGATATCTGGTCCTTAACCGCGGGATGAACCACCATGCTGTATCTGGTGCCCGATACGATTGCCAGGAATACCTGGTTTGCCGGGGCATTGTTTACTGCCAGATCAAAGCGGGCTTCGATTGGCCTGCCGTCGACTTTCGGCATGTCGACAGTCAGTGGAGGAAGCAAGGCCTTATCGACGTCCTCCGATTGTTTGGCGCCTTGACGGAGGCTTGCCGCATCGCCCATCTCCTTCTTCGCCGCGTTGTACGTCGTACCCGGTTGCGTCATGGTGTTACACGCAGTCAAGAAACAGAGCACGGCCAGCCAAGGCGAATATTTGATCACGTCAGTTCTTTTCTCCATTCTTCACCGCGGAATGCCCCGGCCCATGCACCTTCGTTGCGTCCGGCTCCAGAATTGGCATGTCAAGTTGGGTACGAGCGTCGTCCCGATCATCCAGGCGGGTCACATCCGGGAACAGACGCACTATGCGCATTCCATCCCGGGTACGCAGAGTGACTCGTTCCGCAGCAACGGCCACCAGTTCCGCACCTGCAATGGAACCACCTATGGCAACGATTTCGCCATTGATGATTGCATAGCGTCTTTCCGGTGAAATAAGCACAGACTGCAGATTCCACCCTGACGAATTAAATTTTGAAGATACGCTCTTCCCGCTGCCAAATGGCGGCCGCGTCGGGTCCCGCAAGCCTTGTGCAATGGCTGATGCGCTGCCAAGGCAAGACAATGCGAACAGCATGGCAGCGTAGCGGATTAAACCACTAACCACGCTTCCTCCAGGCTCAGCGTATATAACGTCACTGTCATCAGGACTTTCGGATAGTCAGTCGCATTCACGCGGGTCCGCGCAAAGAACATGCGCCAGGGAAGTTTTTCAAGTCGCGACTGGTATTCCAGCAGTTCAAGGTAGCCGCCCTCGACGGTCACCTCTATGCCGTGTTTGTAAACGAGATTGCTGCCTGTCTTGGAGCGGTCCCCGTTCCCAGCGGGGTCAACCAGTGCAGCTACCGGCAGGGTCCGCAGTTTCACCAGTCTTACTTGGGAATCGCCGTTCAACATGTCCGCCAGCAGTTTGGCCATTTGTTTGGGCGGCACTAAACCCTGCTGAACACCCCGCAGTTCGATGTCATAGCCACTTAGCTGTTGCTTCAGATCTTCTATTTGCTTGCGCCCGACCACGTCCGGGTCTTGCGCCAGCACTCGTGAAAGTTCGCTATTCTGCTTCTGCAGCTGGGCCCAATCTGCCCGGTATTTTCCGACGTTGGCTGCGGCAATTTTACGTTTCGCAAGGGCTCCGTCGATCGACAGGACAAAAGCCAGAGCGGCAATGATTGCCACACCGGCTACAAAAATCATCACCCGCTCTCGCGGCTGCAACGTATCGAATTTGCGTTGATACGCTCGCCAAAGCCCAGTCATTGGGAACCTGCTTTTGTTGTAGACCCTTCTGCCTTGGTGGTGAGCTTGAATTCGACATAATTTGGTCGGACCGTCTTCGCGGCTGGGTCCGCCGGCGGCTCTTCGATGAGCAACTCCGAAAAGGGGTGTCCTTGCATTGCGCTTTCGCTGTTCAGGCGTTTTAGATAGCCCGGAACATAAGCCGCGTGCGATGCCCGCCCCTCCAGGGAGACATCTTTTCCCGAGGTCGCAATGCTTAACCCCGTAAGCCATACGCCGTCGAACGACTGACGTGCGAAGGCTTTGAGATGATCAGAGAAACCCCGGGTATCACCCAGCCCGCCCGCGTGCAATACGTCCATCACCTCGTGACGGCCCTTCACTTCCTGCTCCAGACGAGTTACTTCCCCCTCGATGCGAGGATCGCGGCGTCTGGCCCCCACTTCCTTGCCCAATCTTTGGGTTTCGGCTTGCGCGGAAGCCAGCTTCTGGCCTAAATCACGTTCCTCTTGTTGCAGCCCATACAAAGTTATCTTCAGGTAACCGGCAACTGCAAAAAGCAAAACTGCAACCGCTAGCCACCCCGCACAAGCGCTTCTCAGGGACAGCAGCGAACGTTGTGCCTTGAAGACCGGGTTGTATAGGTTGATCTGCTGTGCCACGTTAGCTCTGATTTTCTACGCGCAAGGCTGCGCCGAGCGTTTGCCAGCGCAATGACTGCTCCGCCTCTTCGCGTAGTTCGGGCACATCATGAAAATCAAGAACATCCCCCAGGTCGGCGGATTCCACCGCTGCGGACAGATTTTCTGCGAGAAAAGTCGTCAGCTCCAGTCCGTCGGGCAAAGGCGCCAGCAGCAGGCGTGCCAAAGGGATAGCGCTGTATTGACGATCGAAATGATCCAGTGAGCGCTGTAATTCCAACGCTATGCGCGCGAACAACTGCTCTCGCGTGTCTCCCGCACCGCCGACAAGTTGATCCAGAGTGATGTCGATTCGGCGTGACAGATACAGTTCTCCCCGGGCACTGAATGTCAGTAAACCGCCTTCGCTGCTGAAGCTGAGCACCGCAATTGCACGATCATCCAATTCAAACAATGTGGCGAGATTGCGTTGCGCCATTTCGGCAACGTCAATGACTTCTAATTTGATTTTTGCAAGGGCGAACACATTCATGCGCGCTTCTATGTCTTCATTGCGCGCTGAAACTGCGTACATTGATCTTCCATGTTCAGCCGCCGAACCGTTGGTGGGAATTGTTACCGCGTCAACAGTGGCGAGTTCGACGGGATAATCCAGAGCGTCCTTTAGTCGCCACCTCAAAGCGGATTTTATTTCTGCATCGGGCACCGTTGCTGGGGCATCCACCAACTGCAGCTGATATTGATGCGCCGGCAGCACAGTGGCACAGCGAAAACGATCCAAGTTTAGTTCGCGTCTCGTCTTCTGCAGTGTTTCAACGAGGTCTTGTCCAGAGGGGATGTGTCGGCACAAAGACACGACGGGTCGTTCACGACCGGTACGCTCAATATGTCCAATCTCCACGCGGTCGCTGTAGAGATTTACCACCGCCAGTTCTGCGGTACGTTGCTTGGCAAAAAACGATGGCATATTTAGGTTATACCTGAAGATATATCAATAAGATATTGTCGTCAATGCCGTTTTCCGCTCTCTTAAAAGTTTTCCCGCAGATAAATAAACTGGTCCGCATTCTTGTACACCCCAAAGGTGGCCCGGGCTGTTGGGTTCTGGTCGTAGGTCGTGCCCGTCCATTTCCACTGCAGCCAAGGCAGGTTTGCGCCGGTCGCTGCGCTAGTCGCGCCCGCCATACAAGTGTTGCCCGACGCGGATCCGAGATTTACCGTTAGAACGACTATCCCATTGTTACCAGCACCCGGTTTGCTTAAACGCGGTACCGGTGTGGCAGTTGGGGGGGCCACGGCGGATGCCATGCCCGCGGTGAAATAGAGCGTGGTGGTGGGGGTGATGCTCGTTTCGCAGGCGACCAGATTCGGCGTAGCGCCGACAAACGTAAAGGCGAGATTGCTTGCCGCCAACGTGGTGCAACTGTCGGCGACGTTTGTTATGTACACGCCGCTGCTGTTGTAGTACTGGGTCTGGATCGGAATTGACAAATCGAGCAATTCCGAACCGAACGCATTACTGACATTAAGTCTGCCGAATCTTGTTTCAGTAGCGCCCAAGCTGAAGCTATCGTTACCAACCGTGGTGTCCGCATCGAAATTGAGCGAACCAGACAAGAGTGCGACCCCGTCATCATCACGCGGTGCGATAGCAATATTCAGTGCGGAATATGGTCCATCGGGATTCACTGCGCGCTCCAATACAACTGTCGCGGCGACGGTGGTACTTCCTGCCGCCCATGTGCCGGAAGAGGTAAGGCCAGACAGACGGGATACCGTCCCGCCCGACGTGTAGACCGAGTAAGCGCTGGTGTCGATACCGACCGTAAAACTGGTAGCGCTGAGTACAGTGACAGTCACCGACTGTCCGTTGATCTGCGTCATGCCGCCGGCGCCTGTTATGTAGACTTTCTGCCCGGTTGCAAAGCCGTGCGCGACCGACGTCGTAACCTGGCCCGGATTGGCGCGCGTAATTGCATTAATAGTAAAAGCACGCAGACTCGTGAGCGTAGTGTCCTTCGCGACGAAATTGAAGTAACTGGGTTGTGCGGGGTTCAGTTTTGAGAACCCACTCGCCGTCGTGTAATTTTGGGTCGTGTTACCGGCGGCATTCTTTGCAGTCAACGTGAATGCCAGTCCAATTGGCTCTCCCATGTAAGTGAAGGAAGAAACGCAGACCATGTTTCGATTGGTAATACTGGCCGCCGATACCACAAAATTATCCGGGGTGAAGCGACCAAAGAACGATGTGGCTGGGCTACCAAATTTGCAGCCATATTTGCCGCCCACGAGCGCATTAGAGAAGTCATTCGTGCAATCACCACCTGGCTGATCCACCACAGTAAATGTATTGTCGTAGACACCTTGCGCCAGGAACTGGAAGTTGCCGACTTCGCTATATGTGAACGTGGTGCCTTGTGCAATACCGGTTGCCGCAGTCGCTGCGGGGAATACCCCGGTCGTCGTACCATTTGCGCCGCCCGCATGGGCAGCGAGTTTTGTATTGTCTATCGCTGGCGTGCCGTTGTACCCGGCAACTCCCGTTGCAGTAAGCGTGAAGTTGGCCCCCGCGTTTATAGAGGGTACGCCCGTTGTTGCGGTGTTCGTCATGTTTGAGGTAATGGAAAGAGTCGTGGGGCGAATCGCGAATGTATCGAAGGAGCACGACGTAATTCCGAGCGCCGCGTCATTGATCTTTATTTTTGCGTTTCGGGCAGCGCCGGCGTAATTGATCGATGCCGTAGTCTTGCGGCCCGCGTCCGCCGCAATGAACGTCAAGCTTCCAAGCGCCTGCAACGATGTCATCGACGCGCAGACACCACCGCCCGTAGCGGCATCAACCAATGTCAGTGATACCGTGCCGGTGTATGCACTGCTTACTGCGTTTGCAGCATCAAGAGCAAGGATGGCAACCGTAAAATTGACGCCAGTCAATTTTGTATACAGATTGGTATGTGGAGAGGCACCTACCTCGACCGCATCAAACGATCCCACCGCAGCTGTCACCGTCAGCGTTGCGGCATTCGCCGCGAGACTGCCCGATGGGGCATTGGTTGCTGTGACCGCCATGCTCGAAGTGGGATTACCGTAGCTTGCTGCTGTCGCTGAGGTCACTTTTACGGTGACCGTACAGCTGGCGCTGGCGGCCAACGAGCCGCCAGTCAGACTAAGCGCCGCTGCACTCGCGGCCCCAGTCGCGACGCCGCCGCAACCGTTGGTAAGCGCTGGCGCCGCCGCGTTCTGAAGGTTAGTAGGGTAGGCGTCCGTAAAGGCAAGCCCGACAATCTGTTTGGTGTTTGGATTGGTAATCGTAATCGTCAACGTACTGGTACTGCTGACGCTGATCGAAGTGGGACTGAAACTTTTGGTTATTGTTGGCGCGATGTTGGTGCCGGCGACCTCTGTCAATTGACCATACCCGGCAGCGGTCAAGGCGGGATTTATACTGAAAGTTGACGTTCCACTTTCGGTTATGACGCCACTCGCAAGGGGCGTAAATGCTGTCGGGCGAACCTGGATGCCGCTGAATGTGGCAATACAGGTTCTTCCTCCCGAACTAATCTGACTGACCGTCGATGTAATCGTATTTCCGCTTAATACTGCAGGGCTGCTCGTAATCATATTGCTGCCCGAACCGCTGCAGGCAACAGATACCGTCACTGGGTTTGCGGTATTGAGTTGAAATCCGCTGGGTATGGTGAGTACCAGTGTGCCTAAGCCGATACCCCCCGGATTGTTTTCGCTCAGCACGGGACCGGTCAAACTTGTCCAGTTGGTGGTGCCCGCATTGTCAGCCGAAATACTGGTGCCGCCGCTGGTCGGCGTCACGGCTACACCGGGGGCCGCAAACGAACTCGTATACGTCAACAGCAGCAGGACGCCGTACACCCAAGCGAGCATGCGCGCACCCTGTCTGAGCATCATTATCGCCATTCGCCTCTGTTCAAAGCGAACAACGCGGTTGCATTTCTTATCGGCCGATAGTTGCTTGTAATTCGCGTTCCACATAAGCCGGTCCCGGATTGGTTGTATTCGGACAAGGCGGTTGGTTACAGGCAGTTGCCGTTATGACGTAAAACTCCAGCGGATTGCCTCCAGCAACTGTCCGGCCGCCCTCTTCAGAAGGTGGAAGAAGTGTGCAAGTCACGTTCACCGTTAGCCCAGTGAGGTCAGTGCCTGCCGGCATGGCTATCGCGGTCGGTGAAACGGGACAACTTCCCGCGCCCAAAGCGGCTGCCTGTTGCAATACCTTGTATGCGCCCCATTCAATGCCGGCGCGTGCAGCTTGCAAAGTCCTCGTCCCAACAACATCGCGCGCGGACGAGGTGTGTTGAAGGCCCGATACGGTGACGATAATCGCGCTCAGAATCGCCAGCATGACGATAAGGAAAATTGCGGTGGGCAACGCAAACGCGCTTTGCTTGTTAAGGCGCATTATTGACATGAATTTGATAGATGAGGCTCACTGTTCCGCTGGTGTCAGTCAGCCCGCTGGTGTCGGTCAGCGCGAGACTAAGGGTCACCAGCGCCTCGCGCTCGCTCGAACCGCTCGCATACGCGAAACTGCATGCAGAGACCTGGGAGGCGATCAATGCGCCAGCTACGGCCGGAGGTACTGGTTGGGTTAGCGCAATGGCATAGCCCGAATAGCGCAACATTTGCGTTCCGGAGCAGACGTAGCTCACGGGCGTATCGATCACCTGGAAGCGCTTTGCGGGTGAAGCAAGCGGAAAAAATGTCCCGGACGTAAACGCCACGTTCGATAGCGCTGCGCCGAAAGGCGCTGCGGCAACTCGACGGCTGGTGCCGGGTGCCTCGTAAGCACTGGCACCGATAATGCCGAGGTTGTACACCACGATTGAATCTCCCGACTGAACGCTCACCGCCGGACCGAGCACGTCAAACGAAGTATCGTTGGTAGTGAAATCGAGGGTGTCTCCGGGCCCCTGCTCGCGATAACGGCCAGCCGAACGGACATGCAAGAATTCAAGCGCCGTGCCGCTTACCCGCACACTATTCGGCAGGGCTTCGCGCACATCGCGACTGATGCGCCTCAAAACCGTATCGGCTGCGTCCACCAGCGCTGCGCGCCGCGACGTCTCAAAGAAACCTTCCACCGGCTTTCGAATAAACATCGCAACCATGCTGGCCAGCATGCCGGTTATTAGGATAACGATGACGGCTTCGGTCAACGTGAATCCGCGCATGCTTCGGCGGTCCGCAGTGAAACTGGCATTGCGCCTCGTATGGGCCATCATGGCGGCGAATTAGGCGCGTAGCGCAGACGATAGGCGCTCAACGAAAGTGAGTCGCTACCGCGCGTGACTGTCACGGTAATGCGCAAAGATGCGGCCAGGGGAATGCTTGCCTCCAGCTGTTGTTGTAAAACGCTCACGCTGGCGGAATAACCGTTGATGGTATTGCCGTTGAT
>C688J18823_10001616_pt1 | contig 14037 bp, 12 predicted proteins | sample HopSoiMetagenom1_FD_18823 | JGI IMG/M metagenome (IMG submission 18823)
TCGGCGGCTGGAACATCAATGGCCTCGCGGAGAAGCGCCTGCCAACGGTCGCCGAGCTAGACGCCGCAGCGCCCGGCAATCCGGTTTATCTCTCGACCACCGGCGCGGGCGGCGCAATAACGAACACCGCCGGAGCGGCCTTCTTCACCTCGCGCGGCATCACGGTCAACGCGAACGGCACGCTGAACGCCGGCCAGGCACTCGCGGCGCTGCAGGCCGTACAGACCGAGGACGATCGCCAGCGCGGCACGGGCGAGGTTTTCGATTTCGCCTCGGGCCTCGGGCTCACCATGGTCACCGACATGGGACTTGCGGGCGCCGCGGTCGATTTCATCGAGGGCTACCGCTATGCGATGAGCCTGTGGCGCCAAGGCAAGCTGAAGGTGCGCCTGCGTTCCTACCTGAACAGCTCGTTCGACACGACCTTCGCCGTGGCGCAGGGCGTGGTCGACGGCTCGTTCAAGCGCATAGGCGACGATGTCTTCCGCACCAACGGCATCGGCGAGCGCGTCAACTCCAACACCACCAACCCGGGCTACGTCGACCTGGTGAAGTACGCCGCGTCGAAGGGCTGGATGGTGACGCAGCATTCGCTCACCGCAACGGAGATCACGTTCCACATTTCGGCGTACCAGGCGGCAAAAACGGTGGCGGACATCGGCAAGCTGCGCTGGACGCTCGACCACGTGAATCCGATCAGCGACGCGCAGATCGCGTTGGTCAAGGAGCTGGGCATCGGCCTGCGCCTGCAGGGCTGGAACTATACCTCGGCCGCGCCGTCGGGCCCGCCGTGGCGCAAGCTGGTCGACGCCGGCATTCCGGTTTCCGCCGGCACCGACTCGACCAACGTCGGTCCGCTCAATCCGTGGCTGACGATGTCCTACATGACGACGATGGTGAACAACGCCGGCGTCGCGGCGACGCCGACCGGCCAGCAGATCACGCGGCTGGAGGCGCTACGCATGTACACCATCGGCGGCGCGTTCCATTCATTTGACGAGGACAAGCTCGGCTCCCTCGAGGAGGGCAAGCTCGCCGACCTCGTGGTGCTGAGCGACGATCCGCTCAGCGTTTCCGATGACAAGTTGAAGCGCCTGCATTCCGTGCTCACGATGCAGGCCGGTCGAATCGTGCACCAATCCCTATAAGGAGGGGAGAAATGTCGAAGAAGGAAGAGAAAGACGGTCGCTACACGCGCCGCCAATTTATCCAGACGGCGGCGACGGTCGCCGCGGGCTCCACGCTGGCAAGCCGTGCCGGAGCAAAGGATCGCGACGACGACCGCGACGACCGCCGTGACCCGCCCGGTCACACCGACGCGGATCTGATCCTGGAGAACGGCAAGATCCACACGATGGACGGGAAGAATCGCGTCGTCTCGGAGGTTGCCATCAAGAACGGCCGCTTCGTCTCGGTCGGCGAGGCGCATCCTGGGCCGCGCACCCAGAAGATCAACCTGCGCGGCCGCACCGTGGTGCCGGGCATCATCGACAACCACAACCACGTCGTGCTGATGGGCAATCGTCCCGGCTACCACACGCCGCTCGAGAACGCGCTGTCCGTCCAGGACGCGCTGCAGATCTACAAGACGCGCGTTGCCACGCTACCCAATCGCGATGCGTGGATCACCACCATCGGCGGCTTCCACTTCAACCACCTGTACGCCAACCCGAGCGACAAGACGAGCGGCCGCTTCCCGACACTCGCAGAACTCGACAGCGTGGTGCCGAACAATCCGGCGTTCATGATGATCTCGTTCACCGGACCGGGCGTCACGAACAGCGCGGGCAAGGCGATCCTGCAGGCGCAGGGGGTGACGGTGGGGCCGACGGCAACCAACCCCACCGCGGACGCCGGCGCCATTGGCGGCTCGGCCAGCACGGGCTGCCCGCGCGCCCTGCTCTATCTGCGCCAGACGCTGCTCAATCCAGCGGAGCGCCGCCGCAGCGTCATCGATGCGATGAACCATGCACTGCTCGTCGGCGTCACCACGCACCTCGACCAGGGCGCCTTCCAGGCGACCAACACCACGGCTGACGGCGCCGCGCACGAAGACAACTACACGATGCATATCCCGTTTCTCCAGATCTACGACCAAGACAAGGGAAGCATCCGCCTGCGCATCAACTTCCTTCACATGGAGAGCGATCCAAACACGCCGGAACTGGTGCAGCGGCTGAAAAACGCTTTCCAGTTCCTCGGTAACGAATGGGTGAAGACCGGCTCGATCGGCGAGTTCATCGCGCAGGGCACGAGCACGACGAGCCCGTTCAACGCCGCGGCGGAGAAAGTCGCCGCAGCCGGCTGGCGCGCCGAAGTGCATTCGCTCGGGCGGCGCAATACGCCGACGAGCGCGCCCGCCGACTTCGAGCTGGAGATCCAGGGCTTCGAGGCGGCCAACGCGAAGTATCCGGGGGTCGTGCGCGAGCGGCGCTGGGTGATCGCGCACGTTCCGGGAATCACGCAGGAGTGGATCGACCGCCTGCAGACGATCGGCGGTAACCTGTCGCTCACCGGCTGGCAGTACCTCGCGGGCAACCCGACGGCGAGCACCGTGGCGCCTTACGCCGGGCCACCGTTCCGCATGATCGTCGACTCGGGCAACCGTCCGGACGGCATCCACGCCGGCTTGAGCTCCGACGGCATGCAGATCGCGCCGATGAACCCGTTCCTCCACATGTACTACGCGACCACGGGCCTGAACGCGCGCGGCGTGCTGATCAACGGTGGTCAGCAGATCACGCGCCAGGAGGCGCTCAGCCTCTACACGCGCCAGAACGGCTGGTTCCTTCGCGAAGAGGACGACCTCGGCTCCATCGAGGAAGGCAAGCTTGCCGATCTGGTCGTGCTGAACAGCGACTACTTCAGCATTCCGGCCGAGGATCTCAGGAAGATCCGCTCGGTGCTGACCGTGGTCGGCGGCAAGATCATGTACGACGCCGGCGAGCTGGATACGCGCCGCTAGTAGTGGACGCAGCAGTAATCCTCAAGCAGTACCGCGAGCGCCTGGACACCCAGGCGCTCGCGCCGTCGCTCGCAGCGGGTGAGAACCCGTGCCTCGAGCTGATGACCATGTTGCTGGCCGCGCCGCGCGAGCTCTGGCCCGAGCTGGATCTGGAAGAACGGCGGCGCGAGCTGGCTTCACTTTTCTCCTGGGGCGTGCCGAACCCGCGCGCCCTCGATGTACTGGCGGCCCGTGCGCCGCTCGTCGAGTGCGGCGCTGGCATGGGCTACTGGGGCGCGCTCCTGAAGGCCCGCGGCATCGATGTGCGCGCCTACGACATCGCCCCGCCGGCCGGTAAGGCGCAAAACGATTATCACCGCTTCGCCCGCTCGCCCTGGATGGCAGTCGAGCGGGAAGACTCGGTGCGCGCGGCACGCCGCCATGGCGATCGGACCCTCGTTCTCTGCTGGCCGCCCTTCGACGACGACCGGGCGAGCTATTCGGTGCTGCGCGCCTACCGCGGCGACACGCTCATCTACATCGGCGAGCCCGAAGGCGCCACCGGCTCAGTGCGCTTCCACCGCGAGCTCGCGCTCAACTGGACGCTGGAGGAAGAAGTCCGGCTGCCAAACTGGCCGCGGCTGCGCGACGGCCTCATGGTCTACCGGCGCAATGCCGTCAGGCAGCGGCTCGCCGTGCGCGATCGCTGCTTCGAATGCCATCGTTTCATCCCGACCGGCGCCATCGGCCGCTGCGACGGGTGCTTCGTGCGTAAGCCGACGCCACTCGCGCTGCAGGTGGGGCGCCACCGCGTGGAATACGTGCAGGAGATGCTGGATGCCATGCCAGCCGAGCGCCGGAAGGAGCTCGAGCAGAGTCCGAACCGAATTCGCTGAACCACAACAAAGAAACTAGGAGGAGAGAAGATGATTCTGAAGCTCGCCATAGGAACCGGGTTACTGGGTGCTGCCGGAGCGGTGTGCGCGGCGACCTGCGCACCGATCGCCGTGGGAAGCACGTTTTCCAACAACACCACCGTGACAAGCGCAACGATCGTGGCCGCCACACCGGCCGTGCCGGAGCATTGCCGGCTGGTGGCGCGTATCCGCAACGCCGAAGACGGCCTGAGCAATATCCAGGTCGAATATCGCCTGCCCGGCGCGGTGCAGTGGAACCGCAAGCTGCTCGGCTTGGGCAACGGCGGACTCGCCGGCTCGTTCCAGAGCACGGCGCAGGCGACCGCCGCCGTCGCCAACGGCTACGCAACGGCGCAAACGGACACCGGTCACGCCGCAAGCGCGAACGCGACATGGGCGCTTACGGCGCCGGGGGATGTGAACGAAGTGACGCTCACTGACTTCGGTAACCGCTCGATCCATCTCATGACGATGGTCGCCAAGGAGGTCATCCAAACCTATTACGGGTCGGCGCCACGGCTTTCGTATTTCCAAGGGTGCTCGACCGGTGGTCGCGAGGCTTCGCGCGAAGTACAACAGTACCCGACGGACTACGACGGCGTTATTGCCGGCGCGCCGCTCATCGCCCATACGCGCAAGCAGCTCATGGCCGCATGGGAGATGCAGCAGTTCTACAAGGATCCGGCGGCGACGCTTCGCCGCGAGCACCCAGCGCTCATTCAAGACTCGGTGATGAAGGCGTGCGATGCGCTCGACGGTGTCGTCGATGGCGTGCTCGACGATCCTCGGCGCTGCAAATGGGATCCGCAGGAGCTGCTCTGCAGCGGTGAACCGTCGGCCTCGTGCCTCACCCAGCCGCAGATCGACGCCGTGCGCCGGATCTACGAGGGCCCCATCAACGATGCCGGCGAGCAGCTCTATCCCGCGCACCCACGCGGCCTGGAAACCGCTTGGACCAACTGGCTGGGATTTGGCTCTTCGGGCACCGGCTCAAATGCGGCGAGCGCGCTGCAGACGTTCCGTTACATGGTCTTTCTTAACCCCACGTATGACATCTTCAGCTTCGACATCAACAATCCGGCCGACGTGGCGGCGATCGACAACTCGCTCATGGCCATCGCCGGCCACGCGACGAATCCGGATATCCGGCCCTTCATCGATCGGGGCGGCAAGCTGATCATCTACCACGGGTTCGACGACAACGGCTTCACGCCTTACGTCACCATCGACTACTACGAGCAGGTGGAGAAGATCTTGGCCGCCCATCTGCGACCGGCGGGAAATCCGCACGCCGCCGTGCGCGAGCACGCACGTTTGTTCCTGCTTCCGGGAGTCGACCATTGCGGCGGCGGCACCGCCGGTCCCGACACCGCGGACTGGCTGACGCCACTCGAGCGCTGGGTCGAGGAAGGCGTGGCACCCGAGCGCATCGTCGCCACCAAGGTAGCTTCCGGCCGCAGCCGTCCGCTCTGCGCCTATCCGCTGGTGGCGCGCTACACGGGGAGCGGCAGCACTGAAACCGCCGACAACTTCGTCTGCGTCACCGGCATTGGCGAAGGGGCCGGCCACGGCGCAGGCAAGGGGAAATAGCGTGAGACGTTGGGCCGAGTCCCGTTGCCGCGCGCTTGCGTTCCCACGCGTCCCACGCGTAGCGTGCTGTCCCTAAGAAATCAGGAGAGGAGAACCTCGATGTCCAAGGCCAAGATCGGCGCGTTCGCGCTGGCAACGCTGCTGCTTTCCCCACTCGCCGTGCAACAGGCGCACGCCGAATCATTCTGCGTTCCGGGTCCGGACGATCGGCCGGAAGGCCCGCTGCAGGGCGCTCTCCCGCAGTCCGTGCTGGACGCGGGCCCCTTTGCCGGCCAGTGGTGCGGCATGCGGCAGGTGGGACAAAACCCGCTACTCGCCGATCCGGTGGCGCCCAGCACAGTCGCCTTACCGCGCGGCAGCTTCGGCGATGTGCAGCTCTTTGGTCATTGCGCTTACGCGAGTATGCGTGACCCGTCGAACCTGGCGCTGGCGACGACTGGCACCGCGGTGCTCGATGTGCGCGTGCCGTCGAACCCGATCTGGCTCAAGACGCTGAGAACGCCGGCGATGCAGCGCGCCTACTCTGCGCTCGAGATCCAGCAGCATTACCTCGTGGGCGCCTTCAAGGACTTCGGCCCTGGCACCGGCAACCCGTTCGACATCTACGACCTCTCGGGCGGCTGCCTCGACCAGGACCAGCCGAAGTTCCTCAGCACGACCAACACGGCCTCCGGCAACCACGACGGCTGGCTGACTCCGGACACCAGCACCTACTACGGCATCCCCTTCGGTGCGCGCCCCGGGCAGTCGAGCGACATCCGCGTCAACCCGAACCGCATCGACGTCCATGTACTCGACCTCACGGACAAGGCGAACCCGAAGCAGCTCTTTACCTGGAACCGCAACAAGCTGCCGCAGGAAGTGCGCGACCGCCTGGTGCCGGCGCGTAACTTCCACGACATCAGTACCAACGACGACGGCACGCGTCTGTACCTGGCGCTCTACGGGGGCAACAACGCCCTCGGCGGCAATGACGCCAACGGCGCCGGCCGCTGCTCGAACGGGATGCTGATACTCGACTCGACGCAGGTCGCGCGCCGCACGCCCGGGCCGAACGGCTACGAGCTACCGTATGTCAGCTTCACGTCGTGGTGCGATCCTAAGAACGACCCGGTATTCCACTTCTACGACGCCGACTTCGACGACGGCTCGACCGCCGCCGCGCACGCCACCGAGTACGTGATCCACGAGAACGGCAAGCCTTACGTCGTCACGACCGACGAGTCCGCGGCCGGCCTGGATGGCAAATTCGACCAGATCTGCCTGCAGCGCACCTTCGGCCGCCTGATCGACATCAGCGATGAAACGCATCCGCGCGTCGTCAGCACCTTCAAGCCCGATATCGGCAAACCGGAGAACTGCACGCGCATCGTCACCGAGCAACTCAACGGCGGGATGATCCATTACATCGGCTTCGACGATCGCTACAAGATGCGGCTGGTGTTCTACGCCGGCGCCAATTACGGCATCCGCGTGGTCGACTTCCGCGATCCGAACCATCCGAAGGAAATCGCCTATTACAAGGCGCCGAGCGTGGCGACCACGCGTGCGGGCGACAACGACTTCACCCGCCCGGATCCGCGCTGGGACACGGGCAACTGCATGCTGTACACGGGCTGGAACCAAGGCGGACTGCGCATCCTCGAGCTCACCGATCCCGAGTACAACGCCTGCATGCGCCGCGCCGTGGACGGCGGTGGCTGGCTCGCCGGCAAGGGCAAGAACAAGACCAATTTCGGCCTCGAGGCGGCGCGCGCAAATGGCGGCCGCGGCACGCTGGCGGGTAACGTGGAGCTCAACGACCGCGACGCGAACGTGAAGATTCACATCGACAAGCTCACGTCCCTCGGCTCGGTGCGCGACGCCTGCGGCGCCATCCTGCCGACCGCCAACGCCGTGCAGATCAACGGCACCGGCACCTTCAACGGCGCGCCGGCGACCTTCCGCGTCTGCGTCGAGGAAGGCGGCGAGCAAGGCCGCGACAAGGCCGACCGCATCTACGTGACTTGCACGGCGGGCTGCAGCTACACGCGCGAAGGCATGCCCGAGGGCGGCAACATTACGGTGACGCAGCGGCCGTAGAACACAGCGTGGGAACTCTCAAAAGGCCGGCACGACCGGCCTTTTGTGTTTATAAACGGCCCACATGAACCGTCGCACGTTTATGGCATCGCTCGGTGCATTCACCGCCTGCTCGGCGCTCGCGCAGGCGGAGAAGACGTTCGACATCGCGCTCGCCGATGGCAAGACAGGCGCCGAGCAGGAGACGCTGCGCGTGACGAAGGGCGACAAGGTGGTGCTGCGCTGGAAGAGCGACCGGCAGATTGCGCTCCACCTGCACGGCTACGACATCGAAACAACCGTGCCGGCGCAGGGCACGACGACGATGAGCTTCACCGCCAGCCTTCCCGGCCGGTTCCCCGTTTCCGAGCACGCGCACGGGCCGGGGCATCATCGCGCGGTGCTCTACCTCGAGGTTCGCCCGTAGTCCGCATCGCGGGCGCGCTGGCGCTTCTCGCATGGACGGCGCCGGCGGCGGCGCACGGTTTCGGCCAGCGCTTCGACCTGCCGCTGCCGCTGTGGCTCTGGGTCACCGGGGCCGGCGCCAGCATCGTGCTCTCGTTCGTCATCGTCGCGCTTTTCGTGCGCGAATCGCCACCGGTCGACACGCGCGCGCGGCTGCCGTTGCGCATTGCGGGCCTTGGCTGGATCGCCGGCGCGGCACGCGTTCTCTCCGTCCTGCTCTTCGTGGTCGCGCTTCTCGCGGGATTTTTCGGCGCGCAGGACCCCTACCGCAACGTCATCGTCACCCTGGTGTGGGTGGCTTGGTGGGTCGGCTTCGCCTTCGCGTGCGCCCTCATCGGCAATCTCTGGCGGCCGCTCAATCCCATCGCGAGCCTCTTCGCATGGGCCGAGCGGGCGATGCGCGGCCGGCTGTCGCTCGGCATTCGGTATCCGGCGTGGCTCGGCGTGTGGCCGGCGGTGGTGCTGTTCTTCTGCTTCGCATGGGCGGAGCTCATCTGGCGCGACAAGGACGTGCCGCTCTACCTCGCGCGCGCGGTGCTTGCCTACAGCATGCTGGCGTGGGCCGGCATGCTCGTCTTCGGCCGCGAAACCTGGCTCGAGCGCGGCGAGGCGTTCTCGCTTGCCTTTGGCATCCTCGGCCGCTTCGGCCCAGTTGATACACGTGCCGGCGCGCTGCGCTTTCCCGGTGCCGGCCTCGCCGAGATGACGCGCGTGCCGTTCTCGTTCGTGGTGTTCGTGCTTCTCATGCTCGCCACCGTCACCTTCGACGGCTTCCTCGAGACGCCACTGCACCAGGAGCTCGCGACGAAGGTGCAGTCGTCGCCGACGCTGGCGCGCTTTCTCTTTCGGCTTTCGGAGTTCGGCGTTGACGAGGAAGCGGCGATCTCGACGGTCGCGCTCGTCGCCTTTCCGCTCCTTTTCCTCGCGGCCTATTGGCTCGCGAGCTGGGCGATGGTCGGCGCTGACGGGAAAGGGGTCGGTAATGGCGGTCGCCTGTGCGTTCGTGCTGACGCTCGTGCCGATCGCGGTCGCGTACCATCTATCGCATTATTTTTCGCTGCTGGTGACCGCCGGCCAGTTCATCATCCCGCTCGCGTCCGATCCGTTCGGCTACGGCTGGAATCTTTTCGGCACGGCCGGCTACAAGGTCAATCTCGCCATCGCCAGCCCGTACGTGTTCTGGTACGGCGCGGTGACGCTGGTGGTCGTCGGTCACGTCATCGCCGTATATCTCGCGCACGCGGTGGCGCTGCGCGAGTTCGGCAGCCGGCGCGCGGCACTCGTCAGCCAGGCGCCAATGCTCGCGCTGATGGTCGGCTATACGATGCTCAGCCTCTGGATCCTCGCGCAGCCGATCGTCGGCTAGGGATCCAAAAAGCAAACGGGGTCCCCGCTTTCGCGGGGACGACGGCGGGCTTCGCTAGCGCGGCGCGCGCTGTCCCTGCGCCCGCGCCTGGTAGGCGGGATCGTTCGTCGACCAGTGGAAGTGCACGATGCGGAACTGCTCGCCGCTCCGCCGCAGGATCACGGTCTCGAGCATTGTCTGGTCGATCGGCGTGCCGTCCGACTGCTTGCCGGTGACGCGATAGGTGCTGAGCAGCCAGCGCTCGTTGCCCTCGCCGCCAGAGCGTCGGGACTCGAGTTTCATTTGCGTCGCCACGGCGACGTCCATGTCGAAAGGCAGGTGGCGCAGGGCGTACGCCTCCACCGTCGGATCGACGCCGCCGAACTCGTAGACCACGAGGCCGCGGTCGAGGAGCGAGAGGGCGCCGCCCGTGTCATTGTTGCGCAGCGCTTTGTGGAACGCGTCCACCGTTTCCGCGGGCGTGCGCGCAGTCTGCGCGCCTGCGGTAAAAGCGGCGAGCGCAAGGCAAAGGCCGAGCGCGAAGCTCATCGCTGCGACGCGGTACTGTCGAGCGGGATGTTCTCTACGACGAAGACGTCCTTCACGGCGATGCCGTTCAGCGGGCCCTTGACCGCCGTCACGGTGATCTCCTCGCCGGTGTTGGAGCGCACCTCGAAGACGTTGGCGAAGCGCTTGCCGGCGAGGATGGTGAGCCGCCAGCCTCGCAACTCGTCGGGCGCGAATTCGGTTTCGGCGCGGATGCGCTTGGCGCGGAACGTATAGATATCGCCCTTCGCGTCGGACGCGCCAAGCCCGGTGATCTGGCCGGCATAGCGCTTGAGCGCCGGATCGACGTCGATGTTGTCGTGGCCGGCGAGCGCAAGATTGGCCGATAAGAGAAGCACGGCGGCGAGGAGCGGTGCGCGCACGCGGCAGATGGTACCGGGAAAATTGATGCTCAAAACTCATCAATCCATGACTGTCTCGATTTTGTGCCGCAGCTTGCAACGCGGTTAAATCCATAGCGGGAGCGAAGGCGGCGTCCGCCGCCCGCCAACCCACGAGGAGGAACCTAATGTTGAAAACAGCAGGCAGAGGGCTCGCCTTTGCCGCGATGGCGCTCGCAGTCACGAGCGCATTCGCTATCAGCCAAAGCGGCGAGCAGAAGGATATGCGTCGCGTCGGACATTCCGACCTGCAGGGACGGCCGGCTTACCACCCGACCTTCCTGAAGTACGGCGACGGCCGGATCATCGCATTTGTCGGCACACACGGCGGCAGCAAGCCGAACCCGCTGAAGGGCGGCGCAGTGGAGCTGAACGGCACGATGATCATCGACATCACCGACCCCGCGAGGCCGGTGGAGAAGTTCCACATCCCCGGCCCGGCGTCGGGCGCGCAGACGCAGTCCAATCGTGCCTGTCACGGCGAAGACCTGCCACACGGCACGCCGGGACGCGTCTACCTGATGCGCAATGTCCAGGGCAGCAGCGCTTCCGGGTACGAAGTCTGGGACGTCACCGACGTATCGAATCCCACCTTGGCGGGCTCGATGCGCAACCTGCGCAATACGCACAAGCTCTGGTGGGAGTGCTCGACCGGCATCGCGTACCTGCCGGGAAGCAAAGGCGCGCCGGCGAAGCCGTGGCGCCAGGGCCAATCGATGATGATCGTGGACTGGTCGAACCCTTCGACGCCCGTTTATCTCCGTACCCATGGCCTGCGCGGCGCGCAGCCGAGCGGCACGGGGCCGGTGCCGCCTTCGCTGCATGGGCCGATCTCCGCGCATGAGCATCCGATGGGCAACCAGATGGTGGCCCGCGGCTCGACCTCGGCGGATCTCATCAGCAACCGCGTCTACAGTGCCTGGGGCGTCGGCGACGACGGCGTGCTGCAGGTGCTAGACCGCGCGAAGCTGCTGCCGCCGCCGTATGGCACGTTCAGCGGCGATCCGGATGATCCGACCAACGATCAGCTGGAAGCGCCGCAAACCTCGGTGCTCTACATGTCGCCGGATCAGGGCGGCCATACCAGCATGCCGGTGTTTGGGATGAAGCCGAAGAGCTACGGCAACTTCACCGGGTTCCTCACGCGTGACATCGTGCTGCTTGCCTCGGAGTCGACGGCCGACAAATGCCAGGAAGCGCCGCATTGGAGCTTCGTGGTCGACGTAACGGTCGAAAACTCCAAGTCTGCACCACCCGGAACGCGCGTCGAGCAGAACGTTTGGCAGGGTCCCATGGTGCTTTCCACAATGTCGGTGGACCCGCGCGCGGGTGAGAAGTACCCCCGCGGCAACTACTGCCTGCGTGGCGCGCGCTTTGGCGTGCACTCGAGCGAGGAGAACTTCCGCAACCCGTTCTACGGCCGGCTGACTTTCCTCGCGTACTTCACCGGCGGCGTGCGTGCCTGGGACATCCGCGAGCCGCAGGAGCCGGTCGAGGTGGGGTTCTATGTGCCGGAGAGCAATGCTTTGACGACGATGCCCGACGGTTACATGACGAACAACCTGGAAGTCGACAATCGCGGCTACATCATCGCCGTGGACCGCAATGGTGCGGGCATGGACCTCATTGAACTGCACGGCAAGACGAAGAAGATCGGGCTTGGCGTCGATGGCAAGCCCGGGCACGAGGACGACGACGACTGATTAGAAACGCAATAACAAAGCGGAAAAAAGGCGGCCTGCGGGCCGCCTTTCTCTTTTCCGCGCTACTGCTTCGGGATCCCGGCCGCGAACCAGCGTTGCGCGGTGCCGTTCAGGATCAGGAGCGCCGGGCCGTTGCACGTCTCCGGCGGTGGCGGCGTCAGCACATCGTCAATGCGGAAGTCGCCCCCCGGCATCGAGCGGCACGGGCTGCGTGTCGTGCGACGAGAAAGTCGTGGCGGTGAGCTGGCACGAGAGGCGCGCGACGACCATTTGCCCGCCGTTCGTGCCGATGCCGTTGCCGCCGGCAAGCAGCAACCCTCGCCCATCGACCGAGATGCGGCCGTCGGTGCGCACGTCCGCCGTGAGCCGCGATATCACCCAGGGCTGGCCGCCGGGCGGAACATTGCGTACGACGTTCGGCGTCGTGGTGTTGGATACCGGGATCTCGCCGATGCCGCCGTCGAAGCGAACCAGACGATCGTCGGCCATTACTGCTGCTGAAAAGGCGAGCGCGAGCGCGCCCGCCATGATGCTCATCTTCATGGAGCTCTCCTGTTTGCGCGTGGAACTTCAATCGCGCAAACAGGAAAGCCGCGCCGCTATTCCATCAGGGGACCTGAAGCTGCGCGCAGTGGCCGGGCTGGACGGGCGTCTCGGAGATGGCCGCAGCGCGGCCGATGCACTGGCTCGGCGGCAGCGTACGGCCGCGGTCNACGTGCTCGACGAGGAGGTCGAACGCGCGCTGCGCATGCGGCTGGATCAGCTCGATCTGCGGAAAGAGCAGCTGGTTGGTCTCGAGGTGATTGCCGTTCTGCACCTCGTAGAGCCGATAGGCCGGGCGGTCGTTGCCGTGACCGTTGTCGTGATGGTCGTCGTCATCGCCGTCATGGCCTTGGCCCTTGTTATGCGCGCTCGCCGCAGCGACCTTGCGGGCGTAAGCGCGCGCGTGGTGGTCGATCGGCAAGAGCGAGTCGAGCGTGCCGGCCAGGGTAATCAGGGGCCGCTTGATCGCCCCGGTCGTGGCGAAGCTCGCCATTTGCGCGCCGACATCCGAAACGGAAAGGCGCGCAACGTAGTTGTAATTCCCCACGCCGCTCCCGTACGTGTCGTAGGTCGGATCGAGCCGCTTCTGCCACTGGCACGCCGTGACCTCCCAGAAGGAGTTCGAGTTGGTGAGCCAGAGCGAGTTGGTGGCCGTGCCCCGCGTGACGAGGTCGGGCGGGTAGCCCGCCGCCCTGATGTTCTTCGCCGCCGTGCTGTTCGGATCGAAGTTCGAGCTCACGTAGTCGGGGAAGTTGAGGACCGCCGCCGGCAGGTCGGTGAGGATGTTGGGCGCGTGCTCGTCGACGAACGTGCCTTCCCAGTCCACCCCGCCATCGAAAACATCCGGAGCGAGCTCCACGGCGCGGCGCACCTGATAACCGCCGTTCGAAGTGCCGACCGCGTAGGTATGGCGCGGCTCGCGGCCGTACGCCGCCTCGGCGCCTTTTTGCGCCAGCTTGCCGGCCTTGATCATGTACTCCGCCCAGCGCGTGAACACCTGGCCCGGGTCGTTGGCGTAGAAATGTGCGGAGAACGGGCTCGTTGGATTGAGCCGGCAGGCGAGCGGATCAGTGGTCGGGTTAACGAGCAGCTGCAGATTGAGAACGCCCTTGTTCTGCGACGCATAGGCGTAGCCTTTCTGCACGACGTAATCGCTCCACGCGAAATCTCCGTTGAACTCGCTGCGGTTGCCCGATGCTCCGGCGACCACCAGACTGCCATTCCAATCGGCGGGCAACCGCAGGAGGAAGCGCGCCTGTCCCAGCGGGTCCGAGGCGATCCGGGCATTGAGCTGGATGCCGGGCACGGCTTTAGTGACCGGCGTCGGCACGGCCGGCGAAATGACGGCGCGGTCGGTCTGCGGCGTGAACGCGAAGGCCGGCAAGCCCGCGATCGAGTTATTGGCCGGCGTAGTCGCCGGGTTCTTCGTGGTGAGATCGCTACTCTCGACGCAGCTTATATCGGCCAGCTCCTTGCCAATCGCCTTCTTTACATCGTCGCACGTCACGCGTGCGTACGCGAA
>C688J18823_10001617_pt1 | contig 14035 bp, 11 predicted proteins | sample HopSoiMetagenom1_FD_18823 | JGI IMG/M metagenome (IMG submission 18823)
GGAAGTGAACGACCAGGTGCCGAGGACGAATACCGAGCTCGTCCTGCGGCGCGAAGACTTCGACTTGGTGATGGAGACGTCCCGGCCACCGGTCTATCTGCCTTTCACGCCGCCGAGCGAAACCGAACAGCAGATCGCCGCTCACGCCGCGCCCTGGGTCCCCGAGCGCGCCACGATCGAATGTGGCATTGGCGCGTTGCCGAACGCGATCCTCTCGGCGCTCGCCGGGCGCACGGACCTCGCCTATCACTCCGGCGTGGTGTGCGAACTGGTGCCGAAGATCCAGCCGCGGCAGTGCACGGGCGGCGCGCTGATGGGTACGCAGGCCCTGTTCGACTGGGCACGGGATAACGCGGCACTGAGGCTGACCCACTCGGATGAAACCCATGGTGCGCGCAGCTTGGCCGCGCTGGACCGGTTCGTCGCCATCAACTCCGCCGTCGAGGTGGACCTGACGGGACAGGTGAACGGCGAGCTGGCTCGCGGCCGCTATATCGGCGCCGTCGGCGGTGCGCTCGACTTCATCCGCGCGGCGAATGCGTCGCCGGGCGGCGCGTCCATCGTCGCCCTTCCGGCGTCGCGCGTGGTTGAGAAGCTTTCCGGCCCGGTGTCGGTGCCGCGCAGCGAGGCCGGCATCGTGGTGACCGAGCACGGCGCCGCGGATCTGCGCGGCTGCACGTTGCGCGAGCGCGAAAAGCGCATGCGGGCGATTACCGGTAGGTCCTGAGCTCCCGCACCGTCCAGAACGGCGTCGTTGCCATGCCGATGCAGACGAGCGCGAGCATCAGATTCACCTTGTAGCCGCCGGTGAAGTCGTGCAGCAGGCCGCCGACGAACGAGCCGCATGCTGCGCCGATGGCGTTGGCGGCGTAGATGCCGCCGTAGATCGTCGCTACCTGGGGGCCGGCGAAGTAGCGCGAGGCGAGCGACGAAACGATCGGGCCGCGCACCCCCATGCAAAGGCCGAAAACGGGCACGAAGAGGACCAATAGCCAGAGCGCCGGCGCAAAGGCGATGAGCAGAAGGATCGCCATGCCGCTCGCCGTGCCGATGAAGCTCGCGCTGACGACCTCGCGGTAGCCGAAGCGATCCGAGGTATAGCCGCTTCCCATCACGCTGATCGCCGACATCATGCCGATCGCGCCGTACGCACTCGCCGCGGTCAGCGGCGCAAAGCCGGCGTCGATGAGAAACGCGACGAGCTGAACCAGCACGCAGAACATGCCGGCGGCGGTGAAGAAGAAGACTTGCGTGAGGCCCCAGTAGACCGGGCTCTTCATCGCGCGGCGCAGGGTCCAGCCTTCCTCGCCGCCTTTCGCCTTCGCCTGGCGGTGGGTGAGGCTTCCGGCGGTAAAGGTGCTCCAAGGCAGCAGGAGCATGACGAGCGGCGCCAGGATGAGCAGCGTGCCACCGAGAACGCGGTAGGCGCCGCGCCAGTCATGCTCGGCGATGAGATGCTGCGCGAGCGGCACCAGAAGGAGCGTGCCGAGTCCGAACGACGAGTACGCGATGCCGATCGCGGTGGACAGCCGCTCGCGGAACCAGCGCGATAAAAGGGCGGACGCCGGCACCATGCCGTTCAAGCTGACGCCGACACCGACCATCGCGCCGACCAACACGTAGAACTGCCACAGGCTGGTGATGTCGCTGGCGAAAAAAAAGGCGCAGCCGATGCAGGCGAGGCCCACGCCGTACACCCACCGCGGGCCGACGCGGTCGAAGAACAGGCCCACCAGCGGCGCAGTGAAGCCGTGTACCAGAAGGTAGACGGAATAAACGCCCGTCGTCTGCGAGCGCGTCCAACCGAATTCGCGCTCGAGCGGCAGCAGGAACACGGCGTAGGTATCGCCGAGGCCGCGCCCGAACATGGCGAGCGCGAAGCAAGTGGCGAGGACGCCGATCGCGACGCGCGATGCGCTCACGCGCAGAGCAAGGCGGTGGCCGCGAACCTCTCCAGCGCGGCTGGCACGTCGCCGCCGCCGATGCGCGCGAGCTCGGCGACCGCGGTTCGGCCATCGAGCCGCTGGATCAGCGCACGCTCCGGCTCAGTCAAGAGCACCGCCTCGTGGCGGCCGTTGGTCACCACCGCGCGGTATTTCGCCTCGTGGCGCGCCACCGCGCTCGCGCGCGGCCGCTCCGGCACGGCGGCGATGTACGCCGGCGCGAGCGCCGAGAGCTGCATGCCGCCCGCAAAAAAAGCCTGCAGCACGGTCCGCCGGAATGTGGCGCGCACCGCTTGGGCGTCGGCATTGGCGATCTCGCCCATCGCCGTCTTCGCTGCCACCGGCGCGCTGGCGTGCCGCGCCAGGATGGCGAGGATCTCGGTCACCAGCGGATCGCTGGTCGTCATTCCTGCGCCATTCGGCGAGCGGAACACGCCGGGTGTTTCGGGCTTCAGGAAGCTTTGCACGTAGAAGTCGTCCACTGCCTCCAGCGCAAGGGCGCGCTGCAACGCGACCGTGTCTCGGCAGACGAGCGTCTGGCGGAAGGCGCGATTCAGGCCGAAATCGATGTACTGCTCCATCATCTCGATATCGTCGCTGCGCAGCACCGGCGCAGGGATCGAGGGCACCTGGTTCGCCACATACATCGTGTGCAGGTCGCTCTCGCCGAGATATTGCAGGCCATGGCGATGGGCGCGCGCCATGAATGCGCCGAAGTAGAACGCCTCGCTGTATTCGTCGAGGTACTCGTGCAGGAGGAATTCGTCGGAGGCCGCTTGCAGGCGCTGCATCTCGGCCACCAGCAACGGTCCCCAGAGGCTGCGCGGATCGGCTGCTGCTTTATGCAGCAAGCCGAGCATCTCGCGCGCGAGGCGCGCTCTCGCCAACGGTGCGCGCTCTTCGCCGCAATGCTTGAGAAGGGCCTCGCGCAAGGCGTTATAGGCATGACGCCCGGGGAGCGCGTTGTAGCTCACGAACGCCATGCCATTGGGCGCGAGGCAAGCCTGCAGGGCTTGCAGGATCGCTTCCTGTACTGCCGGCGGCACCCACGAGAAGACGCCGTGGCAGATGACGTAATCGAATTGCGAGTTGCGGCCGAGATCCTCCACGCCGCCCGCTTCGAAGCGCAGGTTGCGCAGGCCGAGCTCTGCGGCATGGCGACGGCCCTCGTCGATCTGCCGTTTCGCCGGATCGAGGCAGACGAACTCGCTCTGCGGCAGCGCGGCCGCCATCGGGATGAGATTGCCACCGCTCGCGCCGCCGATCTCGAGCACCCGCGAGCGTGCACACTCGGCTGGCTGCATGCCGAAAAGGCGGCCGATTAGGTAGAGCCGGGAGACGTGCGTCTGCGCGATCGCGTAGCTGAGATAAGGGACTTCGTCGTACGTCAAGTTTTCTCGGCCGGCTCGAGGCCGAACACCTGACGCAGATAGCGGAGGTACCCGGCGTCCTTGCTGATCGTCTTGCCGGGCGCATCCGACACCTTGGCCACCGGCTGGCCGTTGCACTCGGTCATCTTCAGCACGATGTTGATCGGCTCGTAGCCGAGGTCGTTCGTCAGGTTGGTGCCGATGCCGAATGCGGTCAGCGCCCGGCCATGGAAACGGCGCGCGATCTGGATCGCCACCGGCACCGTGAGCTGGTCCGAGAAGATGAGGGTCTTGGTGCGCGGGTCGACGCGATTCCTGCGGTAATGCTCGATCACCCGCTCGCCCCAATCGAATGGGTCGCCCGAGTCGTGCCGCGCGCCGTCGAACAGCTTGCAGAAGTACATGTCGAAATCGCGCAGGAAGGCGTCCGTGCCGTAGGTGTCGGCCACCGCGATGCCGAGGTCGCCGCGGTACTCCTGAGCCCATTTGTCGAACGCGAAGGTCTGCGAGTCGCGTAGCCGCGGTCCCAGCGCCTGGCACGCCTGCATGTACTCGTGCGCCATGGTGCCGAGGGGCGTCAGGTGGTTCCTCATCGCGAACCAGACGTTCGACGTACCGGCAAAGTAGTGCGGTATCTCCCGCCTGAAGGTCTGCAGTACCTCCTCCTGCCAGTCGCGCGAAAAGCGCCGCCGCGTCCCGTAATCCGAGATGCGGAAACCGAGCGCGGGATCGACGGCGCGCGCCTGCTCCACCTTGGCGTGCAGGCGGCGCCGGCCGTCGTCGAAATCCGGCCGCGGCTGCGTGCGGCGGAAGTAGACCTCCGACACGATGGCTAGAACCGGTATTTCGTACAGGATGGTATGCAGCCAGGGGCCGCGGATGGTGACGTCCATCTCGCCGGGCTTGTCGCCCTCGCCGATGCGCACGTACTTGTCGTTGAAGTGAAAAAGACCGAGGAAGTCGACGAAATCGGACTTCATGAAGCGCAGCGCCCGCAGGTACTTTAGTTCGTCCTCGCGAAAGCGCAGCGTGCAGAGCGCGCCGACCTCTTCCCGAATCTCGTCCAGATGCGGCCGGAAGTCGATGCCCTGCGTGCGGCACTTGAACTTGTACTCGACCTGCGCGCCGGGAAAATGATGCAGCACCACCTGCATCATCGTGAACTTGTAGAGATCGGTGTCGAGCAGCGACTGGATGATCATCCGAGCGGCATTGTAACCTCGGGCCTATGTGCGGCCGTTACGCGCTCCATGCCAATCCGGAAGTGGTGGCGCTCCAGTTTGGGTTGGAGCAGCTGCCGCAATTCAAGCCGAGCTACAACATCTGCCCAGGCGGCGAGATCCTGGTCGTCACGAGCAAAGGTGCGCGCCAGCACCTCTGGGGGCTCATTCCGCGTTGGGCGAAAGATGCGTCGATCGGCAACAAGCTCGCTAACGCGCGCGGAGAGTCGATTGCAGAGCGGCCCGCGTTTCGCGACGCCTTCCGCCAACGCCGCTGCCTCGTGCCGGCGAGCGGCTTCTATGAATGGCAGACCATCGCCGGGCAAAAGCATCCCTGGTACCTGCGGCCGAAAGATGCAGCGCTGTTCGGCCTCGCCGGCATCGCGTCCAGCTGGAAAGGCACGCGCAGCGTCTCGCTCATCACGACGGCGCCAAATGTCCTGATGGAGCCGATCCACGATCGCATGCCGGTGATCGTGGCGCCCGAGGACTATGCGGCGTGGCTCGACCCGGCGGCTCAGGAGGTGGGCGAGCTGATGCGTTTCGTGACGGCCTATCCGGTCGAGCGAATGGAAGGCTGGCCGGTGAGCCCGCGCGTGAACCAACCCGAGAACGACGAGCCGGCGCTCCTCGAGCGCGTCGCGCCGCGCCAGAGCAGGCTTCTTTGATACTGTATATAATCCCAGTTCATGGAGCCATTGACCGACCGGCAGGCAGAGATCCTCAGACTGGTGCGCGAGCTCACGGAGGTGTCGGGCTACCCGCCGACGCGCGCTGAGATCGCCACGAAGATGGGCTTCAGGTCGGTCAACGCGGCGGAGCAGCACCTGCGCGCGCTGGAGAAGAAAGGCGCGATCGAGATCTCGGCGGGTTCCTCGCGAGGCATCCGCGTCCGCGACGGCCGCGGCACAAGTCGCGGCGGAAGACTGCTCGAGCTGCCGCTGGTTGGCCGGGTGGCCGCCGGCGCACCGATCCTCGCCGAAGAAAATGTGCAGGGTCGCTTCCAAGTGGATCCGAACCTCTTCACGCCGCGCGCGGATTATCTGTTGCGCGTGCGCGGGCTTTCCATGCGCGACGCCGGCATCCTGGAAGGCGATCTGCTCGCCGTGCATAAGACCGATGACGCGCGCAGCGGACAGATCGTGGTCGCGCGGCTCGGCGACGAAGTCACGGTGAAACGGCTGCGCCGGCGCGGCCATGCCATCACGCTGGAAGCGGAGAACCCGGAGTTCGCGCCGATCGAGGTCGACCTGCGGCGCGATGCGCTCGTCATCGAGGGCATCGCCGTGGGTGTGATTCGCAACGGCAAGAGCTTCTGATAAGCCTTTAGAATTGGACGCGGGCCCAGCCACGCGTCCATGTCGAACCTAGCCAACGGCAATCTCACGACCACGGTAGAAACCGCGGAGCGGCGTGCCGCTATCGCGGAAGTCATCCGCGACCGTGCCGATCCGGCATTGGTGCGCGCCGACCGCGTCGAGCAGCTTTATAGCCAGCTACCCCTCGGCATGCTGGCGACGATCGTGATCGGCGTCATCGCCGCCATCGAGCTGCGCGAAGGGCGCTTCATCGAGCTGGTGCTCTTCTGGGGCGGGCTCCTCGTCCTGGTCGTCGTGCTTAACGGCATGCTCTACTTCGGCTACCGCAACGAAGCGCACAAGACGGAAAACACCGGGCAGTGGCTGCGCTGGTTCGGTATCGGCGCATTCGCGGCGGGAGCCGTATGGGGCTTCGCCGCGGCGGTATTCTTCCCATCGCACGCCGACGAGCGCCAGGTGTTCCTTGCCTTCCTCCTCGCCGGGGTCATGTCGGGCGGCATCCCCATGTACGCCGCCTCCTGGCCGGTGTTTGCGGCCTATGCGGCGGCGATCGCACTGCCCTTCACCTACGTCCTCGCCACTTTCGGCAACCGCCTCTTCGCCGAGATCGCGCTCCTCATTCCGCTTTTCTATGGCGTGAGCGTCGCGATCGCCTACCGCCTGAACGGCGTCTTCCTGTCCGGCTACCGCCTGCGGCACGCCTACCAGCGCCAGCTGGTCGAGCTGGAAGAGGCCCGCCGCCAGATCGAAGCGAGCGGCCGCAAGCTTGCCCTCTTCGCCGAGCGCTCGCCGATCGCCGTGCTGGAGCTCGACGCCGACGGCGTGGTGCGCGATGTGAACAACGCCGCGGAGCTGCTCTTCGGCTACGCCGCCGACGAGCTGATCGGCGAATCTGCCAAGCGGATCGTTCTGCCGCAGTATCACGCCGACTTCGAGCGGGACTGGGCGCAGCTCATGTCGACGCGCAAGCCCGCCACCGGGCTCCTCATTCGCAATCCACGGCGCGATGGCCTGACCATCGTCTGCGAGTGGACCGTCACCCCGCTCGTCAACCGGGAAGGCCAGCTCGTCTCCGTCATCGCGCAGGGGCGCGACATCACGGCGCAGCGCGAGGCCGAACGCATGAAAAAGGAGTTCACCTCGACGCTGTCGCACGAGCTGCGTACCCCCCTTACGTCGATCATCGGCTCGCTGCAGCTCATCAATGCCGGCGTACTGGGCGACGTGCCGAAGGACATGATGGAGCTCACCGAGGTCGCCGAGCGGAACGGCCAGCGCCTGCTGGACCTGATCAACGACATCCTCGACATCGAGAAGATCGAGTCCGGCAAGCTGACGCTCAACCCGGAGATCATCCGGGTGGACGAGCTGGTGCGCGAGTCGATGGTGCTCAACAAGGGCTTCGGCGACCGCTTCAAAGTTCGCTTCGAGCCGCGCGGCGAGCTCTCGACCGTGGAAGTGAATGCCGATCGAAAGCGCCTGCTGCAGGTGATGACGAACCTCCTCTCGAACGCCGCCAAGTTCTCGCCCGAGGGCGAAGTGGTGGAGATTTCGACCCAGGAGGACGGTTGGTCGCTGCGCATCGCGGTGCACGACCGGGGGCCCGGCATCCCGGAGGCTTTTCGTTCGCGCATCTTCGGCCGCTTCAACCAGGCCGATTCCACAACCTCGCGGCAGAAAGGCGGCACCGGGCTCGGCCTCGCCATCTGCAAGCGCCTGATCGAGATGATGCGCGGCCGCATCGGCTTCGACGACCGCCCCGAAGGCGGCACTACTTTCTGGTTCGAGCTACCCCGCCATGCCTGATCGCCCGCTGAACAAGATTTGCTACGTCGAGGACGACGAGGACATCCAGCGCATCGTGCGCATGTCGCTCGAGCGCGTCGGAAAGATGACGGTCGAGATCGTGACCGATCCGCTGCAGGCGATCGGCGTCATGATGGCCTTCAAGCCCGATCTGGTGATGCTCGACTGGATGATGCCCGGCCTCGATGGACCGGCGCTGTTCAAGAAGATGAAGGAAGACCCGGCGACCGCCGCGCTTCCCGTGGTCTTCATCACTGCCAAGGCGCAAAGCCGCGACATGGCGGAGCTGATGGCGCTCGGCGCCCACGGGGCGATCTCGAAGCCCTTCTCGCCCAAGGATCTGCCCGATCAGCTGCGGGCGATCTGGAAAAAGATCCCCTAGAGCTTCTGCGTCACGTCGGTACTGCCGACGCCGAACTTGCGTGTGAGGAAGCCGATCACCTCGTCGGCGTTGCGGAAGCGCGCGTCCCGATCCTTCTCGAGCAGCTTGTCCAGGAGCCGCTGGTACGGTTCCAGCTCGCCGGGCAGCGAAGGCGGTGGCGTATTCAGGTGATGGAGCGCGACCTCCATCGCCGAGTCGCCGCCGAAAAGATGTCCTCCGGTGAGCATCTGGTAGAGGAGCACGCCGGCGCTGTAGATGTCGGTACGTAGATCGAGCACCCGGCCCTGGACCTGCTCCGGGCTCATGTATCTTGGCGTGCCTAATATCTCACCCGCGTTGGTGCGGTCGGTGGTGGCGTCGATCTGCTTGGCAATGCCGAAATCCAGGATGGCGAGCGTCCCATCCTCGCGGAACATGAGGTTCTGGGGCTTCAGGTCGCGGTGCAGGATCCCTTTCTCGTGGATCTCGCCGAGCGCGAACATCAGCTCGCGGAAGATGCGCAGCGCCTCGGCGGGCGCGAGCGCCTTGCCCTCCAGCCGGCGGTTGAGGTCTCCGCCCTCGAAGAATTCCATCACCAGGTAGGCATGCTCGTCGACATTGCCGTGCCCGTAAATGCGCACCACGTGCCGGCTCTGGATGTGCTCGACGAGCGAATACTCTTCCATGAAGCGCTCGAGCGCCGTGCGATTGGAGAGCACCTCACGCCGCAGGATCTTGACCACCAGCGGCTCGTCGTCGCCCTCGCGGGAGGCGAGGTAGACGCGGGCCATGCCGCCTTCGCCGATCAGCCGCAGCACCTTGATGCCCGGGATGCGGATGCGCGCACCGAGCGAATGGCCTTCCTTGCGTGCCGCAAGCTCGGGCGAGGTGGTGTCGGTGACCGGCGCCATTAGCTCGCGCAACGAGGCGAGCAGCTTCTCGCGCGTGAGCTCCTGCTTGCGCTGGTAGTCGTCGGCGCCTGCTTTCATCGCGCGCACGGCGATGATCTCGTTGCCGGCTCCGGTGAGGAAAAGGATCTTCGGGCAGTCCGGACGCGCCTTTAGCTTTTGCAGCCACTCCAGGCCGTCGCCGCGGCCGAGCATGTAATCAAGGATTACCGCCTGATAGCTGCCGAGCGGAAAGCTGCGTTCCGGGAATGCCTGCGACAGCGGATCGAACTCATCGACTGCGGCATCCGCCCAGCGCTGCTTGATGTAGCGCGCGAGCAGGCTGCGCAGGTCCGGGTCGTCGTCGATGATCAGGACGCGCACGCTAGGGCCCACCGAGCGGGTCATTCGTAGGCGATCTGGACCTTGGCGAGATACTCGGCGTATTCCCGGATGCGCGCGTCGAGCGCGGCCCGGTCGCCGCTGCGGGCGCCGTCCTCGATGTACTTGCCCAGCGTGGAAACGTGATCGAAGCCGTAGGAATTGCCCACGCCCTTCATCCGGTGCCCCAGCTGGCGCAGCTGCTCGAAGTCGGCCGCCGCGAGCGCGACGCGAAGGATATCGAGCTCCTTATGGCGGTTCTTGATGAACACCGGAATGAGGTCCTCGAGGTCGCGCGCCACCGTGACCTTGTAGACGCTTTCGTCCATGGGCGGCGATTATAGAGGCCGAGCTTCGCCGGGCGGTCAGGCTTTGTCAGCCAGCGCATCGCGCGCACGCGGCAGATGCGGATGGAGCGTAAGCGCGGCCGCGAACGCGAAGCGCGCCTCCTGGGTTGCGCCGTCGCCGAGCAGGATTTCGGCGAAGTGCAGCATCGCCGCGAAGTGCCGCGGCTCGAGCTCGAGCGTGCGGCGAAGGTCGAGCAGGCACTCTGCGTCGCGGCCGAGGATATAGTAGAGCGTGGCGCGCTTATGCCACGCCTCGGCATAGCCGGGCGCGCTGCGCAGGAGGAGCGTCAGCCGCGTCTCGGCAATGTCGTAGCGTTTGGCGGCGATGTCGCGGGTGGCTGCGTCGAGCGAAGCGGCGGCGGCGCGGTGCGGATGATGCATCCACGCGCTCCAGATGCGGTCCTCGGTCTCTTCGGCTTCCACGCTCGTGCAGGAGCCCAGGCGGCGGAAAAACTGCGTGAGCGCCGGCAGGTCGCGTGCGGGACGTCGCTCGCGCCGCCCGGCAATCAATCCGAGGATCTCGATCTCGGTGCCGGTCATGCGCAGACGATCTTAATGGAAATCGCGGCTTTCCGTTTCGAGCGGCCCGAGGAGCTCGCTATAGTCCACCAGGCGCTGCGCCACCAGATGCACCACCTCACCGTCGCGCTCGATCGTGCCGTGGACGCCGAGGAGCCGCGCGCCGAGCAGCTCGCGCCGCTGGCGCTCGACGAGGCTCGACCACACGACGACGTTTACGTTGCCGTGCTCGTCCTCGAGGGTGACGAAAATCACGCCGCTTGCCGTATCGGGACGCTGTCGGCACGTGACGAGGCCCGCGGTGCGCGCCGAGGCACCGTGCGGCAGAGCCTGGATGCCCTGGGAGTCGACCAGCCGCAGGCGGCGCAGGCGGTTGCGCAGCAGAGCAAGCGGATGCCGCCCGAGCGTGAGGCCCAGGCTGGCATAGTCGGCGATGATGTCCTGCCCTTCGCTTGGCGCAGGCAATGACGGCGGGGTCTCGCTTTGCGGCACATCCAAGGCAGCCCGGCGCACGGCGCCCGCGGCCGACCAGTGCGCGGTGCGACGGTGGCCGGCGATGGAGTGCAAGGCCCCGGCCGCGGCGAGAGCACGCAGGTCCTTGCGGTTGAGACCGAGCTCGTGCAGAGACATATACGGCTTGCCGGAAGCAATGCGCCTGCCCGCGGCCTCGGTAAGACCGCTCACCATGCGCAGCCCGAGGCGCAGGCTTTGCCCTTCGAGCGTGCAGTCCCAGTCGCTCGCGTTGACGTCCGGCGGCAGCACCGGCACGGCGTGGCGGCGCGCATCCTGCACGAGTTGTGCCGGCGCATAGAAGCCCATCGGTTGGCTGTTGAGCAGCGCCGCGCAGAACGCCGCCGGATGATGGCATTTGAGCCACGCGGAGACGTAGACCAGCAGCGCGAAGCTCGCCGCGTGTGATTCCGGAAAACCGTATTCGCCGAAGCCGAGGATCTGCCGATAGACGCCGTCGGCGAACTGGGCGCTGTAGCCGTGGCGCTGCATGCCTTCCTTCAACTTTCCCTCGAAGTGCTCGAGTCCGCCGCGCTTTTTCCACGCCGCCATCGAGCGGCGCAGGCGATCGGCCTCCCCGGGCGTGAAGCCGGCGGCCACCATGGCGAGCTGCATCACTTGCTCCTGGAAGATCGGCACGCCGAGCGTGCGGCCGAGCACGGCCTTCACCTCCTCGCTCGGGTAAGTCGCCGGCTCCTCTTCTCGGCGGCGGCGCAGATACGGATGCACCATGCCGCCCTGGATCGGGCCCGGGCGCACGATCGCCACCTCGATCACCAGATCGTAGAAATCCCTGGGCTTGAGCCGCGGCAGCATGCTCATCTGCGCGCGCGACTCGATCTGGAACACGCCTATGGTGTCGGCCTTCTGAATCATGGCGTAGACCGCCGGATCCTCGGCCGGCACGTCCTGCATCTTCATGCCGACGAAGCCGAGCGCGCGCTTGATCACGGACAACATGCCCAGCCCGAGCACGTCCACTTTCAGCAGGCCGAGCGACTCGAGGTCATCCTTGTCCCACTGGATCACGGTGCGCTCAGGCATCGCCGCATTCTCGGTCGGCACCAGCTCGGCGAGCGGCCCTCGCGATATGACGAAGCCCCCCGGGTGCTGCGAGAGATGGCGCGGGAAGCCGCGCAAGAGCTGCGCGAAGCGAAACCACAGGCTGGTATCGGGCAGTGCGTGGTCCCAGAAGGCGAAGCCTTTCGCCACGCGGTCGACTTCCGCCTCGTCGACGCCGAGCGCCTTGCCGACGTCGCGCAGCGCGCTCTTCGGCCGGTAGCAGATGACGGTGGCAGCGAGCGCAGCGCGGTGACGCCCGTATTTCCGGTAGACGTACTGGATCACTTCCTCGCGCCGCTGGTGCTCGAAGTCGACATCGATATCGGGCGGCTCGTTACGCTCGCGCGAGACGAAGCGCTCGAAGAGCATGTTCATGCGCGCCGGGTCGACTTCCGTGATGCCGAGCGCGTAGCACACCACCGAGTTCGCCGCCGAGCCGCGTCCCTGGCAGAGGATGCCCTGCGAGCGTGCAAAGCGCACGACGTCGTTGACGGTTAGGAAGAAGGGCTCGTAGCCCAGCTCGGCGATAAGCGCGAGCTCGTGGTCGGCGGCGCCGCGCACCTTCCCCGGCACGCCAAGCGGGAAGCGCCAGCGCAATCCATCCTCGGTCAAGCGGGCGAGATGACCGGCCGGCGTCTCGCCGGGCGGCACCAGCTCGGCGGGATATTCGTAGCGCAACTCATCGAGCGAAAAAAGGCAGCGCTCGGCGATCGCCACCGTCTCGGCCAGGAGCTGCGGTGGATAGAGCTGCGCGAGGCGCACCCGAAGGCGCAGGCTGCGCTCCGCGTTCGGAAGCAGCGCTTGGCCGCACTGAGCGACGGTCTTGCCCAGGCGAATCGCCGTGAGGAGGTCATGCAGGGCTTTTCGCGAGCGGCGGTGCATGAGGACGCCGCCGGCGGCGACGAGCGGCAAGCCGAGCCGATCGCCGCGGCTGCGCAGGCCGGCGAGCTTCGCCCGGTCATTCGGCCCGCAATCGAGCTCCGCGGCGATCCACGCCTGGCCGCCGAAGCGCTCGGCGATCCACGCGCCGTCGGACTCGCCCGGCACCCAGAGGACGAGCACGCCGCTGGCGGCGAGGGGGTCGAGATCTTTGCGCGTGAGCGAATAGGTCCCTTTCGGGCTGCGCTGCCGGCCGGCCGTGATGAGCGCCGAGATGGCACCGTACGCGCGCCGGTCGGTGGCAAGCAGGACGAGCTTTTCCCGCTCCACCGTGATCTCGGTGCCGTGGATCAGCTTCAGGCCGCACTCTTTCGCCGCGAAATGGGCGCGCACGGCTCCGGCGAGCGAGCACTCGTCGGTCAGCGCGAGCGCCCGGTACCCGAGCGCTTGCGAGCGCTGGACGAGCTCCTCCGGGTGCGACGCGCTGCGCAGGAAGCTAAAGTTCGAAAGCGCATGCAGCTCGGCATAGTCGGGTAAGGCGCCCGGCAAAGAGGCCATGCACTCAGGCAAACAGGCCATGCACGTACCATTGCCCGTCTTCGCCGCCGTTTTCCCGGTACACCCACGCGACGGATGATCCATATCCTGCGACGAAGTAGTCGCGCCGCGCCTCGTCGCCGTCCCACCAGCCGCACGCGATGCGCTCGGGTCCCGCGATGAGCGCGAGGCGGCTCTCTTCCACCGGCATTACTTTTTCCAGCAGCCACGCCGGCCGCGGCCCCGGCTGCACGAACTCGTGCGGGTCCCAGTCGCCCGGGTCGATGCGCCGCCACGCGTATTCGGGGCGGTGGTCGGGGAACGGACTCACACCGTGCACCGCGTCGCGGCCGAGGCGCGCCTGCAGCCGTTCGAGCAGCCGCGCCCAGTCCTCCGCCTCCGCGGGGGCGTCTCCAAAAAGACCTCGGCTCTCGCCGCCAATGGCGGTGAAATCGGCGGCGCGCACGCCGATCGAGCGCACCGGATGCGCGAGGCGCACGGTGCCAAGCTTCTCGCGCAGCAGCTCGGCCAGGCGTTCCGCTTCGCGCGCGGGCGACGCGAGATCTACGCGTATCGCACTCGCCGTGCCGTCGCTGTGCTCGAGGTCGAGAACGAAGGCACGCACGCCGGCCTGGCGCGCGGCGAGAAGGCCCTCCAGCTGCACGAGGAGACGGCGCGCGGCGAAAAGCAGCGCCTCGGCGTGCACGACTTCGGCCGGCAGCTCGAGCGCGGCGGCGAAGCGCTCTGGCGGCGAAAAGAACGCGCGCGGCTCGGCAGCGCGGCCGAGCGCGCAATCAAGCTCATCGAGCAGCCGCGGGCCGCAGCGGGCAGCGAGCCCCTCGCGCGGCAGCTCCAGAACCTCCCCGACCGTCGCAACGCCGATGCTGCGGAAAA
>C688J18823_10001618_pt1 | contig 14033 bp, 9 predicted proteins | sample HopSoiMetagenom1_FD_18823 | JGI IMG/M metagenome (IMG submission 18823)
GATAACTACCCCCGTCATTAATTTTGTCAATATCCTCATATTAATTTTCGTTAGATTAAACATAATAGTGCTGCTAAAATAATAAATATTCCTTATAAAAAACTGTTTTTTCCCAATATTCGTGTTTTCAGGCTTTTAATAGCAAAACATCCTTACCAAGCACTGTTGGTAAGGATGTTAGAAAGAGGATCAAGTTGTTAACTATTTTGTGAACAATAACTCTCTGTATTTTGGTAAAGGCCAGCTTTCGTCATCCACCAAAAGCTCCAGTTTATCAACATGGTAACGAATGGATTCAAAATATGGTTCTTTTACCTTTTCGCAATAATCGATTGCTTGTTTCTTAACATCTGTATGCGTATTTGCTTTTTTACGCGCCTCTGTCATTTCATCTACTTTTGTTTTGATGAAGTTGATGTGTTCAGAAATTTCGCTGATCATATCCAATTGGATCTGCGCTATTTTTTTGAACTCCGTAGCGGCAACAATTTCCTTTAACCCACGTACATTTTCGATCAATGTACTTTGGTATTTAATCGCTGTCGGAATGATGTGGTTCAGTGCTAAATCACCAATTACACGTGATTCAATCTGAATTTTTTTGGTATACGTTTCCAAATAAATATCGTAACGAGCATGTTGTTCACGTTCACTTAAAATGTTATGACGCTCAAACAATTCTGTTGTTTGCTTCGATATAAAAGCACCTAAAGCTTCAGGAGTGGTTTTGATGTTGGAAAGACCACGTTTTTGCGCTTCTTTCACCCATTCTTCACCGTATCCATTTCCTTCAAAACGAATTTTTTTAGAATCAATGATGCATTGTCTTAGTACCTGAAAAATTGCTTCATCTTTCTCTACGTTCTTTGCTATTAAGGCATCTACCTCTTTTTTGAATTTCACCAATTGATCAGCAACAATCGCATTGAGAACAATCATTGGTCCTGAACAGCTTGCAGATGAACCTACTGCGCGGAACTCAAATTTATTTCCTGTAAATGCAAATGGTGATGTTCTGTTTCTATCTGTATTGTCTAATAAAATATCAGGAATCTTTCCAACACCCAATTTTAAGGCTGTTTTCTCATCCGGACTCATTTTTCCGGTTTTTACTTTTGTCTCCAATTCATCCAACACATTTGAGAGCTGAGTTCCTAAGAATGCTGACATGATTGCCGGTGGAGCCTCATTAGCACCTAAACGGTGATCGTTATTTGCGGATGCGATAGATGCACGTAATAAATCTGCATTGTCATGAACCGCTTTAATTGTATTTATGAAAAAGGTTAAAAACTGAAGGTTGGTTTTTGGTGTTTTACCTGGACTCAACAAGTTTTTGCCTGTATTGGTACTCATACTCCAGTTGTTGTGTTTACCACTACCATTTACACCTGAATATGGTTTTTCATGCAATAACACACGGAAATTGTGACGGATCGCCACTTTGGTCATTACATCCATTAATAACTGGTTATGATCTACCGCCAGGTTACACTCTTCAAATACGGGAGCACACTCAAACTGATTGGGCGCCACCTCGTTGTGACGTGTTTTAATAGGAATACCTAATTTTAATGACTCAATCTCGAAATCACGCATAAATTCTGTCACACGATCAGGAATAGACCCAAAATAGTGATCTTCCAATTGTTGGCCTTTTGCAGGAGAGTGACCAAATAACGTACGGCCTGTCATCGCTAAATCGGGACGAGCATCATGCAATGCTGCATCCACCAGAAAGTACTCCTGCTCCCATCCCAGGGTAGTAATTACTTTAATAACATTTTTATCAAAATACTGGCATACGTCAGTAGCTGCTTTATCAATTGCATGAAGCGCTTTTAATAATGGCGTTTTAAAATCCAGTGATTCACCTGTGTATGAAACAAAAATAGTTGGAATACATAATGTTTTTCCAATCACAAAGGCAGGTGAAGTAGGATCCCATGCCGTGTATCCACGTGCTTCAAATGTATTACGTATACCTCCGTTTGGAAAGCTGGATGCATCTGGTTCTTGTTGTGCCAACTGGCTACCTCCAAAACGTTCAATAGCTCTTCCATTTTCTGTTGGTTCAAAAAATGCGTCGTGTTTTTCAGCAGTCGTTCCTGTTAATGGTTGGAACCAGTGTGTATAGTGTGTTGCTCCTTTTGAATTTGCCCAGGCTTTCATAGATGCAGCAACCTGATCTGCCATTTTACGATCAATTTGTGTCCCCTGCTCCATTGCAGCCATTACGCTTTTAAATGCTTCTTCTGATAATTGTTCGCGCATGGCGTCAATACCAAATACATTTTCTCCGAAAAATTCAGATACTTTAAGGCTTGGTAATACTACTTTTTGTGGGGTTCTGGTCAGAACCGCTTCTAGTGCTTTAAATCTGTGAAAAGCCATCTTGATTGTCTTTTTTTGAATTGGTGAGTAAAATTTTGATTTCGCTTACAAAAATAGATGATTTTTAAATGCCAATGCAAAAAAAATTGATTTTTTTTGAGTATACCCCCTAAAAAAATGGGGGTATATTATAAAAAAGTGTGAAATAGATATGAAAGATCAGAGATTAACTGTGAGATGAGAGATAAAATACACCAATTGGGAACCCAACAGGTTTTTAAAACCTGTTGGGTTTGTTTACAATACCTCAAAAGATTTAAACCTATAACAGGTATGCTTTATTAGCTCGTACAAAAAGAATACACAGGTACAGGTATAAAAAGCAAACCCAACAGGTTTTAAAAACCTGTTGGGTTATATGCTTATACTTATTGAGCACTTACTCCTTCATTGTATCATCCATCGTTTTGCCTTCTTCACTAATCGTTCTGGAAGCGTCATCGATTTGTTTCTTCATTCCTTGCCCTGCTTTATCAATCTCTGTTCGAATTTCTGAGGTGTGTTTTTCAACTTCTTCTCTAAAACCACTCGTGTGATTTTGAATTTCATTCTGAATCTGATCTTTTGCATTATTTATTTCACGGATGGCTTTTCCCAATCCTTTCGCAATTCCAGGTAATTTATCGGAACCAAAAAAAAGAATTACGAAAATGACGATTAGAAATAACTCTCCTCCTCCAAGATTTAAAAACAAAAGCGTTGAAAAAAACATGTGTGAAATATAGCGGTTGTAGAATACAAAAGTACAAAAAAACGAAACCCAACATTTTTATATGTTGGGTTTTATTTTATTTAATAATCTGTGAATTTAAATGCTAGACTTTAGCAGATCTTTTTCTTTTTCTAATTTTTTATCGCTTTGCTTTTCTGGTTCCAAATCAATTACGATTGGCGTTGCGATACAAATAGAAGAATATGTTCCGATAACGATACCTATTAACAAGGCGAATGAGAACCCTCTGATGGTTTCACCACCAAAAATAAAGATCGCTAACAATACAAAGAAGATCGTTAATGATGTATTGATGGTACGGCTTAATGTACTGTTCAATGCATAGTTGATCACTTTTACACGTTCGCTTTTATCCAAATCCTTTTTGTTACGTTCCGTCAGGTATTCACGTACACGGTCAAACACAACAACTGTATCGGTCATAGAGTAACTCATTACTGTTAAGATTGCCGCGATAAAATCCTGTGTGATTTCCAAGAATGGTAATACACCATCCAATAATATATAAACAGAAAGTACAATGGCAACGTCATGGAACAAGGCTATTACAGCTCCTAACCCATACTGCCATTTTTTGAATCGGATAAAAATGAATACGAACATCACCATACAGGACAATAGAATTGCCCATACCGCTTTTGACCGAATATCACGAGAAACGGTTTCGCCAACCTTTGTAGAGCTCATGATACTGTTCTTCGTTACACCGAATGGCTGTAACCCTTCCAGTAACTTAGCTTCTACTTTTTGTTCTGCATCTGCCGAGTTATCATCAATTAAATAAGTAGTGGTGATACGTTGTTGTTTATTTCCACCATATGTTTTTACTTCTGGAGTTAGCCCAAAACTAACTTCCAATGCCTTACGCACATCTTCTACTGGTTTTGCTTCGTCAAAACGAATAACATAAGAGCGACCTCCTTTGAAGTCAACACCCAATGTAAATCCTCCTTTGGAAACATACGCCGCAATACCAGAAATGATAATAATTCCAGAGAATACATAATACAACTTACGTTTTCCAACGAAATTGATATTTATTTTTTTGAATGCGTGTTCTGTTAATTTTGTTCCAAATGGAATGCTCTTGTTTTTGCTTAACCAACGCTCAAAAATTAAACGTGTAATAAAGATTGCACAGAAAAGAGAAGAAATAATACCGATGATCAAAGTTGTTGCAAACCCTTGCAATGGTCCGGTTCCAAAAACAAACAGGATAACACCTAATAATAAAGTAGTAACGTGACCATCAATAATGGAAGGCATTGCATTTTTGTATCCTTCTTTGATTGCCAGTGCGGTTCCTTTACCCAAGTTCAGCTCTTCTCGTACACGTTCAAAAATAAGAATGTTCGCATCTACTGACATAGCAATCGTTAAAACGATACCGGCAATACCAGGAAGTGTTAATACAGCGCTAAATGAAGCTAAAATACCAAGTACAAAAAAGTTGTTTACAATCATCGCAAAATCTGCTACCCAACCGGCTTTACTATAATAGAAGCCCATAAATAACAATACCAATATAAGTGCAATAACGGTAGACAATAATCCATCGCTAATTGCTTCCTTACCCAATGTTGGTCCAACAACACTTTCCTGAACAATACGTGCACGCGCTGGTAATTTACCTGCTTTTAATGTAGTTACAAGATCGTCGGCCTCTTCAATCGTAAAGTTTCCTGTAATGGAAGTAGAACCGCCAGAAATTTCATTCTGAACATTTGGAAAGGAATACACATTATTATCTAATACAATGGCAATTGATTTGCCCACATTATCATGTGTCATTTTTTTCCATGCCTGAGCCGCTTCTGTTGTCATCGTCATCGTGATGTGAGGAGATCCTCCACCACCCGGTTCAAATTCTTTGCGGGCTTCCGTAATGATATCACCTGATAAAGGTGCTTCTCCATTTGTATTGGTATTTCCTTTAATTGCCAGCAACTGGTATGCTGTTTCTTCTTTATCCAACGCTTTAAAACTCCATAAAAATTTGGTGCGAGGTCTGAAAAGCGCTTTTACTTTAGGGTTACTGAAATACCTATTGATTTTAGCAGTGTCCTTTGCCAAGGCATATCCAACGATTGGTCCTTGTCCATATCCAATTGGCTGTCTCTTATCATTGTATTGAAAAGATGCATTGAAAACAGCAAATAATGGATTTTCCTTCATTCTTTCTGCTTCACTTTTTTCTTTTCCTAATTTACTAGTATCCTTTGTTGGATTTTTTAACTGTGCGGCTAATGATGATGAATCTTTTTTCGTTTTCAGCGAATCAATTGAAGGAGTTGATGCAGCAACTAAAGTTGAATCGGTCTTTTTGGACGCAGTATCTGATGGTGATTGCGATTCCTTGATAATTGTATTTACCTGACCTAATAATGGGCCTATCTCTGCGTTATCATACGTTTCCCAAAACTCTAAGTTTGCTGTTGTTTGTAATAATTTACGAACACGATCTCTATCGGTAACACCAGGTAATTCAATTAATAAGCGTCCGGAGGAAGCAAGACGTTGAATAGTTGGTTGGGTAACACCAAATTTATCGATACGTGTGCGCAGTGTATTTTCTGAAGTTTCAATGGCCTCATTAACACGTTCACGTAAAAATTTCAATACGTCCTCATTAGAAGTATCAAAATCAACTTTTCCTTTTAACTCAATTGTTTGAAAATTAAGCGCCAACTTGCCATTTGGATTATTTGCCAAATACTGCTCTCCAAATAAGGTCACAAAATCTTTCGTTGATTTTGATTCTAATTGTTGCGCTTCTTTTATTGCCTTAATAAATGCAGGATCATTACTATTGTTTGAAAGTGAAGTGAGGATATCCGCCACCGAAACTTCCAGTGTTACATTCATACCACCTTTTAAATCCAGTCCAAGATTTAATCTTCTCTTGGTTACATCATCATAGGTATACTGAGTTACGAACATATTATACACGGGTCTTTTTTTCAAAGAATCCAGATATGCATTCGTTTTCAATGAAACAATAGAATCAACATATGCATCACGTTCGTTTGCGGAACTAAAGGTTTTTCCGTTCGGGTTGTTCTTTAGGCTTGATTCAGCATAGTTTTCAGCAAATGCTTTCGCATCTTTTTCAATACCACTGGCTACCCAGGTAAACATTAAATAATAAGCACATGCGAGTGCCAGTAAAATTGCAAACAGCCTAATAGCGCCTTTATTCTGCATAACTTCTAATAATTAAATTGTTTTATTTGATAATCATTTTTCAGTACATCAATAACCAAAAATGATATTATTATTCTTAAAATTAAGGGTGCAAATATAGAATAACAATTAGTATTTACCAATTTTATAATTTTTTATAAATACCACCCTTCTTTTTTTTATTTTCCGGTCTCTTTAGGCTATTTACCGGTTTATTTCTGAACATTTAGGGTTAATTTCCATTTTAAGAACCTTCCCCCTTTCTGGCTATTCTTAACAATTCGATAATCACCACAATTGCTATTTTTAAGATAAATACCCCTACAATAGCAATTATATCACCTTTCAACTAAAAAATATAATCCTTATATTTGTACATACACATTCACACAGCAACGTGAAAAAATTACTCACTTTATTTATTATAACCTCTTTATTCACAGGAATTAGCTATTCCTTTGCACAGCCCTATTTTAAATGGAATGATAGCATCCTGGTTAAAGCCGAAGCGGGTTTTATTAACAATCCCTGGGCAGGGGGACTGAACTTTGTTCAACCATCCACCATTGATTTGGATATGGATGGAAAAAAGGATCTATTTGTATTTGACCGTACCGGAAATACGATCCGAACATTTCTCAATAAAGGAACTGCGGGCACCATCAACTACAAATATGCACCTTCTTATGAAGCACTGTTTCCAAAAATATACGAGTGGGTGCTCTTGGTTGATTTTAATTGCGATGGACTCGAAGATATCTTCTGCTATTCCAGTAAAGGGGCAGGTTTTGATGTTTACAAAAATATGTATACGCCTTCCACAGGTGTACAATTTCAAAAAATCGTTACACAGCAATTAACCGCCTTTTATCCGGATGCTCCTCCTACAACCGCATGTGGTCCGGTGAAACGTTGCAACTTATATATTTCTCCTGTGGATATTCCAGCTTTTTCTGATATTGATAATGATGGTGATCTGGACGTGGTTACGTTTGATATTTCAAATGGTACCAATATGCAGTACCATAAAAATATGAGTAAAGAAAAATATGGAAATTGCGATAGTCTTGAGTTTCAAGTAGCCAACTTCTGCTGGGGCTATGCCACCGAGAATGCCTTGAACAATACCTATAAAATTTTCGATACCTGCATTATCAATGTTGTCAACCCTCAAATTTCAACGGAAGATGAAACAAGACGTGACCGCCATTCTGGTTCTTGTGAGTTATGCCTTGATTTGGATGGGGATGGAGACAAGGAGTTTGTAGCCGGTGATATCTCTTTTAATAATTTAACAATGCTCACAAACGGCGGAACACCCACAAATGCTAGTTTTATTAAAGTTGACACCATGTTCCCTGCTCATAATGGGAACACGCTTCCTGTAGATCTAACCATTTTTCCTTGTGGATTTTACCTGGATGTGGATGGCGATCAAATAAAAGATTTTGTTGCGAGTCCCAACGTAACCAATAGCTGCGAAAATTTTAACAGTATTGTTTACTACAAAAATAATGGGCTCAACAATTTTCCTGTTTTTCAACACAAACAAAATAATTTTTTACAAGATCAACTGATTGATGTTGGAGAAGGCGCATACCCTGTGTTTTTTGATTACAACCATGATGGCTTATTGGATTTGTTTATTGGCAACTACGGATATTACAATCCTACTTTGTTTGAATCTAAAATTGCACTTTTTAAAAATACGGGAACATTAACAAGCCCACAATTTGAATTGGTTACACGAGATTATGGCAATTTAAATACAATACAATTACTAAACATGGCTCCCACTTTTGGTGACATGGATGGAGATGGAGATGCTGATTTATTAGTAGGCGACTATGCCGGAAATATTTATCATTACCTGAATACAGCTGCTCCTAATGCGGAACCTCAATATGTACTTTCCTCCCTTTTAAAAAATTCTAATAACCATGTTATTGATATCGGCGATTTTGCCGCACCTCAACTAGTGGATGTAGATAGCGATGGTAAAAACGATTTGATTATTGGTGCACGAAATGGAAAAATTACGTATTACCATAATTCTGGTTCAACAACGGTTCCGGTATTTGATTCTATTACTAATTTTTGGGGAGACGTAAATGTTGGGCACGCAGGATTTTCCCTGATATTTGCACAACCTTTTTTATTTAAAGATAAGGGTATTACGAAATTACTTGTGGGTTCACAAGATGGATATTTGCACTTGTATGACAATATCGATAATAACCTTACGGGTAAATTCACGTTAGTAGATTCTACCTACGAAAAAATTTCTCAGAGTACACGCACCGTCCCATGCGTTGCCGATATCAATAACGATGGCTATTTGGATTTAGTTGTTGGTAATTATCAAGGTGGCGTTAGCTTCTATAAAGGTGTTGCCACTGATCCGATAGGAATAAAAACAAACGAATACCTCATTCATTTTAATTTTGAATTGTTTCCTAACCCATCCACAAGTAGTGTCACCATTCGGATGAATAAACAACAAGGCAAAACATACTTATTGGAAGTATATACTGTATTGGGACAACTCATGAGTAGTCATACTATTTTAAACAATTCACTTACACTGGATACACAAAGTTTACATGAAGGCGTATATTTGTATAAAGTGTATGAATTAGGTGATAATAATACGAAGACGACAGGCGCCTTAACAAAACGTTTAATTATTCAACATTAACAGTAGCATTTATTCGAATAGTACGATGCGTTACCAACTAAAAAAATACGGCTCTCTTTTTCTGCTGCTGCTGTTCCTTTTTCCATTAGTTGAAAAACAAGTACACATTCAGCAGCATTTAACGGATGAGCGATGTGTATCCTCAGATAAGCATTTTCATACAGAAGAACACAAGTGCTCGATTTGTGACTACACATTATCCAATCCTTGTATTATTACGAATGCAGATCCACTACTTATTCTTTCGGTGCATCGTAGCTATTTTCAACAGTTTACTGAAAGCATTCATCTGCCAACTGCTTTCCAGGATTTACCTTCCAGGGCACCTCCTATTTGTTAACCTCACCCTTGCCTCTCCCCTTGAAAAAGAAGAGGGCTGACTCAACAAATTCATCTGCTACGCAGATCAATCTTGTTATCACTATTTAATTTTTATACATACATGAAAATACATCTATTAAAGGTGATGCTGTTTTTGTTTGCAACAACTTTTGCAAGCGCAGCGACACCACCTGGAAAAGCCAGTCTTACTGGTAAAATTACAGATAAAGAAACCGGGCAACCTATTCCCGGTGTTACACTTTACATTCCCGATTTAAAAATTGGTACACTTGCAACCAGTGACGGAACTTATAAAATGGATAATTTACCTTCCTCTAAATTACTTTTCCAAATTAGTTTTATCGGTTACAAAACAATTACACAGTTTATTGATCTTTCTCAAACAACTGTTCAAGATTTTGTTTTGGAGCCTTCTGTAAAAGAAATGAATGAAGTTGTTGTAACAGGACTTTCACAAGCTGGTGAAAAAAAACATACACCAACACCTATTCAACTTGTACCGCATACCCAATTGCTTCAAACAGCTTCGGGAAATATTATTGATGCCATTTCCAAACAGCCAGGCATTTCACAAATAACAACAGGAAGTGGAATCTCAAAACCTGTTATTCGGGGCTTGGGCTACAATCGCGTGGTGGTGGTAAATGATGGAATACGTCAGGAAGGTCAACAATGGGGTGATGAGCATGGAATCGAAATTGATGAATTTTCTGTGAACCATGTAGAGATTTTAAAAGGCCCTGCTAGTCTATCTTATGGATCTGATGCAATTGCAGGCGTGATTAATATGTTATCTGCTCCCAGCTTACCGGAGGGAACCATTCAGGGAAATGTGATTGGAAATTATCAAACCAACAATGGTTTGATTGGTTACTCGGCTAATGTAGCAGGTAATCTCAAGGGGATTATTTGGGACCTTCGTTATAGCAATAAAATGGCTCATTCCTATCAAAATAAATACGATGGTTTTGTTTTTAACTCTGCTTATAAAGAGCAAAACATAGGAGGAATTGTAGGCATCAACAAATCATGGGGGTATTCACACTTACATTTTAGTATGTATCGTTTAACACCAGGAATTGTGGAAGGTGAGCGCGACAGCGTAACCGGTAAATTTGTAAAACTCGTTGCGATTAATGATTCCACCACAGGAACAGAAATTGCCAGCAATTCAGATTTTAAAAATTACAACCCCTCCACTCCTTTTCAAAAAATCAACCATTACAAAGCTGTTTTGAATTCTAATTTTATTGTTCGTGGTGGTAGCATTAAAGCAACGTTAGGTGTGCAACAAAATCAACGTCAGGAGTATGGCGATGTATTATTACCAACTACATACGGATTGTATTTTTTAATGAATACCATCAATTATGATCTTCGGTATAGCATGAATGAAAAAAACAATTTCAATATTTCATTTGGTACAAATGGTATGCAACAGCAATCACAAAATAAGGGAACAGCATTTTTAGTCCCGGAATATAATTTGTTTGATATTGGTGTTTTTACCATTTTAAAAAAATCAACTGAAAAATTTGATATCAGTGGTGGAATACGATACGATATAAGAAATGAACATAGTAAAGATTTGTATGTAGATGCGAATGGACTTCCAACGCTTATAATTGATTCCACCTCCTATCACCAGTTCAACGCATTTCACTCTACTTTTTCCGGTCTGACCGGAAGCATTGGCGCCACCTATCAATTCAATGAAGAAGTATATATAAAAATAAATGCGGCCCGTGGATATCGTGCTCCCAACATTGGTGAATTGGGTGCAAACGGATTGCATGATGGAACCATACGCTATGAAATTGGTGACCCCAACTTAAAAGCAGAAACAAGTTTTCAGGCTGATGCAGCATTTGGTGTCAATGCACATCACATAACGGTTGAGCTTGATTTGTTTAGCAATACCATCAGTAATTTTATTTTTTCCAGAAAACTAAACAGTGTTTCAGGGGGTGATTCTATCAGTGAGGGATACAGCACTTTTAAGTTTGTTTCCGGAAAAGCTAATTTATTGGGAGGAGAAATTATGATTGATATTCACCCACATCCATTGGATTGGTTGCACGTTGAAAATTCCTTCTCCTATGTGCAATCTGTTCAACAAGGGCAACCTGATTCAACAAAATATCTTCCGTTTACACCTGCTCCAAAAATTCAATCGGAGTTAAAAGCTGATATTAAAAGTAAAGGAAAACGAATAAGCAATGCGTATGTAAAAGTAGAACTAGAAAATTATTTACAACAAAATAAATTCTATAGCGCCTATGCAACGGAAACTGCAACACCTGCTTATACCCTTATTAATATTGGTGCTGGAACAGATATAAAAAACAAAGATCATGTGTTTTGTTCAGTATATATTAGTGTAAATAATCTGCTGGATGAAGCTTATCAAAGCCACCTGAGTCGTTTAAAGTATACACCTGAAAATTTTGCAACCGGAAGAACAGGTGTGTTTGCGATGGGAAGGAATGTAAGTTTTAAAGTGGTGGTGCCGTTGTACCTCAAGAAATAGTATTACATCACCCGACAGGTTTTAAAAACCTGTCGGGTTGTGCTATATGGCAGCCTCTACTTCTTCCTCCTAAAATAAAAATACCGTTGCACACCTACCAAAAATACCGGATAAAAACGTGCATAGGATTTATTGATCATCGGAAGCTTCACAGAAACATCAATACGCAAATTTGATTTGATGATGCATTGCAAGCCTGGCGCAATATCCATGTAATTGCCTTTTTCCAGTAGCGGTGTATTAATGGGAACAGAAATATTTCCGTACTGTGTTACTTGCGCAGCTTCATATGCTTTTCCAAGTAGCTCCAGATAGATGTTTACATTTAACTGGTCATAATCTTTATAAACCTGTGGAAAGAGCAAATATCCCATGGATAAATTATAGGTCAATGCGCGACCATAATTTATTTTAGTCGGAATCAATGGTCCTCCATTTTCATCGGGTGATAAACCAACATAAGATCCAGGAATAATAAAGCCAGAAGTAAATGAAATAGCAAAATGATTTTTTAAACACGTCGTGATCAATCCGGCACCATATCCTTTGGTATCACCCATCAGGTTGGGCTCTGCTTCGTCATGTGCTTGTTGAACATAAGCTCCTTCAGCATAAGCAGCCATGCGAAAATGACGATGTGAGCCATCCCTTGAAATAAAACGATATTTCATGAACAAGTAAGCACCATTGGATCGATAAGGGTATACTACTCCTCTTTGAAAATCTCCTGTTGTATAGGTTGTTTGATTTCCATTGTGTGAGTGGGAAACCAGATTCGTTGGAAAATTTTTATCATGATGATTGGAAATACCCACTGTTGCCATTACTGATAAGCGTGGCAATACACCATACATCACTCGTAAGGAAAATTGATTTCTGAATTGATTTATTTCCCTATAGGTCTCTCCAATTGCACGCAAACCCAGCACACCTTTAGGAATAGTACTGGCCGGTTCGTTTAAAGGAAATAATTCCTGCGCAAAAAAAGAAGGTGAAGCAATGATAAACAGAAAAAACAGCAGTATACTTTTTCTATTGAATTGTAACATTGTAGTTTTGTGAATAAGGGGTTTGAGCACCAGTTGATCCACACCTGTTTTCAGAATACGTTTTCCATTTTTTAAATTCTTTAGGAGGCATGTATTTTTCGCCAATAAATGTCAACAGTATATCTCCATTTAATTTTTGCACTTCATTCAATTTAATAAAATGATAGGTATCATTTTCATAGTTCCAGCAATAATCGGGAGTTACCGTTAATTCTTTAATCGTGATGACAGCTGTTATGCTACGAACGGAAAAACCAGCATCAACCACTTTTTGTGCAACATCTTTCATGTTTACTTTTTGTCCGGCTTTAAAAAAAACCGTGGCCGTATTTTGTTCCAATTGCATGTGTACACTATCAATTGATTTCAGTTCCAATAATGATTTTTCAGTTGCAAATGAACAAGCGGAACACGTTAATCCATCCACACCGATTACGGCGGATTTAAACTGGGCAGCCCCTGTTAAATGAAATAACAAACTAAACAGAGCAATACAAAAGATAGGGTTGATCGATACTTTCATGCTATCTGTAAATATAACGAATTTAAATTGGGATTGGAAGAATTTAACATTACTTTTGAATTCTATTATCACATTGTTGAAAGCAATTATTTCCATATTACTTTGTGCGGCATTCCTACTTCAGCCCCTTTCAAAACTCTCTATTTTAATTAATTATGAGTTGAATAAAGTGTCGATTACCAAGAATTTTTGTGTCAATAAATCGAAACCAAAAATGCACTGTAATGGAAAATGTCACTTAAAAAAGCAATTGGAAAAGGATGATAAAAAGCAGGATGCTCCTACTTCTTCAAAAGAAAAATCTGAGATCCAATTTTGCTCTGCTCTACCCATAACGTCATTCGTTTTTGCTGCTATAAAAATCTTACACAATACGTTGTACATCGCTACCTATCCAGATTCACCACATTCTGCTATTTTTCATCCTCCTTCTTTTTCATAGTCTTGCTTTAGGGTTCATCAATCGATGAACATTCAGTTTACACATTTATTGAATAAGTAGGTACAGGACGATAATTTATCACTCTTCAACCTGCTATAATTTTATGATCATGCAACTACACTTAAAATGGTTGTTGGCT
>C688J18823_10001619_pt1 | contig 14026 bp, 15 predicted proteins | sample HopSoiMetagenom1_FD_18823 | JGI IMG/M metagenome (IMG submission 18823)
CTCACGCCTCCCGATTGGCCGCCATTTGTACGATTGTACAAATCAAATGGTCCTGTCAACAAAGAAGCGCCCTGCACGATTCCCGGAGGCCGCGCCCTAAATCCATCATCCTTAAAGAGTGAGGCTGTAATCTTCCGCCGATGCCGACCAGTGCGCGCCATATTGTCATGATCCTCTCCGTTGCCCTCGCGGGCTGCGGCCTGACTGGTTGCGGCACGATCAACGAGAAACTCGCGGCCGGCGTCAGCGACGCCATCCCGGCAGCGATCGGCGGAATGCCCGCGGACGCGCCGCCGCGCCCCGGCACCGCGAAATACGACGAGTACATGCGGGAGCGCGAGCGAAAGCGCTTGCTGCCGGCCTCCGAACGCGGTGAGGAAGCAAAGCCCGCGCCCGCCGCGCAGGACGCGGCTCGCTAGTCCATGAACACCACGGTCTTGCGCCCGTTAAGGATCACGCGATCCTCGAGGTGATGGCGCATGGCGCGCGCCAGCACGCGGCGCTCGATGTCGCGGCCCTTGCGCGACAGATCTTCCGGCGTGTCGCGATGGCTGATGCGCTCGACGTCCTGGTCGATGATCGGGCCTTCGTCGAGGTCGCGGGTGACGTAATGCGCGGTGGCGCCGATCAGCTTGACGCCGCGCTCATGGGCCTGGTGGTAGGGACGCGCGCCCTTGAAGCCCGGCAGGAACGAGTGGTGGATGTTGATACAGCGCCCCGACAGTCTTGCCGACATCTCGTCCGACAGTATCTGCATGTAACGCGCCAGCACCACGAGATCGGTCTGTGTGTCCTGAACCAGTTTCCAGACCGCCTCCTCCTGCTCGCGCTTGGTTTCCTTCGTCACCGGCATGTAGTGGAACGGGATCTCGCCGAAATCGAGATTGCCGTAGCTCTCGCGCGGATGGTTGGAGACAACAGCGGTCGGGATCATCTCGAGTTCGCCGGTGCGCCAGCGATAGAGGATATCGACCAGGCAATGATCTGACTTCGAGACCAGCAGCATCACCCTGCGGCGGTTGGCGCGGTCGCGCATCTGCCAGTCCATGTTGAAGCGGTCGGCGATCGCGGTGAAGCCGGTCTGCAACGCCTGCAATTCGACCGCGAGATCGGCGGCGGTGAACACCACCCGCATGAAGAACTTGTTGGTCTCGATGTCGTCGAACTGCTGGGCGTCCAGGATGTTCTGCCCATTATGGGCAAGAAAGGTCGACACCGCGGAAACGATGCCGGGGCGATCCGGGCAGGACAGGGTCAGGACGAACTGGTGATCGGGCATGGCGAAGCTGACTACAATTCGGGCAGAAGGGTGAAGTGGCGGCCCTGCTCTATCACCGCGCATACGCTTGCGCCAATCCCGAAACCGGGGTCAGGATGAACAAAGCGCACAGCTGAAGCGTTGGAGTGAGATCATGGCTGATAGATTGAACGGTTACCGCATCCTGATCCTGGAAACGCGCGAGGAAGCGCAGTTTTCCCGCCTGCTCACCGAACAGGGCGCCGACGTGCTGCAATGTCCGATGTTCACCATCCACGACGCGCCGGACCCGGCGCCGGTCGAGGCCTGGATCGTACGGGCCATTGAAAGGCCGCTGGATGACATGGTGCTGCTGACCGGCGAAGGCCTGCGCCGGCTGATGAAGGTGGTGCGGCTCATTGGCGTCGAAGATGCATTCGTCGCCTCACTCGGCAAGGCGCGCAAATTCGCGCGCGGGCCCAAACCGGGCAAGGCGCTGCGCGAAATCGGGCTGGAACCGCAGATGACGACGGAAAAGCCGACCTCCGAAGGCATCGCCGAGATGCTGTCGCGCCTCGACCTCGACGGCCATCGCCTCGGCCTGCAGCTTTACCCGGACAAGGACCACAGCGTCCTGATCGGCGCGATCAAGGCGCAAGGCGCCGAGGTCGATACCGTGCTGCCCTACGCCTATGACGCGCAGGCCGCCGACGCCAACATCATGTCAGCGATCGACGAGATGGCGGCCGGCCGCGTCGACGCGATCGCACTGACCAATCTCGGCCAGATCCGTCGCCTGATCGAGGTCGCGCGCGCGCGAGGCTGCGAGGACAAATTACGCAAAGGACTCGAACAGACGCCGATCGCTTCCGTCGGACCGGCCGTATCCGATGAACTGAAGTCGCATGGCCTGCGCACCGACATCTATCCGGCCGAGGACGCCTTCTTCATGCGGCCGCTGATCTCGGCGATGGCGGTGGCGCTTGGCAAGAATCCGCCGCGCGGCGCTGCGAGAAACTGACAAGTTATTCTGGATTACTTGCGACCGGGAAAAACGTCCGCTTTGCCGAAACGGCACCCTCCAGGAGAGCGCCATAGTTCGGTCTTAACCATTGATCGAGCTGTAAAGTCCCGCGCCGCTATAGTAGACGAATACATACTGGAGAAGACTCCGTTTATCGATCCGGACCTGGCCCAAGTGACCAAATCTGAACGACAATCCGAATCCGTCGAGACCAACGAATTGCTGGCCTTCATCGCCCAGAACGCGTTGGCTGACGGTGACAAGCTTCCGCCCGAGCGTGAACTCGCATCCGAACTTGGTATCAGCCGCCGTGCGTTGCGGCATCTTCTGACGCGAATGGAACTCGACGGACATATCTGGCGTGGGCGGCGCAACGGGACCTTTCTCGGCCGCCGAACGGTCGGACCGATCAGCATAGACCAGCGCATCATACGCGGAAGTCCGGCATCCGTTCTCGAAACCCGCCTTGTCATCGAGCCTTCGATGACCGCGATCGCGGCGGTGAAGGCAAGTGAAGCCGATCTCCTGAATATCGAGACCTGCATGCGGCGTACGACCGAGGTCAGGAATGACGAGGATTGGATCAAGTGGGACGGCGCATTTCATCTTGCCATCGCCAAGGCGACCCGAAACGACGTTCTCGTCGGCTTGATTACCGCGTTCAACGAGGCGCGATCATCAGGTGATTGGCAGGCTTTGCGGCTTGCAACCATTACGCCCGAGAAACGACGCAGGACGATCGCCCATCACCGCACGATCTGCGACATGCTGCGCAAGCGTTCCGCCGATGATGCCAGCCGAGCCATGCGAGATCACCTTCTGACGACGCAACGAAATCTTTTCGAGTGATGTTCGAGGTCGGGCAACCGGCCGGACCCGATGCGGGAAAAGAACGGACGCCGCTTATTTTGGGATGGCGCCGAGTTCGCGTGCCCAACGCTGCTGGGTAGCGAAATCGCGTTCCAGGAAGCGCGCAAACTCGTCCGGTGGCGTGGGGTCCGTCGCCGCTCCGAGCGTTGCGAACAATTCCCGCATGTTTGGACGCGTCAGCGCTTCCTTGACGCTGTCGTAGAGTCGCGCCACGACCTCCTTCGGAATATCGCGCGGAGCCCACAGGCCGATATAGCCGAACACCACGAAATCCGGATAGCCGGACTCCCGCATCGTCGGCACTCCCTTGAGAACAGGCGCACGTTCCGTGCCGGTCGAGGCAAGCACCTTTATCTGTCCACCATCGATGTAACCGCGCGCACCGGAAATGCCGACAAAACAAAGATCGACCTGCCCTGCGATCAGATCGGTCAAAACGGCGGCCGTGCCACGATAGGGAATGCCGGATAGCGGCATGCCGGCCTGGGCCTTGAGCAGTTCTCCGGCGATGTAGGAGATGTTGCCAATGCCGGCATGGCCGTACGTCAGGCCATTCGGCCTGCTCTTCGCAAAGGCATTGAGCGCGGAAATGTTATCAGCCGGAATGTCCTTGCGTGCGACGAGGATGATTCCGTTGGTCTCGATCAGTCCCATGACGGGCGTGAAGCTCTGCAGGGGATCGTAGCGGACCTGTGCGGAATTGAACAGCTTGTTTCCGATATGCGATCCCGTCGTCATCAGGAGAGTGTATCCATCGGGCGGCGCAGACGCGACGGACTCGCTGCCGATGATGCCACCGGCGCCGGAGCGGTTTTCGATGACCACGGTTGCGCCCAGAATTTCCTGCATCGCCGCCCCCAACGGACGCGCGATGGCGTCGATCGGGCCACCAGGAGCGAACGGCACGATCATCTTGATCGTGCGGTCCGGAAACGCGGCTTCGGCGTTCCGAGCGCCCATGGCGAATCCAACGAGAGTGGCGACGAGTGCTGAAAACAATGCCACATGACGCATAGCAATTCTTTCTTGTTAAACGCTGGCCTGTGTGGTCTATCGCAAAACGCCTTGAACGTAACAGTCACTCCAAAATCGACGCGTGGATGAGCGTGCTCAAAATGTCCATGCGCTTGTTGTGCCATTCGTTGTCGCGGCGGCAGTTGCTCAGGAAGGCGAACGACACACCGCTCGTCGGATCGGCCCAGCAGTAGGATGTGCCGACGCCGCTGTGTCCGAACGTGCGCGGGTGTCCGATTGATCCAAGGCCCGGGTGCCCGGTTTGACCGCGGGAGAAAGGACCTAGACCGCGATGCATGGGGTAGCCGGTGTAGTCATCGACGAGGTCGCCGGTGAAATCGCGGGTCACGTAGTCGATCATTCTCGGTGAGACGATGCGCACGCCGTTCCATGCGCCGCCTTGCGCCATCATCTGATAGAAGACAGCCATCGCACGTGCGGTCGCGTAGCCGCCGGCGCCCGGAATTCCCGCGCGCCTGAACACGGGCGCCGCCACCATCGGGTCCAGCGGCCATTGCTCCGCTTGCTTCGGCGTGTACATCGCCGCGGCACGATGATCCTCCGTCTCGGGCAGGCCAAGGAACATTTCCCGGGTGAGCCCCAGCGGTTCAATCACGCGTTTGCGTATTTCGTCGCGATAGTCGGCGCCGGTGATCGCCTCAATGAGCACGGCAATGACCCAATGGGCCGCCAGACGATGATAGATCGAGCGAGTCGCCGGCGGCCATTCGAGCTTGAACTCGCAAACCGCACGTCGAAGCCGTTCGCGGTCCACGAAACATTCCGGAGCCACTTCCGCGGCGGGAAACCCCGCCTGGTGCGTCAGAAGATGCGCGACCGTGACGCTGTCCTTTCCGTGCGCCCCAAATCCGGGCACATGCTCCCCAACGCGGTCCGAAAAGCGCAGCTTGCCTTCCTCGACCAGCGTCCAGACCGCCGCCGCGGTGACGACTTTGGTGTTCGAAAAGAGCGGAAACAGCGTCGGCTCATCGACCATACGTGACGGCGCAACTGTTGCGCTGCCTAAGGAGCGATAGAGCGCGAGCTTGCCATACCGCGCCACGGCAAGCTGCGCGCCTGGATGGTAACCGCCGGCGATGTGCGACATCACGATCTCGCATGCGCGATCGAGTTTCGCGGAATCGAGGCCGAGGGATTCCGGGCTCGCGAGCGGAATGAGCGAGGACTCTGCTGCTGCGATCATACTAGACGGCCTGCTTCAAGACCGCGCGAGCCAGTATCTGGCCGAAAGCATCGGCGAGCGCACGCGCCGGATCGGTGGGCGCCGACGCAGCGCGCCAGCCGACATATCCGTCCGGACGAACGAGGACTGCGCCCCCCTCACCTACGCCGTAGGCGGCCATCCAGGCCCCCTCCGGATCGGCGATGTCTTCTTCCAGAACCCGGACGTCGATCTGCGGCAGGCCGTGCTGGCTGGCCGCGGACCGCCAGAACGCGCCGCCAGGGGCCGCCAACAGCACGAAGCCACGACCCAGCAGATCGATCGTCGAAATTCGCCGGTCCTTGTTTTCCAGCCAGACGTGCGGCGCGCGACAGCCGGGGTGAGCCGAAGGCAGATATTCAGTGACGGGGTCGCTCACTTCCGGCGGTTTCGATCCGTCAGGCACGACGGCCGGCGATTGATACCGCGCACCGAAGATGAGGCCGCGCTCGTTGAGAAATTCCTTTCGCGGCAGCCGCGCCTCCGCCTGACGCTTGGAGCGATCGAAGCTTTGCATGTTCAGCAGCGTCGCGTGCACCACTTCCAAAGCATGAGGCCGGCGTTCCGTTTCGTAGCTATCGAGCAGCGAAGCTTCTGCTTCGCCGTGAAGCACGGCCGCGATCTTCCAGGCCAGGTTCTGTGCATCCTGAACGCCCAGGTTCATGCCAAAGCCGCCGCTCGGCGTGGTCTCGTGAGCGGCGTCGCCGACAAGGAATATGTTGCCGCTGCGAAAACTGTCCGCGACCATGGCCGAGCAGTTCCAGAAGTTGATGCCGAGCACCTCCACGGGAAGGTCGGGCACCCCGACCGCCTGGCGAACCAGCTCGACGCATCGTTCCGGCGTCAGGTTCTCTTTCGTAAACCGTAGGCGCTCAGGCTGTGCACCAGAAAACCCCATCGATCGGCGCCATTCACCGTGAGAAACGTCGCTCGGAGTTCCGGCTGCTCGATGAGATAGAGCGCAGCCGGCCGCTCCTCGACCCATGGCCGCAGATCCGCACGAAAGTGCACGTTCACCGAATCGTAGATGTCTTTTTCGCCGGTCCGACCGATCCCGAGCTTCTCCCGAACGAAACTTCGCGTTCCGTCGGCCGCGAGGACGTAGCGCGCGCGGAACGGCACTGTCTCGCCACTCACTGGGCTCTTCAAAACGCCGGTCACGCCACCGCCTTCGTGCCTGATGTCGCAGAGCTCGGTGTTGAACCTGACGCCATCAGGAGCCAATGCTTCCGCGTGACGGCGAAGCACCGGCTCCAGGACATCCTGCGAGCAGCCACAATTGGTGACCGGTGACATCGCCCGCCCCGCCGGCGTTGCTCTTCCCGGCGTGAGGCGGTTGATCTCCTTGCCCGCGAGGCTTTCCGCCCAGAGTATCATTCCGCCAAATCGCGCCGGCATCCCCGCAGCGCGGATGTCATCCTCGACGCCCATCTGCCGGTACATTTCCATGGTGCGCGCATTGATGCCGCGGGCCTTGGGTGCGACGGACGTACTCGGATGGCGCTCGACCACGACGTGTCCGACGCCGTGCTGGGAAAGCGCAATCGAGGTCGTCAAGCCGACTGGTCCGGCACCGACGACCACGACATCGGTCTCCAACATGGGAGCCTCCCTGCTTTCGCGACTGCATCGCTTCTGGCGTCCACGCTCCGCTTCGGGATCCGTGGCGATTTTGTTATTGGTAATTCTCGGAAGGAGCGTGTGTCAATATTGAAAGCGAATGGTTCGCTAATCGATATTGCTGTCGCGAAAATACCGCTTCATCTTGAACCATTCGGGCGATATTTGATACCTTTCAATATGAATGGTATCAATTGCTTCGCCTACCGTACCTCGAGCGAGCAACCCCATGTCAGACGCCATAACTCGCGAACAAAGCGCGGAAACGACGCCTTCCGATTTCAACATGCCGGATATCCCCGCTTCGCTGCGGGCGCTGATGGCTGAACTCGGTCCGAAATGGCGTGACGACACCGCCGGTCACGTCGACATGATGATCACGGCGTTCTCGGAAGTCTTGAAGCTGATTTCCCGGGACGACGTGACCGTGCATCCTGACATTGCCTACGGTGCGCATGAGAGGCAGCACCTCGATGTGTTCCTGCCTGCAGGGAATGTTACAGCGCCACCAGTCGTGCTGTTCGTTCATGGCGGTGCGTTCGTCAGCGGTCACCGTAACCGCACCGAGCAGGTCTACTCGAACGTGCTGTGCTATCTCGCCCAACGCGGCATCGCGGGGATCAACGTCGGATACCGGTTGGCCACGCACGTGACCTACCCCGGGGCAACCCTGGACATCGCAGCCGCCGTCGATTGGGCGCGCGCCCATGCCCACGAATATGGCTGGAATCCCGACCAGGTATTTTTGATGTCCCACTCGGCCGGGGCCGCTCACGCTGGAAGCTACGCATATGATCCCGCGTTTTCATCGGCCGCGAAACCGCCGCTCGCCGGAATGATCATCGTGAGCGGCAGGGTCCGGATCGATAATCTCAAAGAGAATCCAAACGCGAAGAAGGTCGAGCAATATTACGGCGCCGACGCTTCACGGTTCGAAGGTTATTCTCCCGTCCACCACGTCAACCGCGACAGCGTCCCGACGTTCGTCGCCTGGGCGGAGTTCGAGAACCCGCTGATCGACGTCTACTGCGCCGAGTTGGTGTTTCGCCTGGCAGAGGCCAAGCGGAAAGCCCCTCCCATGATGTGGTTGCCTGGCCACAATCACTCATCTGCCATCGCGCATATCGGCACGTCGGAAGACCGGCTTGGGAAGGCGATCGTCAGCTTCATTCGAAATCCACGGTAGCGAGCGGATCATGGACACGGCCATCGAAGCCAGACTGACATTCCTCTGCGCCGTCGCAGTACATGCAGAAATCGAGGAGCTGGTACCACAGTTCACGCGCCAGCTCGGGATCGCGGTCGACGTGAACTACGACGTGAACCCGGCCGTCGCGAAGCGCGTCATGGCGGGCGAGGACTTTGACGTCGGGCTGAACAATCCCTGGTACGTCGAAGAGATGATCGCGCGCGGCCTTGTCATTCCGGACATCCACGTTCCATTCGGGCGCGTTCCCTTGACGATAGGTGCGGCCGGCCCTGAGCCGGAGGAGATCGCCAGTTCGCAGGAGGCCGTGCGCAGGCTTCTGCTCAACGCGGATTCGATCGCATACACGTCGACAGGAACGAGCGGGAAGACGTTTTTGAAAGCCATCGAAATGATGGGCCTGCAGGATCAGATCCGCGATCGCTTGCGTCCGATGGGCGCCGGCGAGCCGCCGATCGCTGCCGCGAAAGGTCAAGTGCAGTACGCCGTCTCCCCCCTTTCAAGGATCATCGCCGCTCCCGCCGTCACGCCGGTCGCGATCTTCCCGCCGGAACTTGGTCTTGATATCGACATGTCCATGTTCGTCCACAGGAGCGGCCGTGCTGGAACGGCCTTGCAACTCATCCAATTCCTGTCGGATCCCGGGTTGGACACCTACCTTCGGTCTCACGGCGTGCATCGTTATAAGCTGAAAGCGTAGAACGCGATGGCGGCCGGCCGCATCGACGCAATCGCGCTGGCCAATCTCGGCCAGATCCGTCGCTTGATCGGGGTGGCGCGCGCGAGGCTGCGAGGACCGGTTACGCGAAGGGCTTGAGCATACGCCGATCACGTCCGTCGGACCGGCGGTATCCGACAAACTCAAGTCCCACGGCCTGCGCACCGATATCTATCCGGCCGAGGACACGTTCTTCATGCGGCCTTGCTCCGCAGATGACTCCGAGCTTGACCTAGATCAACGCCGCCGCAGCAGCGGGAAGTCCCCATCAGGCGGAGCAGGCGCATCGCGGCACTACCGACAACCGTCGTTCGCGGATTTGGCCCCGCGCGCCTGACACCAAAGGTCGCCCGCGGTTGGCGATGTTCATGGGTGGAAGATGCCGCCTACCTGGTATGTGACTTATGAAGTGCATAAGCGCGGCCTCCTGCCGAAACGGCGAAGCCCTCGCCTGACCACCACCTTCGAGACCGAAGCCGAGGCAAAGGACTTTGCCCGTACCAAGCTGCAAGAGGGATTGATTGTCTTCGCGGGCACAATCAATCCTCACCTTCCGCGACAGCTTGTCCCCTCGCACGACGTTGCAGCCTGGTTGGCCGACGAGCAGGAGAAGTAGGCCGCCGCTGCCCTGCTCGCGGACTTGGACTTATCGGGCGCGCATCAACCAAAAGCGCTCAAGTGGATCGGCACGGATGTGGAGCCGAGGGCCAAAGCCGCGCCCGTCAAAACCCAGGAATTGCCCATTCACCTATTTTCTTGAGTGTTGCCATTTTGGCACGGGGGTTTCAGGGATCGTGCGTAGGTTGTGAGTCGGAAGTTGGGGACGCGACACGTATACGGGCCACGATGCGTGTTCGAACAGTTAGTGCAGATTGGAGAAACGCATCATGAGGAAATTTCTGCTCAGTACTGCGGGTCTATTGGCGCTAGGCTTGGGGACTCCCGCATCAGCCGCAGACATGGCTGTCAAGGCACCGCCGCCCGCCCCACTTCCGGTGATCTACGACTGGAGCGGCTTCTATATCGGCGCCAATGGTGGATGGGGTCAGAGCCACAATTGCGTGGATTTCGTTTTTGTAGTCGGGCCAGCGTTCAATGATGGTTGTCGTGATCGTTCCGGAGGCGTTGTCGGTGGGCAAATCGGGTATCGCTGGCAAGCTAGCCAGTGGGTGTTCGGGCTGGAGGCGCAAGGCGATTGGGCCGACCTCAGCAACTCGCGCGTCAGCGTGTTCAATCCGGCGCTCTCAACCAGGGTGAAAACCGACGGCATCGGTCTCTTCACGGGGCAAATCGGTTACGCTTGGAACGCGGCGCTATTCTACGTCAAGGGCGGCGCGGCTGTAACCAGCAATCGCTTTGACATATTCGATACGGCCACCGGGATCGGTCTGGTCTCGTCAAGCGCGACGCGCTGGGGCGGCACCGTGGGCGTCGGATTTGAATATGGCTTCGCACCGAACTGGTCGATCGGGGCTGAATACAACCATCTATGGATGGGGGATGCGAACAACTCCTTCACCACGGTCGATCCGCGCCTCGTGGGCGTACTCAACAACCGGATCACGCAGGACGTCGATATGGTCACCTTGCGCATCAACTACCGCTTCGGCGGTTACGGCGCGCCGATCGCGGCCCGTTACTGACTGGTCGGCTGTCTCAAGGAAACGTCAGCTCCGGCATTGCCCCGGGGCTGATTGCCATCTGCCACGATCAGTCGGTGGGCGCGAAGCCATAGCGAGGCGTCGTCAGCACCGGGATGATCGAAGCTAGCCTTGCGCGGCGTTCCGCTCCCTGACGATAAACCGATCGTCTCGCCCTCGCGCAACGAGACGAGACTTGATCTGAATCAACAGCCGCAGGGCTCAATCCTCAAATATGCATGACAGGGGGGCCGTGGAGCGGCGTATGCCCCTGGCCCGATACTTCCTGGTTATTGGCGGGGCGCTGCTCGCGCTGCTGCTTATTGCGAATGCCTGTTTGCCAATGCTGCCGGTTGCCGGCCAGGCAAATTCAAATCAGGTAACCATCCGCATCCATTCGGAGCAGAAGTTGCCGGACCGCGTGGTTTACGACACCAGCCTTCCGACGATAGTCCTTCAGACGATTGCTACCGCGGAACGAAACGTTTCTGATTCAGCCGTACCAGTCGCAGATGTCTCCCTCAAAGCGCGAGAGGCTTTTGCCCAACTACGACCATCTGACACTCGGCCGAAGGACCCAGGAAAGCGGGAGGTGACGCAGCAGCACCAACGCAAACCGGCGAAGAAACGCAAGGTGCCGAATGAATTCCTGATGGCCCGGCCCATGCACTATGGCTGGGTTGGCTATGGTCTGTGGTAACAGCCGGGCCGACAGAAAATTAAAATAGCCGTTCCGATCCTCGCATGTGCCGCACCACGCCTACTCCACCTTCGCGCCGGCGAACTTGACCACCTTGCCCCATTTCTCGGTTTCGTCCGCCACCAGCTTGCCGAAGTCGGCGGCCGAGCCCGGCAGCCGAATGGCGCCGAGCTCGGTAAACCGTGTCTTTGCCTTGGGATCGGCCAGGATTTCGTTGACCGCCTTGTTGAGCCGCTCGACGATTTCAGGCGGCGTGCCCTTCGGCGCCGCGAGGCCATACCAGGCGCTTGCCTCGTAGCCGGGCAGGAAGTCGGCGACCAGCGGCAGGTCCGGCAGCACCTCCGAGCGCGTCGTACTGGTGACGGCAAGGCCGCGGAGCGCGCCGGATTTGACGTGCTCGGCGCAGGTCGGGATGTTGTCGAACATTACCTGCATCACGCCGGACAGCATGTCGGTGAGCGCCGGCGCGCCGCCACGATACGGCACATGCTGCATGTTGATCCCGGTCAGCATCTTGAACAATTCGCCCGACATGTGGATCGTAGACCCATTGCCTGACGACGCCATGTTGAGCTTGCCCGGGTTGGCCTTGGCATAGGCGATCAATTCAGGGATCGACTTGATCGGCAGTGAGGGATGCACCACCACGACGTTGGGAAAGCGGATGATGCCGGCGATCGGCTCCATCTCCTTGATGAAATCGAACGGCAGCTTGTCGTAAAGCGTGGCGTTGATCGCATTCGCCGGCGCCACCAGCAGCAGCGTGTAGCCGTCAGGCGTGGCGCGCAGCGCCTGCTCGGTGGCGATATTGGTGCCGCCGCCTGGCCGGTTCTCGATGACAAAGGATTGCCCGAGCTTTTCCGACAGCCATTGCCCCATCAGGCGCGCCGTGAGATCTGCCGAGCCGCCCGGCGTATAGCCGATGACGAGGCGAACCGGCCGCGCCGGATAGGCCTGCGCGCTCACGTTTCCGGATGTGAGCGGTAGCGCAGCCGCACCGGCTGCGAGTTGCAGGAATTGACGACGCGGAAATTTCATCATGCTTCCTCCGACGCACTGGCGGCTCTTGCGGCCACCTGGGTGCGTGCATCCTATCCGCGGAGCGTCGTGAAGCCGACAGATATTCTTAAGGCAGAGACAGGAGATTCACCGCGTCACTTCGTCTCGCTGAGGAACGCCTGATAAGCGAGCCTGATGCCCTCCTCGAGCGAGGTAGAGGCCCGCCAGCCGAGTTTGGCCAGTCGGCCGACATCGAGCAGTTTTCGCGGAGTGCCGTCCGGACGCGAGGTGTCAAAACTGATTTCGCCGGCATAGCCGACGGTCGCCGCGACCACGCGGGCGAATTCGGCGATGGTGATGTCCTCGCCGGTGCCGATATTGACCAGTTCATCGCTGGAATAGGTCTTCATCAAGTGGATGCAGGCATCCGCGAGGTCGTCGACATAGAGGAATTCGCGCCGCGGCGTGCCGGTGCCCCAGACCACGACCTCCTTGGCGCCGGACATCTTCGCCTCGTGGAAGCGGCGGATCAGGGCGGCGACGACGTGGCTGTATTCGAGATGATAATTGTCGCCGCGGCCGTAGAGATTGGTCGGCATCACGTTGATGAAGTCGGCGCCATACTGGCTGCGATAGGCCTCCACCATCTTGATCCCGGCAATCTTGGCAATCGCATAGGGCTCGTTGGTCGGCTCCAGCAGCCCCGTCAGCATGCAATCCTCACGCAATGGCTGCGGCGCCAGCTTGGGATAGATGCAGGATGAGCCGAGGAACATCAGCTTCTCGACGCCATGGACATGCGCCGCATGGATCACATTGGTCGCAATCGCCAGATTGTCGTAGAGGAATTCGGCGCGCAGCGTGTTGTTGGCGACGATGCCGCCTACTTTCGCTGCCGCCAGAAACACCACCTGCGGACGGCTGACGGCGAACCAGCGGTTGACCGCGGCCTGATCGCGCAGATCGGCCTCGCTGCGGGTCGCGGTCAGCAGATTGACGTTTTCCGACGCCAGCCTGCGCACCAGCGCAGACCCGACCATGCCGCGATGTCCGGCGACATAGACCGTCTTGCCCTTCAGCTCAAACGGAAGGCTTGCCACTGGCCACCTCCCGCCTTGCGTCATCGAGATCGCTTGCGACCATTTCCTTGACCAGTTGGGCGAACGAGGTCTTGGGCTTCCAGCCGAGCTTCTCGCGCGCCTTGCTGGCATCGCCGACCAGAAGATCGACTTCGGTCGGCCGGAAGTAGACCGGATCGATCCGGACCACGGTTTTGCCGGATTTTTTGTCGATCCCGGTTTCGTCGACGCCCTTGCCGCGCCACTCGATGGTGCGGCCGACTTCGGCAAACGCCAGTTCGACGAACTCGCGCACCGAACGGGTCTCGCCGGTCGCCAGCACGAAATCGTCGGGCGCATCCGCCTGCAATATCCTGTGCATGCCCTCGACATAATCCCGCGCATGGCCCCAGTCGCGCTTGGCCCCGAGGTTGCCGAGATAGAGGGTGTCTTCCAGGCCGGTTTCGATGCGGGCGACGCTGCGCGTGATCTTGCGGGTGACAAACGTCTCGCCGCGGATCGGGCTCTCATGGTTGAACAGGATGCCGTTACTGGCGAACATGCCGTAGGCCTCGCGGTAATTCACCGTGATCCAGTAGCCGTACAGCTTGGCGACGCCGTAAGGCGAGCGCGGGTAGAACGGCGTGGTCTCCTTCTGCGGCACCTCCTGGACGAGGCCGTACAGTTCGGAGGTCGAGGCCTGATAGAACCGCGTCT
>C688J18823_10001620_pt1 | contig 14023 bp, 12 predicted proteins | sample HopSoiMetagenom1_FD_18823 | JGI IMG/M metagenome (IMG submission 18823)
CGGGACGCTCGGGGATCGTCACCGCGAGCACCGCCTCGCGATGCTCGCCCAGCTCGGCCTCCTCGGCGATGAAGCGCAGGCGGTCGAAGTTGGTGTTCGCGCCGGAGGCGATCGCGACCAGCGTCTTGGCGCGGGCGCCATGGCGCTCGACCCACCGCTTCGCCCCGGCCACGCCGAGCGCGCCCGCGGGCTCGAGCACCACGCGCGTGTCCTCGAACACGTCCTTGATTGCCGCGCACATCTCGTCGGTATCGACGAGCACCATCTCGTCCACCAGCTCGCGGCATAGACGAAACGTCTCGCGCCCCACTTCCTTCACCGCGACACCATCGGCAAAGAGTCCCACCTGATCGAGCTTGACGCGCCGTCCCGCCTTGAGCGAGCGCGTCATCGCATCCGCATCGACCGGCTCGACGCCAACGATGCGCACCGCCGGGCGCACCCGCTTCACGTACGCGGCAATGCCGGAGATCAGCCCGCCGCCCCCGACCGGCACGAAGATCGCGTCGATTTCGCCGGGATGCTGGCGCAACAGTTCCATGCCGATGGTGCCTTGGCCGGCGATCACGTGCGGGTCGTCGTACGGATGCACGAAGACCAGCCCCCGTTCACGCTTCAGGCGCACGGCTTCTTCGTACGCCTCGGCGTAAGAGTCGCCGTGCAGGCGCACCTGCGCGCCGCGCGAGCGCACCGCGTCCACCTTGATGCGCGGCGTCGTCACCGGCATGACGATCACCGCGCGGCAGCGCAGGCGCTGCGCCGCGAGCGCCACGCCTTGTGCATGGTTGCCGGCGCTGGCGGCGATCACGCCCCGCGCCAGGCGAGCGCGCGGCAGCGCCGCCATCTTGTTGTAGGCACCGCGCAGCTTGAATGAGAATACCGGCTGCAGGTCCTCTCGCTTGATGAGCAGCCGGTTTCTCAGGCGCTGCGAGAGTGCGAGCGCCGGCTCGAGCGGCGACTCGCTCGCCACGTCGTACACCCGCGCCTTGAGGATGCGCTCGAGGTAATCGTTCCGCTTCACGAACAAAATCTACTACATTGCGGAGATGGGGATGAATCGGTGATCAGCCTGCAGGCCCTTCGCGCCCGCGCCCGGGAACTCAAGCTCGAGCTGATGGCGCTGGCACTCGCGGCGCGCCATCCGAGCACGCCCTGGTACGCGAAGCTGGTGGTCGCGGGGTGCGTCGCCTACGCGGTCACCCCGGTCGATTTCATTCCCGACGTGGTGCCGATCGTCGGCTTCATCGACGACCTTATCTTCGTCCCGCTCGCCATCGCGCTCGCCGTGCGCTTCATTCCGGCGCCGGTGCTGGCCGATTGCCGCGCGCGCTCGCTCGAGCTCGCGGCGCGCGCGCCGCGCCTTAGCCGGACCGCGTGGTGGCTAATCGGCGCCGCATGGCTCGCCGCCGTGGTGCTGATCGCGGCGTGGACGGTGCTCTGATGCGCACGCAGGTTGGCATCCTCGGTGCCGGCCCGGCGGGGCTGCTTCTTTCGCACCTGCTGCATCTCGAGGGCATCGATTCGGTGGTACTCGAGTCGCGCAGCCGGCAGGAAATCGAAGCCACGATCCGCGCCGGCGTGCTCGAGCAGGGCACGGTCGACCTCCTCAAGGCGACGGGCGTGGGCGAGCGCATGGAGCGCGAAGGCTTCCTGCACAACGGTATCTACCTGCGCTTCGGCGGCCGCTCGCATCGCATCGACTTCCCGAGCCTCACCGGCGGCCGCGCCATCATGGTTTATGCGCAGCACGAGGTGATCAAGGACCTGGTCGCGGCGCGCGTCGCGGCCGGCGGGCGGATCGTGTTCGAGGTGAAGGACGCGGCGGTCTACGACCTCGACACGCGCGAGCCGAAGATCCGCTTCCACCACGACGGCACGCTGAGCGAGCTGGCGTGTGACTTCATCGCCGGCTGCGATGGCTTCCACGGCATCACCCGACCGTCTATTCCCTCGCGCATGCGCAGCGAATTCACGCGTCTCTATCCGTTCGGCTGGTTTGGCATCCTGGTGGAGGCGCCGGCTTCGACCGACGAGCTGATCTACGCGCACCATGAGCGCGGCTTCGCGCTCGTCAGCACCCGCTCGCCGCAGATCCAGCGCCTGTACCTGCAGTGCGATCCGAACGACGACGTGAAGAACTGGCCCGACAGTCGCATCTGGGAGGAGCTGCATGCGCGTCTCGAGACGACCGAGGGCTGGCGGCTCGCCGAAGGCCGCATCTTCCAGAAAGGCATCATTGCCATGCGCAGCTTCGTGGTCGAGCCGATGCGCTACGGGCGCCTATTCCTCGCCGGCGACGCCGCGCACATCGTGCCGCCGACCGGCGCAAAGGGCCTGAACCTCGCGGCGGCAGACGTGCGGGTGCTGTCGCAGGCGCTTGCCGCCTTCTATGCGCGTGGCGACGAGCAGGCGCTCAAGGACTACTCGGCCACCGCGCTGCGGCGCGTCTGGCGTGCCGAGCACTTCTCCTCGTGGATGACCTCGATGCTCCACCGCTTCCACGACGAGACGACGTTCCATCATCGCCTGCAGCTCGCCGAGCTCGAATACGTCGTCAGCTCTCGCGCCAAGGCGGTCACGCTCGCCGAGAACTACGTCGGCCTGCCGCTCGCGTAATGCTGGCGCGGCTCAAGCGCTGGGCCGCCGAGCTGAAGACCCAGTTGCTCACCCTGTGGTTCTGCCGCCGGCATCCCGAGACCCCGTGGACCGCCAAGGCGCTGGCGATCGTGGTGCTCGCCTACGCGTTCAGCCCGATCGACCTCATCCCGGACTTCATCCCGGTGCTCGGCTACCTCGACGACCTGATCCTCGTACCGCTCGGCATCTACGTCGCTCTGCGCCTCATCCCGCCGCACGTCGCGGCGTGGGGGCGCGAACAGGCCCTACGCGCGCCCCAGCGGCCGACGAATTATTGGGCGGCCGGCGCCATCGTGCTCATTTGGGTAGCGCTCGCGTATTGGGCGTGGACAATGCTGGCTTGATGCTGACCGTCGACGACTACGAAATACTCGCGCGCCTGATGGCCGCGCTCGCCGCTGGTGCGTTCATCGGCTACGAGCGCAGCTACCACGGCCGGCCAGCAGGCTTCCGCACGCACGCCCTCGTGTGCACGGCTTCCAGCCTGCTGATGCTTGTCACGGTGTACGAATCGCACTGGATGGGCTCGGTCGCCGGGCACGTGCAGATCGATCCGACGCGCATGGCGCAGGGAATCATGACCGGCATCGGCTTCCTCGGCGCCGGCGTGATCATCAAGGAAGGCCTGTCGGTGCGCGGGCTGACCACCGCGGCGTCGATCTGGATCACCGCGGCGATCGGCATCCTCGCCGGCATCGGCTTCTATTTCCCGCTCGTAATCTCGGTCGCCCTGACCCTCGGTGTGCTGGCTCTCTTCCGCTGGATAGAAGCGCGCATGCCGTCGCAGGCCTATTACCACTTCGACGTGCGCTTCGCCCGCTCGGCGCCGATGGTCGAGCGCCACGTGCGCGAGCTGGTCGAGTCGCACGGCTTCAGCATCGCCAACTTCAGCTACCGGCTGGAAGGCGAGGGCCGCATCCGCCGGCACAGCATGGTGATCCGCTCTGCGGACCGTTCGGGCGCCGGGCGGCTTTCGGTGACGCTCGAAGGCATGGAGGCGGTGCTCGAGTTCCGCATCGCGCCCACGGGCGATTAGCGGAGGTAGCCGAGCACGCGCGGCAGCCAGAGCACCAGACCGGGAAACGCAACCATCAGCGCGAGCGACGCGACGAGCGCGCCGATGAGACCCCAGCACTCGCGCACGATCTCGCGCAGCGGGATTTTCGTCAGCGCGGCCAGCACGAAGAGCAACAGGCCATAGGGTGGCGTGACCAATCCGATGGTGATGTTGACGACGATCAGCACGCCGAAATAGACCGGGTCGATGCCGAGCGCCGCGACGCTCGGCAGCAGCACCGGCACGAGCACCAGCAGCATCGTCGTCGCGTCGATGAAGCAGCCGAGCACCAGGAACACGAGGTTCACGACCACCAGAAACGCAAGCGGCTGCAGCCCGAGGCCGCCGACCCAGGCGGCGAGCGCCTTGTCGAGGTGCTCCGCGGTGACCGCGTAGTTCACCGCGAACGCGCCGCAGATCATGAGCAGGATCACGGCCGACTGGCGTGCCGTGTCGGCAAAGGCGGCGAAGAGCCGTGCGCCGTCGAGCTCGCGATAGACGACACCGGCGAGCACGAGCGCATACAGGGCCGCGACGGCTGCGGCCTCGGTCGGAGTGAAGGCACCGCTGTAGATGCCGCCGAGCAGCACTACCGGCATGCCGAGCGGCAAGGCCGCGCGCGCGAGCACGCGGGGGCGCTCGGCGCGCGCGATCGGCGGCTCGACCGGAAAGTCGCGTCGCTCGGCGGTGCGCCAGACGACGAGCATCATCGCCGCCGCGATGATGAGTCCCGGAATCACGCCCGCCAGGAACAGCGCGGCGATGGAGGCGTTGGCCATGAGCGCGTAGAGGATCATCGGAATCGACGGCGGGATGATCGGCCCGAGCACCGAGGACGCCGCGACGATCGCCGCGGCAAAGCCGCGCGGGTAGCCGGCCTTGTCCATCGCGCGGATCGTCACCATGCCGGGTCCGGCGGCGTCCGCGACGGCGCTGCCGCTCATGCTGGCGAAGAGCACGCTGACAAGGACATCGATCTGTGCCAGCCCGCCCTTGATGCGTCCGACCACCACGTGGCAGGCGGCGAACAGGCGATCGCTGATCGAGCCGGCGTTCATGAGATTCGCCGCGAGCATGAAAAGCGGAATGGCGAGGAGCAGCGAGTTCGCGGCAAGCGTGTTCATGATCTGGTCGGCGGCAAGTCCGATATCGCGCTTCGCCGCCAGGAGATAGCCGAGCGCGGCGACCAGCATGGCGAACGCAATCGGCACGCGCAGCGACGCCAGCACCACGAACAGCGCGACCAGGATCAGGAACGGCGCAGACACTGGCGCACCGCGTCAGCGAGAAAGGCGAGCCCCGCGGTGCCGATGAAGAGCGGAAAGCAGGCGTAGACGAAGTCGAGCCGCCATTGCAGCGCCGCGGTGCGCTCGCGCCACAGGAAGGCGACGTACTCGATGGTCTTGGGCAGCGCCGCGAGCAGCGCCATGGCCACGACGAGCGAGGTGACGATGGCGATCCAGCGCCGGGCGCGCGCCGGCAGCGCGTCCGTGAGAAGGTCGAAGCTGACGTGCTCGCGCAGCGGCACGGCGAGCGCCGCGGTCCAGAAAACCAGCCAGATGAACAGGACCGAAGCGAGCTCGTCGGTCCAGCTGAGCGGCACGCCCAGGAGATAGCGGCGCGCCACGCCGAGAAGCACTACGCCGAGGACGCCGGCCACGAGCAGCGCGGAGACTGCCGCGGCCGCGCGCCTCATCTTAGAGCCATCACCTCTTCCATCATCCTGCGGTCCCAGGCCTTGGCCGCCTCAGCGTTCGCGTACACCTTCTCGGCATTGGCGCGGAAGGGGGAGAGGTCCGGACGGCTCACCGCCACGCCCCTGGCAGCAAGACCGTCGATCACCGTCTTTTCGTCGTTTAGGCGCTGCTCATCGTTCCAGCGCGCCGCATTCATCGCCGCCGTCTGCAGCTTGGTGCGCACCTCGGGCGAGAGCTTCTCGTAGTACTGCCGCGCAATGGCGTAGAACACCGGCTGCACCAGGTGCGACGTGATCACCATCTGCTTGGTGACCTCGTAGAACTTGGCGGCGTTGAAGATGGTCGGCGGATTTTCCTGGCCGTCGATCGCGCCGGTCTGCAGGGCGAGGTAGACCTCCGGCATGCCCATCGGCGTGGGCGTGACGCCGAGCGACTGGCCGAGGAGCAGCCAGTCGGGCCCGGCCGGCATGCGCATCTTCACGCCGGCCAGGTCCTGCGGGCCTTTCACGTCGCGCGCCGCACGCAGGTTCACCTGCCGCGTGCCGAGGTAGGTCGGCACCAGGATCGAGATGCCCATGCGCTGCGACACGGCGTCGGCGTAGCGCTTGCCGAGCGGGCCGGTGAAGGTCTTGTAGGCGTGCTCGTAGTCGCGGAAGAGATAGGCGCGGTTGAAGAAGCCGAACTCGGGAATCTGCTGCGCGACCTCGAAGGTCGTCATGGTGCTCATCTCGAGNTTGCCGCGCTGCAGGGCCGGCACCTCGGTCCCCTGGCGGAAGAGCTGGCTGCCGGGATAGATCTCGACGTCGAGCTCCGGCGCCGCGGCCTCGAGCTCGCGCTTGAACTGCTGCAGCGAGCGGCTGAGGAAATCGGGCGCCGGTGCGGCGCTCGAGACGCGCAACACCATCTTCTGGGCGCCCGCCGGTCCTGCGGCGAGCGCGAGCAGCAGCACGCAAATAAGCCGGTTCATCTCCCCCTCCTTTGAAGCGATTATGCCGCCTGCAGCTTCGCCATCGAGACCGCGAGCCATTTCACCCCGTGCGAGCCGAAATTGACCTGCACGCGCGCGTCGCCGCCCTGCCCCTCGGCGTCGATGATCACGCCCGAACCGAACTTGGCATGAACGACGTTCTGGCCGATGCGGAAGCCGCCGACCTCGCGGTTCATAGTGCTGCGCGAGGGGATGGTGGTGCGCGTCTGGCGCGAAAAATCCGGCGCGAACGCCTTCTGGCGCGAAAAGCGCGGCGTCAGCCACTTGAGCAGGCTCTGCGGCAGCTCCTCGAGGAAGCGCGAGGGGACGTTGTAGCGCGTCTGGCCATGCAGCATGCGCGTCTGCGCGTGCGAGAGGTAGAGCCGCTGCCGGGCACGCGTGATGGCCACGTAGGCGAGGCGCCGCTCCTCCTCCAGGCCGTCGCGCTCGCTTACGCTCTGCTCGTGCGGGAAGAGTCCCTCTTCCATGCCGGAGATGAACACCGCATCGAACTCCAGGCCCTTTGCCGAGTGCACGCTCATCATCTGCAGCGCATCGGCGCCCTCGCCCGCCTGATGCTCGCCCGCTTCCAGCGCCGCGTGCGTCAGGAAGGCGGTTAGCGGATCAGCGGCTTCGCCCGATTCGACCTCACGCTCCTCGTCGCTGAAGGTGGCGGCCGCGTTCACCAGTTCCTCCAGGTTGGAGACCCGGTCGGCGCCTTCGCGCTCGGTCTTGTAGTGCTCGATCAGGCCGCTTCGCGCGACGACGTGCTCGACCACTTCCTTGAGCGGCAGGCCCTGGGTCTCCTGGCGCAGCGTCTCGATCAGCGTGCGGAAGGCCGCCGCCTTGGAGCCAGCGGCCGCAGCCAGGAGCGAGCTGCCCGCCTGCCTGGCCGCGTCCTGCAGCTGCTCGATGCTGCGCGCGCCGATGCCGCGCGGCGGGAAATTGGCGACGCGCAGGAAGGCATTGTCGTCGTCGGGCATCGCCACCAGGCGCAGATAGGCAAGCGCGTGCTTGATCTCGGCCCGCTCGAAGAAGCGCAGGCCGCCATAGACGCGGTAGGAGACACCGCGCGAGAAAAGCGTGTGCTCTAGCACCCGCGACTGCGCGTTGGAGCGGTAGAGCACGGCCATCTGCGAGAGCGACGTGCCGTCCCGGGCGAGCGCCTGCACTTCGTCGACGATCCAGCGCGCCTCGTCAGTATCCGACTCGGCTTCGAAGACGCGCACCGGCTCGCCTTTGCCGGCGGCCGTCCAGAGGTTCTTTCCCAAACGGTTGCGGTTGTTCGCGATCAGCGCATTGGCGGCGTCGAGGATGTTGCCGTGCGAGCGGTAGTTCTGCTCGAGGCGAATCACCGTGCCGACTTTGAACTCGCGCTCGAAGTCGGCCATGTTGCCGACATGCGCGCCGCGGAAGGTGTAGATCGACTGGTCGTCGTCGCCGACACAGAAGTACCTGGCGCCGGAGACGCCGAAGAGCTTGAGCCAGCGGTACTGCAGGCGATTGGTGTCCTGGAACTCGTCCACCAGGATGTGCTGGAAGCGCTGCGCGTAGTGCTCGCGCAGGATCTCGTTGCGCTTGAGAAGCTCGTAGCTGCGAACCAGCAGCTCCGGAAAATCGACCACTCCTTCGCGCTGGCACTGCTCGTCGTAGGCGGCATAGAAGTCGGCCATGCGCCGGGTATTCTCATCGGTCACAGACACGTCGCGCGCGCGCACGCCTTCTTCCTTGTTGGCGTTGATGAACCAGGAGAGCTCGCGCGGCGCGAAGCGCTCCTCGTCCATGTTTAGGCTTTTCGCCAGGCGCTTCACCAGCGCGAGCTGGTCCTGCGAGTCGAGGATCTGGAACGCCGCCGGCAGCCCGGCGTCGCGATGGTGCGCGCGCAGCATGCGATTGCACAGGCCGTGGAAGGTGCCGATCCACATGCCGCGCGGATTCGCCGGCAGCATCGCGGTGATGCGCGTCAGCATCTCGCGCGCCGCCTTGTTGGTAAAGGTTACCGCCAGCAGGCGCGCCGGCGTCGTGCGGCCGCCCTTGATCAGCCAGGCGATGCGCGTGGTCAGCACGCGCGTCTTGCCGCTGCCGGCGCCCGCCAGGATGAGCGCATGCTCGTCCGGAAGCGTGACGGCGGCGAGCTGCTCGGGGTTGAGGTGTTCCAGATGAAGCGACAAAGCGCCCGCATTATAAAGTGCGAGCGCCGCGCGATCGCGAAACTTCGGGCTCCGTGATGCCGAGCGTGCGGCGCAGCTGATTCGCCAGCGCTTGCGCTTCGTCGCGCGTGGCGAGCGGGCGAATGCGCGATCCGTACGCCCTATAATTCCGCGCTTCGCATGCAAGACGCCTACGATCCGCAAGCGGTCGAACGCGAAGCTCAAGCGTTCTGGGAAAGTGCTCGCGCGTTCCACGTCGAAGAAGACCCCGCGAAGCGGAAGTTCTATTGCCTGTCCATGTTCCCCTACCCCTCGGGGAAGCTGCACATGGGGCACGTGAGGAACTATACGATCGGCGACGTTCTCACCCGGTACTACCGCATGCGCGGCTTCAACGTGCTGCAGCCGATGGGCTGGGATGCGTTCGGGCTGCCGGCGGAAAACGCGGCGATGGCGAACAAGGTACCGCCGGCAAAGTGGACCTACGACAACATCGCCTACATGAAGTCGCAGCTGAGGAGCCTCGGCTTCGCGCTCGACTGGGAACGCGAGCTCGCGACCTGCAAGCCCGAGTACTACAAATGGAATCAGTGGATCTTCACCCGGCTCTTCAAGAAGGGCCTTGCCTATAAGAAGACCGGCGTCGTCAACTGGGATCCCGTCGACCAGACGGTCCTCGCGAACGAGCAGGTGATCGAGGGCCGCGGCTGGCGCACCGGCGCCCTGGTCGAGAAGCGGGAGATTCCGATGTACTTCCTGCGCATCACGCATTACGCGCACGAGCTGCTCGCCGCGCTCGACGACCTGCCGGGCTGGCCGGAGCAGGTGAAGCTGATGCAGAAGAACTGGATCGGCAAGTCCGAAGGCGTGCGCGTCGGCTTCCCGTATGAGCTCGAAGGCGAGCGCAAAGTGCTCTGGGTGTTCACCACGCGCGCCGATACGCTGATGGGCGCCACGTTCTGTGCCGTCGCCGCTGAACATCCGATCGCTGCGTGGGCCGCAAAACGCGATCCCAGGATCCACGCGTTCGTCGAGGACTGCAAGCGCGGCGCGGTGATGGAGGCGGACCTCGCGCAAATAGAGAAGAAGGGCATGCCCACCGGCATGACCGTGACTCATCCGCTATCTGGCGAGAAGCTGGCGGTGTGGGTAGCGAACTATGTGCTGATGGGCTACGGCGAAGGCGCCGTGATGGCGGTACCGGCGCACGACGAGCGTGATTACGAGTTTGCGCACAAATATGGATTGCCGATCAAGCCGGTGATCCGGCACCCGCTCGGCGAGCGCGTCGATCCGCCGTGGCGGCCCGAATACGCCGAATACGGGGTATGCATCGCCTCCGGCAAATACAACGGGCTCGCTTATCAGCAGGCGGTGGATGCGATCGCCGCCGATCTGCAGGCGAAAGGCCTGGGAGAGAAGCAGGTGCAGTGGCGGCTGCGCGACTGGGGCGTCTCGCGTCAGCGCTACTGGGGCTGCCCGATCCCGATCGTGCACTGCGCAGCATGCGGCGATGTGCCGGTGCCCGACGACCAATTGCCGGTGAAGCTGCCCGAGCACCTGGTGCCGGACGGCACCGGAAATCCGCTCGCCAAGATGCCGGAGTTCTATCGGACGAAGTGCCCGTCCTGCGGGCGCGACGCGCGGCGCGAGACCGACACGATGGACACGTTTGTCGATTCATCGTGGTACTTCGCGCGCTACTGCTGTCCCGACCAGCAGAAGGCGATGGTCGACGCTCGCGCGGGCTACTGGATGGCGGTCGACCAGTACATCGGCGGCATCGAGCACGCCATTCTGCATCTGCTCTATTCGCGCTTCTTCCAGCGCATCATGCGCGATGAAGGGCTGATACCCGGCGTTTCCGAGCCGTTCAGCAACCTGCTGACGCAGGGCATGGTGCTGGCGGAGTCGTACTACAGCGACGCGAGCGGCCGCCGCGAGTGGGTCAACCCGGCCGAGGTCACGGTGGAGCGCGACGCCAAGGGCAAGATCCTGACGGCGAAGCGCACGGCGGACGGCATGCCGGTGGTCTACGACGGTATCGGCACGATGTCGAAGTCCAAGAATAACGGCGTCGATCCGCAGGCGCTGATCGACAAGTACGGCGCCGACACGGCGCGCTTCTATACGATGTTCGCCTCGCCGCCGACCAACACGCTCGAATGGAGCGACGAGAGCGTCGAGGGCTCGTACCGGTTCCTGCGCAAGGTCTGGGACTTCGCCGCGCGCTACTCGCGCGCCAAGTGCGCCTCCGGCTTCGATCGCAAGGCGCGCTACGCGATCCATCTCGAGCTGAAGAAAGCGAACGACGACATCGAGCGGCAGAAATTCAACACCGTCGCCTCGGCGTGCATGAAGATCCTGAACGCGCTCGAGGAGCTGCCGGAATGGGACGAGACCTCGCGCGAAGGACTTTCCTTCCTGCTGCGCCTGCTCTCACCGATCGCGCCGCACATCACGCATCACCTCTGGCGCGAGCTCGGGTTCGGCGAGGACGTGATGCGCGCCCCCTGGCCCGAGCCGGATCCAGCCGCCCTTGAACAGGATGAGATCGAGCTGGTGGTGCAGGTGAACGGCAAGCTGCGCGGCTCGATCAAGGTGCCGAAGGCGGCCGACCGGGCAGCAATCGAGCAGCTCGCGCGCGCCAACCCGAACGTGCAGCGCTTCGTCGCCGGCCAGCACGTGAAGAAGGTGGTGGTGGTGCCGGGGCGGTTGGTCAACCTCGTCGTTTGATCCGCCGCTTCGTAATTGTTGCGCTGACGCCGATTTTCATCGGATGCGGATTCCATCTGCGCGGCAGCGCCACGGTGCCGTTCCAGACGCTGTACATACCGAACCCGAAGAGCGGCATCGCGCTCGAGCTCAAGCGCAACATCGAAGCCGGCACCAACGCCAAGGTGCTCGACGACCCGAAAGCGGCCGAGGCGATCCTTGAGCTCACCGGGGAGTCGCGCGAGAAGATCATCCTGTCGCTCACCGGGACCGGGCGCGTGAGCGAGTTTCGCCTGCGCTACCGGGTAAGCTACCGCGTGCACGACGGCAAGGGCGGCGAATACGTGCCGATGAGCGTCGTGCAGCTGCAGCGCGACATCACCTACAGCGACTCCGAGATTCTGGCCAAGGAAGCGGAAGAGCAGCTTCTTTTCCGCGACATGCAGAGCGACCTGGTGCAGCAGGTGCTGCGCCGGCTCTCCGGCGCAGAAAAGCCGAAGCCCAAGGTGCAGTAGTGCAACTGCGACCAAACGAGCTCGAAGGGCAGCTGTCCCGCTCGCTGCTGCCGGCCTATGCGATTCATGGCGACGAGCCGCTGCTTGCGATGGAAGCCGGTGACGCGGTGCGCGCTGCGGCGCGCCGCGCCGGCTATACCGAGCGCGAGCTGCTCGAGCCGGGCCGCGGCTTCGACTGGAGCGAGTTCACGCATGCGACGGGCAGCCTTTCGCTCTTCGCGACCAAGAAGATCGTCGAGCTTCGCCTGCCGACCGGCAAGCCGGGGCCGCAGGGCGGCGCGGCGATCGCGCAGTATCTCGAGCGGCCCAGCACCGATCTCCTGCTGCTCGTGACGCTGCCGCGACTCGACCGCAGCGGCCAAGGCTCGCCGTGGTTCAGTACGCTCGCGCGCGCCGGAGCGATCGTCGAGATCTGGCCGATGGACCGCTCGCGCCTGCCGGCGTGGATCGCCGAGCGCCTCGCGCGGCAGAAGCAGCGCGCCAGCCGTGAAGTGCTCGAGTTCCTCGCCGAGCGCGTCGAAGGCAACCTGCTCGCCGCGCACCAGGAGATCCAGAAGCTCGCGCTCCTCGCGCCGGCCGGCGAGCTGTCGCTCGACACGGTGCAGGCGGCGGTGGCGAGCGTCGCGCGCTATGACCCTTACGATGCCGCCGAAGCGCTCGTCACTGGGGACCTGGCGCGCTATGCCCGCGTGATCGAAGGACTGCGCGCCGAAGGCGAGCAGCCGACGTTCGTGCTGTTCGTTGTCGCAAGCGCGCTCTTCGCGCTACAGGAAGGCAGTCCCGAGCGCATCTTCAACCGCACCCTGCGGCGCGCAGTCGAGGCCGCCCTGAGGCGCATCGCGCCGAAGCAGGTCGAGCGCGCGATCGCCGAGGCGGCCGCAATCGATCGCGCCATCAAGGGAGTAGAAGTGCGCGAGCCGTGGGGGGCCTTCATGCACCTTGGGCTAAACTTGGCCGGTGGAGCAAAAGCTTGACGTTGCGCGCTTAATTCGCGAGCTGGGAATCGCCGCGCGCGCGGCGGCGCGCGAGCTGGCGCGCGCCACGACCGAGGCGAAAAACGGCGCGCTGGCCGAAACCGCCGCCGCCCTCCGCGCGGGCGCGAACGATATCCTGAAAGCCAATACCGGCGATGTCGTCCAGGCGCGCGCGGACGGCAGCGACGCCGCCTTTATCGACCGCCTCACCCTCACGCCCGCGCTNGTGGAGCAGATGGCGCTCGGCGTCGAGCAGGTCGCCGCGCTGCCCGATCCGGTCGGCGCCATTTCGGAGCGNCGCACGCAGCCCAGCGGCATCGAGGTTGCACGCATGCGCGTGCCGCTCGGCGTGATCGGCATCATCTACGAGTCGCGGCCGAACGTCACCGCCGATGCGGCGGCGCTCTGCCTGAAGGCCGGCAACGCCTGCATCCTGCGCGGCGGCAGCGAAGCGCTGGAATCGAATCGCGCCATTGCCGCGTGCGTGCGCGCGGGGCTCGAGGCCGCCGGCCTGCCGGCCGCGGCGGTGCAGCTGGTCGGCACGGCAGACCGGGCGGCCGTCGGCGAACTGGTGAAGCTCAAGGAGTATGTCGACATAATCGTGCCGCGCGGCGGCAAGGAGCTGATCGAGCGCCTGTCGCGCGAGTCGCGCATCCCGATGATCAAGCACCTGGACGGCGTCTGCCATGTATACATCGACGAGCACGCCGATCCCGAGATGGCGATCCGCATCGCCGACAACGCAAAGACGCAGCGATACGGCACCTGCAACACCATGGAAACGCTGCTGGTCGCCGAAGCGATCGCGCCGCGCGTGTTGCCGGCAATCGGCGAAATCTACGCGCGCAAAGGCGTCGAAATGCGCGCCGACGATGGTGCCGGGCAGTTGCTCGGCGGTGCCAAGCCCGCAAGCGAGCGCGACTACTATACGGAGTGGCTGGCGCCCATCGTCTCGATCCGGGTGGTAAAGGGACTAGACGAGGCGATTGAGCACATCGGCAAGTACGGCTCGCAGCACACGGACGCGATCGTCACCCGCGACGCGGCGCGCGCGCAGCGCTTCCTGCGCGAAGTCGACTCGAGCTCGGTGATGTGGAACGCCTCGACGCGCTTCGCCGACGGTTATGAATACGGCCTGGGCGCCGAGATCGGCATCTCCACCGACAAGCTGCATGCGCGCGGGCCGGTGGGGCTCGAGGGCCTCACCACGCAGAAGTTCGTGGTGCTCGGCCACGGCGAGGTGCGCAGCTGAAGTTCGGGTGTTTCCATTAAGTTGGGGATCCTGGGCGGCACATTCGACCCGGTGCACAA
>C688J18823_10001622_pt1 | contig 14012 bp, 16 predicted proteins | sample HopSoiMetagenom1_FD_18823 | JGI IMG/M metagenome (IMG submission 18823)
CGATACCGTGTTCGAGCTCCATCACAACCAGGCGCGCGCCTTCCGCAATCCGGACCGGCTCGCCGACAGCTACGTGCTGGTCTTCAACCAGTCGGTACGCGGGCTGCAGCCCGGCGCGCCGGTCGACTTTCGCGGCATCGTGGTGGGCGAGGTGGCGGCGATCCACACCGAATACGACGCGGCCAGCCAGAACATTTCCATCCCGGTCGAGATCCGGGTCTATCCGGAGCGATTCACTTCGCGCTTGCGCGGGCCGGGGAAGTCACGCCCGCCGCGCAATGGCCGATTCGTCGCCGGGCTCGTCGATCGGGGCCTGCGCGCGCAGCTTCGCACCGGCAGTCTCCTCACCGGGCAGCTCTACGTCGCGCTCGATTTTTTTCCGGACGCGCCCAAGGCGAAGCTCGACCTGGCGCAATCGCCGCCGCAGCTACCGACTACGCCGAGCACCCTCGAGGATCTGCACGCGACGCTGGTGAGCCTCGCCAACAAGCTCGAGCGCGTGCCGCTCGAGCAGATGGTGACCGATCTCAGCCAGACGCTGAACACGGTCAACCTGCTGGTGAAGCGCCTCGACGGCCAGGTGGCGCCCGAGGCGCAAGCCATGCTCGCCGAGGGCCGCCAGACCCTCGCCGAGATGCGAAAAGCGATCGACACGGCGACGAAGACGATGAGCGACGCGAGCCGCACCATGGCGGCGGCCGAGAAGAGCCTGTCGCCGGATTCGGCGCTCTTCGGCGAGCTGCAGGACGCGGCGCGCGAGTTCTCCCGCACGGCGCAAAGCCTGCGCGCGCTCGCCGACTACCTCGAGCGAAATCCTCAAGCGCTCCTGCGCGGCAAGGCCGCGGACGCGCCATGAGATGGATCGCGCTCACCCTGGCATTGACCGCGTGCATGGGCACGCCGCCGCGGGAGAGCTTCTTCACGCTGAGCGCGCCCGAGCTCGCGCCCGCGCCGGCCGACGCGCCCTCGCTCGCCGTAGGCCCGGTCGCCATTCCAGACATGGTGGATCGCCCGCAGATCGTGGTGCGCCTGAGCGCCAACCAAGTGCAGATCGTCGAGCAGGCGCGCTGGGCCGAACCGCTGAAGAGCGCGATCGCACGCGTGGTCGCGGCCAACCTGGCCGCTGCCCTCGGTGCGCGTGTCGCACCGAACCGAAACGGCGACGCCGATTACCGCATCGCCCTGGATGTGCAGCGTTTCGAATCGCCGGCGGACGCGGTGCTCATCGAAGCGCTATGGACCATCGCGTCGAAGGACGGCCGGCGCAGCGGCCGCTCGATCGTGCGGGAGAAAATCGCCGCCAAGGACTATGCTTCGCTCGCCGCCGCCCACAGCGCGGCGCTGGCGGCGATGAGCAGGGAAATCGCCGCCGCTCTGCGCACCCCCTAGATGGTCATGAAGCTCTTGCGGTAGAACTTCAGCTCCTCGATCGACTCGAGGATGTCGGCCATCGCCTCNTGGCGGCCTTCCTTGGTGAAGCCCTTCAGGAGCTCCGGCTTCCAGCGCCGCGCCAGCTCCTTCAGCGTCGACACGTCGAGGTTGCGGTAGTGGAAGTGGCCTTCGAGGCGCGGCATCCAGCGCGCGAGGAAACGCCGGTCCTGGCAGATCGAGTTGCCGCACATCGGCGAGGCATTGGCCGGCACGTGCTTCTCGAGGAACGCGAGCGCCGCCCGCTCGGCCTCGGCTTCGCTGGTGCGCGAGGCGCGCACCCGCTCGATGAGGCCGCTTTTCTTGTGCGTGCTCTTGTTCCAGGTGTCCATCGCGTCGAGCACCTCGTCGGGCTGGTGCACGACGAGCACCGGGCCTTCCGCCAGGGTCACGAGCTGCGCGTCGGTGACGAGCAGCGCGATCTCGATGATGCGATCGGAGTCTGGCTGCAGCCCGGTCATCTCCATGTCGATCCAGATGAGGTTGTTCTGGTCCGCAGCCATGGCTTATTCTACTTTGCATGCCCAATGCACTGACNTGGCTNTTCCTAGCCGCACTCGTCGTTGCCACCTCGACACGCCTATGGCTCGGACTGCGCCAGATTCGCCATGTCGTCGCGCACCGCGACGCGGTGCCGCCGTCCTTCGCCGACTCGATCCCTCTCAGCGCGCACCAGAAGGCGGCCGACTACACCGCCGCGAAGACGCGGCTCGGCGCGCTCGACGTGCTGCTCGGCGCGGCGATCGTCCTCGTCTTTACCCTCGGCGGCGGGCTGCAATGGCTCGCCGATGCTTGGGCGCACGTGTTCGAGCCGGGCAGCCTGGCCCACGGCACCGCACTCCTGCTCAGCGTGTTTCTCATCCAGGGAGCGGTGTCGCTGCCGCTCGCCCTCTATCGCGTATTCGTCGTCGAGGCGCGCTTCGGCTTCAACCGCATGACGCTCGCACTGTTCCTCACCGATCTCGCCAAGCAGGTGGTGCTCGCCCTCGTGCTCGGCGTGCCGCTCCTCCTCGCCGTGCTGTGGCTGATGGACCGCATGGGGCAGCTGTGGTGGCTTTACGTCTGGATCGTCATCACGCTCTTCAGCCTCGGGCTGCAGCTCATCTTCCCGGCGCTGATCCTGCCCCTTTTCAACAAGTTCACGCCGATCACCGAAGGCGAGCTCGCGAGCCGCATCGCCGCCTTGCTCGAACGCTGCGGGTTCAAGTCGAGCGGCCTGTACAAGATGGACGGCTCGAAGCGCTCGAGCCATGGCAACGCCTTCTTCACTGGCTTTGGCGCCACGAAGCGCATCGTGCTGTTCGATACGCTCGTCGAGCGGCTCAATCCATCGGAGGTGGAAGCCGTCCTCGCGCACGAGCTCGGGCACTACAAGCTCCATCACATCGTGAAGATGGTGGTGCTCAGCGCGGCGATGACGTTCGCGGGGCTCTGGATCCTGGGCCAGCTGATCGACAAGCCGGGTTTCTACCAAGGGCTTGGGGTGCACACGCAGAGCACCGCCGCGGCGCTCGCGCTCTTCATGCTGGTCGTCTCGGAGTTCACGTTCTTCCTGCAGCCGCTGATGGCTCTCTATTCGCGCCGGCGCGAATACGAGGCGGACGCCTACGCGACGCAGCACGCCAACGCCGGCGAGCTCGTGCGCGCGCTCGTCAAGCTCTACCAGGACAACGCCGCCACGCTCACGCCGGACCCGGTGCATTCGGCCTTCTACGATTCGCATCCGCCGGCCGCCCTGCGCATCGCCCGGCTGAAAGGCGCCACATGACCGAGCTCGCCAGCAGGAAGTGCAAGCCGTGCGAAGGCGGCGTCGCACCCTATACCGACGCGCAGGCCCGGGAGCTGTTGCGGCAGCTGAAGGGCTGGATCATCGACAATGGGCGCCTGGTGAAGCTCTATCCGTTCACCAATTACTACCAGACGATGGCATTCGTGAACGCGCTCGCCTGGATCTCGCACCGCGAGGACCATCATCCGGACCTCTTGGTCGGCTACAACAAGTGCCGGGTCGAATATTGGACCCATGCCATCGACGGCCTGTCGGAGAACGACTTCATCTGCGCGGCCAAGTGCGACCAGCTATTCGAGCTGTGAAGCGCGTCTTCAGCTCGTACAACCTGGTGGCCGTGCATCACGCGCGCAATGTTCTCGATGCCGCCGGCATCCGCGCCGTGGTGCGCAATCAGTACCTCTCCTCCGCCATGGGCGAGCTGCCGCCAGCGGAATGCCAGCCTCAGCTCTGGGTATTGAACGATGACGACGCGGCGCGAGCCGAGGAGCTTCTGCTGCGCGGCGAAGCGCCGGGACAGCCGTGGAGCTGCCCATGCGGCGAGTCGCTCGGCGGGCAGTTCACCCAGTGCTGGAAGTGCGGGTCGTACCGGACTACAGAAGCCGCACGACCGTAAGGATCAGCAGCGCGAATACCCACACGACGACGGCGCGCCAGAGAAGGCCCACGGTGCTGTCGAGGAACGGGCCTTCGGCCGGGTCGCCGACGCCGATCTCGGGCCGCGGCTGCATGCCGTCCACTTCCTGCACCGGCATGCCCAGGCGCACGCCCATGGCGCCCGCGCCGGCGGCTAGGACGATGCCGGCGTTTGGATCCAGCCAGCCGCGCGCCTGCGTGCGCCAACAGTAAACGGCATCCTCGAAGTCGCCCACTACCGCGAAGGCCGCCGCGGTGAGGCGCACCGCCGGCCAGTCGAGCACGAAGAACACGCGATTGGCGAAGTCGCCGAAAGTGCCGAGATCCTTCCAGCGCCACGCGAAATAGGCGGCGAGGCGATAGACGATCGCGCCGGTGGGCCCCGGCAGCAGCAGGTACCAGAGCAGCACCCCGAAGACATGCCTATGCGAGGCGAGCAACGCTTCCTCGATGGACAGGCGGATCAGCTCCTCGCGCGTGCGCACCACGCCCGAGGCGCCGCGCCATTCGTCGAGCAGCGCCCTTGCGCGGTCGATGTCGCCGGACTTGATGGCGAGCTGGATGTCGGTGAAGTAATGACTGAACTGGCGGAAACCCAGCGTGAAGTAGAGGACCGCTACGTTGAACACCAGCGCGAGTAGCGGGTGTACCGTCAATAGAAGCGCATGAATGCCGAGGGCGAGCAAAGCGGGCGGCAGCACGGCGACGAACCANGCCGTCATGCCGTGCTTGCGCTCGCCGCCGTTGAANGANTGCTCGAGCCANNCGGCCCAGGCGGCGAGCGTGCCCTGCAGGCTCCTGCGCTCCCCGAGCGGACGCCACTGCTCGATCAGCAGAGCCGCGATGATCGAAAGGACACTCATCCGAGCATTCTATAAAGGTTGACGATCATGCCCGCCGTCGCGCCCCAGATGACGCGGCCGTTGTGCTCGATCTCGTAGTAGTGCGCCGTACGCCCGCCGATCTCGCGCGAGGCGCGGCGATGGTTGGCGGCATCGAGGAGGAAGGCGAGCGGCACCTCGAACACCTCGTCCACCTCGCGCGCGTCGGGCACCAGCTCGAGGGGCGGCGTCACCGCGCCGACTACCGGCGTGACGCGAAAGCCGGTGCGGGTGAAGTATTCCGGCAGCCGCGCGATCACTTCGACTCGATCCGGCGCGAGGCCGACCTCCTCCTGCGCCTCGCGCAGCGCCGTGAACTCGATGCTTGGATCATCGGCTTCGGCGCGCCCGCCGGGAAAGCTGATCTGGCCCGAATGCGCCTTGAGATGCGCCGTGCGCCGCGTGAAGAGCACCGTGGGCGCCGCCGGATGATCGATGACCGCGACCAGCACGGCAGCGCAAATGACCCCGGCGGCCTGCCGCTCCGCCGCGCCATCGTCGCCATACACCGATGCCACCGGCGCCGGTGCGCGTGCAAGGCGGCGGCGCAACTCGGCGAGTTCCACTACAGTGCCCCCGAAGGAGGGGGCACCACGAGACGCACCCTAGCGCTCGTCCCTGCCTTGGCGGCCAGGGCGGCCATCGCCCACAATTGCCCAAACGAAATGCGCGCCATCGACGCTTCGCAAGCCACCGAGGTGAAGAAGCTGCACAAGGAAGGCAAGCACGGCGAACCGATGGCTGCCCTCGGCAAGGCCAAGGGCATCCTCCGCATCAAGTAGTCGTCGGACTCAGGGGACGAGGACCACCGAGCCGGTCGTCTTGCGGCCTTCGAGGTCGCGGTGCGCCTGCGCGGCATCGGCGAGCTTGTAGGATTTGGTCGTCTCGATCTTCATCTTCTTCGACTTCACCATGTTGAAGAGATCGTTCGAGCGCTTGACGAGGTCCGCGCGGGTCGCGATGTAGGTGGCGAGCGTCGGCCGCGTGACATAGAGCGAGCCTTTGCTCGCGAGGATGCCCAGGTTCTGCGGCGCCACCGGACCCGACGCGTTGCCGAACGACACCATCAGGCCTCGCGGCCGCAGGCAGTCGAGCGAGCCTTCCCAGGTCGTCTTGCCCACCGAGTCGTACACCACCGGCACCTTCTTGCCCTTGGTGATGTCCTTCACGCGCTCGACGAAGTTCTCGGTGCTGTAGTTGATGACGTGCTTGTAGCCATGCGCCTTGGCGAGCTTCGCCTTTTCTTCGGATCCGACGGTGCCGATGGCGATGGCGCCGATCTTCTTCAGGAACTGGCCGGCGATGAGGCCGACGCCGCCGGCGGCCGCGTGCCAGAGAACGATGTCGCCCTTCTTCACCTTGAAGGTCGAATAGACGAGGTAGTGCGCGGTCATGCCCTTCAGCATCATCGAAGCGGCCTGCTCGTCGCTGATGCCCTTCGGGATCTTCACCATGCGATCGGCCGGCACCAGGCGCTCCTCGCAGTACGAGCCGGGCAGGCCGGTGTAGGCAATGCGATCGCCTTTCTTCAGGTGCCTGACGCCCGGTCCGACGGCTTCGACCACGCCCGCGCCTTCATTGCCGGCGGTCGCGGGCAGCTGCATCGGGTAGAGGCCCGAGCGCTGGTAGGTGTCGACGAAATTGACGCCGATCGCGGTATGGCGGATGCGGACCTGCCCCTGCGCCGGCTCGCCCACTTGGACGTCGTCGAGCTGCAGAACCTCCGGACCGCCCTGCGTATGAAAACGGATTGCCTTGGCCATGCTTTCTTCTCCTGGTTTGGGGACGACTGCAGTTACTTCACTAGTCTTTCTTGGGTGCTTCGGGGCCGGCGCCGCCGGTGCGCATCGCCTGTAGCGCGGCGCGCTGCACCTCCAGCCCCTGGATCGAGAACTTCACCATGTTGAGGTTCATGTTGAGCCATGCCTCGATGGAGCGCAGATCGGCGATGCGCTTCTCCACTTCCTTCGGATCGAAAGTCGGCATCGCCATGCCCGGCAGCGGCACGCCGAGATTGCCCCATAGGCGCCGGTACATTTCGAACGGGTCTTGCGGCGGTGCTTCGTCAGCCATGGGCGGTTTCTTCGATCGGCGCGAAGAACTCCTTGATCTCCGCCTCGCGGCTGATGGTGTCCTGGTAGCCGAGATCGATCAGCGCGCGGCAGAACGACTGCTCGAAGAGGAGATAGCTCGCGAGGTTCGAGCCAGACCGGTTCAACGCCCCGGTCGGCTTCAGGATGAAGCGCACCGTCGCCGGCAGCTCGTGCAGGAAGCGCGCGGCGATGCGCTCGATCGGCTGCGAGGGACTGATGAACAGCACCTTGACCGGCCGCAGCTGCGTGCTCGAGTCCGCCATGCGCTCGGGCGGGATCAGCTTCACGGTGCGGTTGATGCGCTCGAGGCGCTCGATGTCGACGGCCAGGCTGTCGAGGAAGATGGAGTTCAGCGCGTGGCCGGCGATCTGCGCGAAGGACGGATAGACGTTCGAGCGGCCGCGCGCCTGGTCCTGCATCTGGCGTCCCGTGCCGACGATCAGCACCCGGTCGGCACCGAGGTGTAGGGCGGGGCTCACCGGCGCGATCTGGCGCATCGAGCCGTCGCCGAAGAACTCACGGTGCACTTTTACCGCGGGAAAGATGAACGGCAGCGCAGCCGAAGCGAGGAGGTACTCGAGCTTGAACTCGACGGAAGCGCCGATGCGCTGGTTGCGCTCCCAACCCTCCAGGCCGGGTACCCCCTGGAAGAAGGAAACGCTTTGGCCGCTCAGGTAACCGGAAGCCGTGACGCAAAGCGCATAGAGCGAGCCTGCGTCGATATTCGAGCGGATGCGGTCGAACGGCAGGTTGCGCGACAGCATCTCGGCGAGCGGCGAGTTGTCGAGGAGCGAGACCGGCGCCTGGCGCCGGATGAGCATCATCGCCGCCAGCCACCCCGCGCCGCTCTTGACGATATTCCAGGCGTCGGTGCGGTAGATGTGGTGGCAATGCATGTTCTCCCACACCTCGAGGAGGTTCGCCACCGCGCGGGAGAAGTCGTCGGCGAGCACGCCTAGCGTGGTGGCGTTGATCGCGCCCGCCGAGGTGCCGCACAGGATCGGAAACGGATTTTTCTTCGGATTGCCGAGCACGTCGCGCACGGCCTTCACCACGCCCACCTGATAAGCGGCTCGCGCACCGCCGCCGGTGAGTACCAGTCCGGCGCGCGAGCGCACGCGCCCGCCTGGAAAATGCGTGACCGTCGCGGAGGCGCGGTCCATCAAAAAAGACTCTCCTGCGCACGCGGCGCGTTGGCGTCCGCGACGGAAAGCGCAGTCATGTTGACGATGCGGCGCACGGTGGCCGACGGCGTCAGGATATGCACGGGCCGCGCCGGCCCGAGCAGCATCGGCCCGACGGTCACGCCGGACCCCGCCGCCGTCTTCAGCAAGTTGAAGGCGATGTTGGCGGCATCGAGCGTCGGCATGACGAGGAGGTTCGCCTCGCCGCGCAGCCGCGCCCGCGGGAAAACCTTTAGGCGGATCTCCTCGGACAGCGCGGCGTCGCCATGCATTTCGCCGTCGATCTCGAGCTCCGGCGCACGGCCGCGGATCAGCTCCAGCGCCTGGCGCATCTTGCGCGCCGACGGCATGTCCACCGAGCCGAAATTCGACGCGGAAAGCAGCGCCACCTTGGGCACGACGCCGAAGCGACGCACTTCCTCGGCGGCGAGGAGCGTCATCTCGGCAATCTCGTCTGCGTTGGGGTCATGGCTCACGTAAGTGTCGCAGATGAAGACCGTCCGCGACGGAAGGATGAGCGCGTTCATCGCCGCGTAGTGCCGCACGCCGGCGCGCAGGCCGATCACCTGGTCGATGTAGCGCATGTGCTCGGCGAACATGCCGAGCGTGCCGCACAGCACCGCGTCCGCCTCGCCCTTGTGCACCATCATGGTGGCGATGAGGGTCGTGTTGCGGCGCATCTCGATGCGTGCGTACTCGGGCGTGACGCCCTTTCTTTCGGCGATCTGGTGGTATGCGCTCCAGTAGTCGCGATAGCGCGGGTCGAACTCCGGATTGACGAGCTCGAATTCCTTGCCCGCTCGCACACGCAGCCCGAGGCGCTCGAGGCGCTGCTCGATCACCTGGGGCCGGCCGATGAGGATTGGTTTTGCCAAGCCCTCGTCCACCACGATCTGCGCCGCTCGCAGCACCCGCTCGTCTTCGCCTTCGGCGTAGACCACGCGCCGCGGCGTCGCCTTTGCCGCCGTGAAGAGCTGCTTCATGATGAGGCCGGACTGGTAGACGAACTGCGTGAGCGACTGCTCGTAGGCTGCGAGGTCGGCGATCGGCCGCGTAGCCACGCCCGAATCCATGGCGGCTTTCGCCACCGCGGGCGCGACGCGGGCGATCAGCCGAGGGTCGAACGGCCGCGGGATGATGTACTCCGGCCCGAAGGTGATGCTCTCGATGCCATAGGCGAGGGCCACCTGCTCCGAAGTCTCGGCCTGCGCGAGCTCGGCGATCGCCCGCACCGCGGCCAGCTCCATCTCCATGGTGATGGTCGTCGCACCTACATCCAGCGCACCGCGGAAGACGAACGGAAAGCACAGGACGTTGTTGACCTGGTTGGGGTAATCGGAGCGACCGGTGGCGATGACGCAATCGGGCCGCGCCTCCTTGGCGAGCTCGGGCCGGATCTCGGGCTCCGGGTTGGCGAGCGCGAGGATGAGCGGCCGGCCGGCCATCTTCTTCACCATCGCCGGCTTCAGCACGCCGCCCGCCGACAGGCCGAGGAACACGTCGGCGCCGGCGATCACGTCATCGAGCGTGCGCGAGCGCGTCTCGACCGCAAAGCGCTCCTTGTCCGGGTCCATCAGCTCCTTGCGGCCGCGGTAGACCACGCCGGCAAGGTCGGTGACCGTGACATGCTCGCGCGGCAGCCCCATCTTCACGAGGAGCTCCAGGCAGGCGAGCGCCGCGGCACCCGCGCCGGAGGCAACCAGCTTCACCTTGCCGATGTCCTTGCCGACCACCTTGAGGCCGTTGTAGACCGCGGCACCGACGGTGATCGCGGTGCCGTGCTGGTCATCGTGGAACACCGGGATCTTCATGCGCTTCCTGAGCGCACGCTCGACGATGAAGCATTCGGGCGCCTTGATGTCCTCGAGGTTGATCGCGCCGAAGGTCGGCTCGAGCGCCGCGACGATGTCGACCAGCTTGGCGGGGTCGGTCTCGGCGATCTCGATGTCGAAGCAATCGATGCCGGCGAACTTCTTGAACAGGACCGCCTTGCCTTCCATCACCGGCTTCGCGGCGAGCGGCCCGATGGCGCCGAGGCCGAGCACCGCCGTGCCGTTGGTGATGACGGCGATGAGGTTGGCGCGCGCGGTGTAGTTCGCGACGCAGGCGGGATCGCGCACGATTTCTTCACACGCGGCGGCGACGCCGGGGGAATACGCGAGCGCGAGGTCGCGCTGGTTGGTCAGCTGCTTGGTCGGAAGAACGGAGATCTTTCCCGGCGGAGACCGCCGGTGGTAATCCAGGGCGTTCTTCTTCAGCTGCTCGTCCACCAGCCGATTCTATAATGGGGCATGAACACGGCGCGTCGCGCCGCGGAAATCCAACCCTTCGAAGTGATGGACGTGCTGTCGCGCGCACAGGCGCTCGAGCGCGCCGGGCGGCACGTGGTCCACATGGAGATCGGCGAGCCCGATTTCACCGCGCCGCAGGCCGTCGTGGAAGCCGGCGTGCGCGCGCTGCGCGAAGGCCGCACTGCATACACCGCCACGCTCGGCCTGCCTGCTTTGCGCGAGGCCATTGCGGCGCACTACGCGAGCAAGTTCGACGTCAGCGTTCCGGTCGAGCGCGTGGTCGTCACCGCCGGCGCTTCGGGTGGACTGCTGACCGTAGCCGCCCTCTATTTCGACGCCGGCGACGAGGTGCTGGTCCCCGATCCCGGCTATCCCGGCTATCGGCACTTCGTGCGCGCCTTCGAAGGCCGCGCCCGGGCGCTACCCGTCGCAGCAGACACGGACTTCCAACCCACGGCCGCGATGGTGCGCGCGGCCTGGAACGAGCGCACCAAAGCCCTCCTCCTCGGCTCGCCTTCCAACCCAACCGGCACGCTGATATCGCGCACGGAGCTGAGTGCCATCGCCTCGTTCATTGCCGAGCGCGGCGGCGTGCTGATCGTCGATGAAATCTACCAGGGGCTTTCCTACGGCGTGCAGCCGTGGACGGCGTTCGGGCTGCCGGGCGACGTGGTGATCGTGAACAGCTTCTCGAAATACTTCTGCATGACGGGCTGGCGGCTCGGCTGGGTGGTCCTGCCGCAGGCGGCGGTCCGGGGCTTCGAGAAGCTCGCCCAGCACCTTTTCATTTCCGCGCCCTCGGCTGCTCAGTACGCGGCCTGCGCGGCTTTCTCGGCGGAGTCGATCCAGGTGCTGGAAGAGCGGCGCGGCGAATTCGCGCGCCGGCGAGATTTCCTGCTGCCGGTATTGAACGAGGCAGGATTGAAAATTCCCGCCGAGCCGCACGGCGCGTTCTATATCTACGCCGACTGCGGGCGCGACGCGCGCAGATTTTGCCTGCAGCTGCTAGAGACCGAGGCGGTGGCGGCGACGCCGGGGGTCGATTTCGGCGCGAACGGCACCGAGCGCTACGTACGCTTCGCCTACACGAGGGCCATGGCGGACCTCGAGGAGGCCGCCGCCCGGATCAGACGCTTTGCTGCTTCTTCGCCTGGCGCCTGAGGATCTCGAGCCGGGCGCGCTCCGCGAAGACTTTATTGGCGTACTGCGAGGTCGGCTCGTCGAAAGCGCCGGCATAGGCCTGCAGCGCGGTCTCCGTGTCGCGGAAGCGGCGCTGGTATTCCCGCAGGATCTGCGTGCCCACCAGGATGTTGACCTCGGGTTCGAGGAGCGCATGCTCGCCGCCGTGGTCGGTCAGCTTCTCGAGGTGGTACTTCGGGATGACCTGCATCAGGCCCTTCGCGCCGACCGTACTTTCGGCGACGGGGTTATAACGTGACTCGACCGCCACCACGGCGAGGATGAGCAGCGGATCCACCGAGTATTGCTCGCCGGCGCGGTACGCAGTGTCGACGTAGCTCGCTACGGCGGCTTCTGACACGCGATAGCGCTTGGCGATGAACTCGGTCACTGCGCGCTGCTCGCGCTCGAGGGCTGTCTCGGCCGGGGATTGGATGGCGCCTTGCGCCACGCTGGCCGACTCGAAAAACACGTCGCCCGCGAGGCCGGGCATATGCTTCATGCCCTCGCCCTGCAAGGCCACGACCATCAGACCGCCGGCGGCGGCGACTGCGACCAACGCCAGCATGCTCTTCGCGCCGGAGTAGGCGCGCCCCACGAACAGCTTAGTCATATGCCACCTCCGTGCCCCGGCGCCTGCTTCTATGAACCGAGCAGGCCTTTGGTTGGTAGCCGACCTAGCGAGCAGGTCGATTACCGGGGCTAGATGGTTTAGCGCAACAGGTGTCTGTTGCGATGCAGCGGACCGGATGATATGGGGCATTTCTCAATCCTGTCAATCACTTCGCCACTCCTGGGGTACGTGAAAAACGAGTGCGAAACGCCTGTTTCAACAAAGCTTTCTGGGGATCTGAACTACGGCGTCCCTCGGTAAAATACTGTCCGAGGGTGAAGCCTCGCGGACCGGCCTAGGTCTCGTTTCTTGGGCCGATTGGACCAAGCCGGTCCGCTGAGCTTCGAGGGTCAGGCGGGGAGCTCGCACTCCCCACCCCTCCTCGGGGGTCCCGGTTACGGCCGGGACCCCGTCGGGAAGGGCCAGGCGGCTGCTGGATTCAGCGCGGGTCGCGCGCTGGTCACAGCCGACGGCGCAACTGCAGGACTCGCCGTCGTTTGCGCTGGACTGACCGTGGGTCTGGCGGCTTTCATTGCCTTTTTCTTTTTTCCCGCCTTTTTCTTCTTCTTGGCAGGTTTCTTTGCTGCCGCCTTTTTTTTACCCGCTTTTTTTAACTTCTTCTTCTTTGGTGATGCCCTCTTCTTCTTCTTTTTCTTTCCGCCTTTTTTCGCTTTTTTCTTCGCCATGCTCAGTCTCCTTCAAGGTTATTGAACAAAAAAAGCCCGGCCGGTAGCGGACGGACTATCCAACCGCCGGCGGGGTGTTGCCGCCGCCGGCATGCTGAATGGGGTGGGACCGAGACGCGAGGTCCTGGTAGAGGACATCGCTGTCGAGCCGGATGCCGCCCTCCCAGGTGACAGTCGCGGTGTCCGGGTCGACGCTGACTTTCTCGAACTCGCGCACGTCGCGCCACAGCTGGAATGCGCCGATCTCGAGAAGGTTGCCGAGAAAGACCGAGCCTTCGAGTCCATCCTCGAAGCGCAGCCACAAGTTGTAATCCTCCTCGGCCTTGCACGCTGTGATTCTATGCATTTCATCCCACTCCTCTTGCATGTTGCTCCTCCTCGTGATTGCTTTTCGCTTCATGCGTTGCGCGAAAACATCACTATTCCCAATTCAATGCGCCGCCGGTTTGATACTCGATCACTCGCGTCTCGAAGAAGTTGCGCTCCTTCTTCAGATCGATCATCTCGCTCATCCAGGGAAACGGATTCTGCGCGCCCGGATAGAGCGTCTCGACGCCGATCTGTTGAGAGCGCCGGTTGGCGATGAAGCGCAGGTACTCCTTGAACATCGGTGCGTTGAGGCCCAGCACGCCGCGCGGCATGGTGTCCTCGGCATAGCGGTACTCGAGCTCGACCGCCTTCTTGAACAAGTCCTGGATCTCCTCGCGGAAGGCGACGGTCCACAGGTGCGGATTCTCGAGCTTGATGGTGTTGACGAGGTCGATGCCGAAGTTGCAGTGCATCGATTCGTCGCGAAGGATGTACATGTACTGCTCGGCGGCGCCGGTCATCTTGTTCTGCCGGCCGAGCGCGAGGATCTGGGCGAAGCCGACGTAGAAGAACAGGCCCTCCATCAGGCACGAGAAGACGATCAGGCTCTTCAGCAGCTTCTGGTCCGCCTCCGGCGTGCCGGTGCGGAAGGCCGGATCGGTCAGCACGTCGATGAACGGCACGAGGAACTCGTCCTTCTCGCGGATCGAACCCACCTCGTGATAGGCGTTGAAGATCTCCGATTCCTCGAGGTCCAGGCTTTCGACGATGTACTGGTAGGCGTGGGTGTGGATCGCCTCCTCGAAGGCCTGGCGCAGGAGGTATTGCCGGCACTCCGGCGCCGTGATGTGGCGGTAGGTGCCGAGGACGATGTTGTTCGCGGCGAGCGAATCGGCCGTGACGAAGAAGCCGAGGTTGCGCTT
>C688J18823_10001623_pt1 | contig 14005 bp, 13 predicted proteins | sample HopSoiMetagenom1_FD_18823 | JGI IMG/M metagenome (IMG submission 18823)
CAAACTTCTTATCGAAGATATTGGATATGTGTTGCAGACTTACGCGTTGCATGAGTGGATATGCAGGACACATCGCGGCGGACCGAGGAATGGCAGTGCTTGAAGTGTTTGAACGGCGCGACTGAAAAGTCGACGTCCGACAGCCTTCTTTAGTCGGCGCATGCACACGCCGATGCGGCATCTCCGCGTCAGCGTGCCTTTTCTCTCAGTGCCTGGCTGAGGATCACCGCGTTTGCGACGTCGCGCAGCGGCATGCGATTCTGCTGGCTTTGGCGCTGCAGCCGCACATAGGCTTCTTGCTCGCTGATTTTAAGATCATGCTGCAGGATTCCCTTGGCCCGCTCCACGAGTTTGCGCGTCTCCAATTGGTTTGAGAGGTGAGAGTTCTCACTCTCGAGGCGCGCCATCTCAATCTGGGCGCCCACGAGCAGTCCGATGCTCGAGACCAATTTGATTTCGCGGTCGCTGTAGAAGTAAGGAGCGCGATTCTGCAGATTGATCGCGCCGACCACGCGTTCGCGGCTCAAGACGGGAACCGATAGAAAGGCTTCGAAGCGGTCTTCGGGCAGCTCATTGAAAAGCCGGAAACGATGGTCGCTGTAGGCATTCTGCGCGATGGCAACTGGCTGCTTGTGCTCGGCGACCCAGCCGGTGATGCCTTGTCCCAATTTGAGCTTGAGGCGATCGACGATGTCGGGATGCGCGTTTTTGGAAGCGCGCAAAGTCAGTTCGTCGCCTTCGAGAACGTAGATAAAACAGGAGTCGCATTGCGCCGCCGAACTCGCAAATTCCAGCACGTGCGTCAGCAAGTCCCGTAACGGGGCAGCCGACGCGATGCCTGTAGCGACGTGGTGCAGAAACGTTACGTCAAACTCTCTGCTTATCGCACGTGTGGACTCGATGCTCAAGATTTGCGTGGCCATAGCGGTAGCCGGTGCGGTCTGAAATTGTCCTGACAATGTCCCAGTTAGAACATTAGCCGTGCGGGTGACAGGAGCGGAAATAGATTTGCTTTATGGCGCGGATAGGCAGACTCGCGGGAACCTGACCTCGCGATGCCCGGAGTGCAAATCGCGAGTGACAGCGGGGCTAGCCTGGCCTGATGGCTAGCCGGTGCGGGCTTGTTAACTGATTTGCAATGTGCAGCTTACGTTGAATATGGGTCTGGGGTACAGACACCTTCGTTCGTTGCCCGCTGCCTTCAACTGGCCTACCTTGGTGGTATCTATCCTGCCATGCCGAACCCGGAAGAATTGGACCAGATTGCAGCTGAGCAGGTGGAACGTCGCCGGGAGTCGCGGGTCAACCAGCCCGCGTCGGTGACGGTTTGGACGGAGCAGCCGGGCCGAGGCGAAAAGTTCCAAGCTGTGCTCGTGAATTCGAGCACAGGAGGGCTGGCGATCCGGCACTGGCGCAAGGAGCTTTTGATTGGCCAGCAGGTACGGGTTTCCTGCGGCCAGCGCGGCGAAATGCTTGCCGCGGTTATCTGGAACTGGGCGGTTGGGCCGGTTGTGATCTCAGGGCTTAATCGACTCGAGCACGCTGACTTTCCCCCAATTCGTGTGCGCAGCGTGGTCGAGTGCCTTGAGCAAGGTTCCGGAACAAACGTTCGCGCGAAAGTGCGCTCATGGATGTGGGCTGCGCTGATGGGTGTTTTGATCCTGGCTGGTTGGTACGTCAGAAACAGGATTTTGTAAACGTGGAGTATCTCCCCAATGAATGAACTGAAGCGACGATATCCCCGTTACCCTATCGATAAGCCACTTACGGCATACCGACTCTTTGACGATGTGAAGGTCAGCGTCCGCGGACGGTGGCGTCAGTTCGGAGAAGGCGGCTTGGGCGCGCAAATGTCGGAGCAACTGCGCTCGGGCGAAGTGCTCCAGATGGAGCTCTCACCGTCTCTCAAGGTGTATGCCGCAGTGCGGTACTGCCGCGCCTTTTACCATGGATTCGAGTTTGTTCTTCTCAAAGACCGTCAGAAGGCGGAAATTGCGCGTCTATCTCGCGAATTCGGCGAACGCGTGTCAGAGTCCCCACAATCGTGAGAGTCGCATTCGGCGCGAATGCGGAACTCGCTAAGCTTTCCAAATCCGCAGGGTAAACACTAAGGAGTTGAAGGTCACAAAGTAAGTCTCGCGGAACGCATTCGGGGCATTGTCCGAAATGGATCTGATGTCGAACGCGCCCGGACGTTGCTTCTCATCATCCTCGTGTCCAATGTCAGTTCTCCACGTCTCGCCGTGGTGAAATAATCTCTGGGAGGCCAGAGATGAAGCATTCGTCCCTGCAAAAACATTTGCTCAATCTGCTCAGCTTTGAAGGCGCGCACGTTGGTTTTGATGAAGCCGTGCGCGGTCTCACGCCAGAGCTCGGCGGCAAGAAGATCAAAGGCGCGCCCCACACAGCATGGCAGCTCCTCGAACATATGCGTATCGCGCAGTGGGACATCCTCGAGTTCACTCGCAATGCCAAGCACGTCTCACCCAAGTGGCCCGAGGGCTATTGGCCCAAAGCGGCGGCTCCGCCCAGCGATGCGGCTTGGAAAAAGAGCATCGCGGGTTTTCGGCACGATCTCGAAGACTTCAAGAAGCTGGTGGCCGCGGCGAACGAAGAGAAACTCTATGCGCCGATTCCGCATGGAGATGGACAAACGTTACTGCGCGAAGCGCTGCTGGTTGCCGATCACAACTCATATCATCTGGGACAGTTGGTGATGCTGACGAAGATGCTGGACGCGTGGAAGTGAGTCTTGGCGTCACAGCGCGCGGAAATGTGCATGCCTGCCGACGAAGATCTCAGTAAGCCCTTAAACGCCGCGCTTCTCTCACCACATCTTCCACTTTGGGCAGAAAGAACTTCTCCAGAGGCGGCGAAAACGGCACGGGAGTATCCAGCGACGCGATGCGAGTGATCGGCGCGTCGAGATCATCAAACGCCATCTCGTTAATGATGGCGGCGATCTCGCCGGCGAGGCCTCCCGTTTTGGTGTCTTCGTGCAGGATAACCACGCGGTTGGTCTTCTTGACTGTGTTCGCAATGGTTTCGCGGTCAAGTGGAGCGACGGTGCGCAGGTCAATGATTTCGACTTCGATGCCTTCCGTAGCCAGAATCTCGGCGGCTTCCTGCGCTACATACACCATGGCTGCATAAGTGATGACGCTGACGTGCCGGCCTTCGCGATGTGTGCGCGCCTTGCCGATTTCAACAGTGTAATCCTCCGTGGGAAGCTCCTCTTTGATGCGCCGATAAAGAAACTTATGTTCGAAGAAGAGACAAGGATTGTTGTCGCGAATCGCAGCCTTGATCAGGCCCTTGGCGTCGCGGGCCGTCGCCGGACAGATCACTTTCAATCCGGGCGTGTGCGCGTAGTACGTCTCAGGGTTCTGCGAGTGAAATGGCCCGCCGCTGACACCTCCGCCGGAGGGACCGCGCAGTACCAATGGAGCGGGAGCGTTCCAGCGGTAGTTTGCCTTGGCCACCATGTTGATGATCTGGTTGTGCGCGCAACTGATGAAGTCCATGAACTGGAACTCAGCGACGGGACGCATCCCCGTAAGCGAAGCCCCAAACGCCGCGCTCACGATCGCCGCTTCCGCGATGGGAGTGTCGATCACGCGCTCACTACCGAAGTGATGGATGAATCCCTCAGTGACCTTGAATGCGCCGCCGTACACACCGATATCTTCACCAATGCAGAAGACGGCAGGATCGCGCTCCATCTCTTCCCATATGCCTTCACGGATTGCTTCGAGGTAGGTGAGCGATGCCATTATCGGAAATGCGCTACATCACTGGCTGCGCCGAGCTTCTTCTTCTCAACTCTTTTCACTTTCGGATGCCCATACAAGAAGGGAATCTCGACCGATTGGTCGCAGAAGACGGATTCGCCGGCAGTCGAGCCGTCAGGATAAGGAGAGGCATCGGCGAACTCGCGGTCTTCTTCGATCTTCTTTTGCACAGATTCGATCAACTCATTGTTTTCCTGGGCGGTGAGCCAGCGCTTGTCCAGCAGATACTTCTCCATGCGCAGGATCGGATCGCGTTTCTTCCAGTACTCGAAATACGGTTTCGGCACGTAGGCGGCAGCATCGTGCATGGCGTGTCCGCGCATGCGCATCATCTTCGCTTCGATCAAAGTGGCACCGTCGCCGGCATATGCGCGTAGCGCCGCTTCATATGTCACGTCATAGACCTGGTTTGGATCGGTACCATCGACGATGAACCCGGGCACGCCGTATCCGATCGCGCGGTCGGCGAGATCTCTGCACACAACTTGACGATCCACGGGAGTCGAGTAGGCCCAGAGATTATTCTCGACAATCAGAATCACGCCAAGTTTTTGGACCGCGGCGAAGTTGAAACCTTCATACGTTGGGCCAGTAGACTGTCCACCGTCGCCCACCCAGGTGAGACATGCGATGTTCCTGCCCTGCAGCCGTGCGCCGAGAGCAACCCCAGCCAGAACGGGAATCAGATCGCCGAGCATGGAAATGGGGGCAGCGATGTGGCGCTTATGCTTATCTCCAAAATGGGAACCGGCATCGCGACCCCCTGTCGGGGCGCCCGACTTGGCCATGTACTGCATCATCACATCACGCGGTTCAAATCCGCGCACCAGCAGCGCTCCCTGATTGCGAATCATAGGGCCGATCCAGTCGCCTTCGCGCAACGCGTACGCCGAAGCGCAAGAACAGCCTTCCTGGCCGAGCCCGAGATACACGCCACCCACTACTTTCTGTTGCTTGAAAAGATTTTCGAGGGCCTGCTCCATCTTGCGGTTGAGTACCATGTAGCGGTAAATCTCGAGGCTCTGCTGTTTGTTCAAGTACTTCGATTGGCGCAACGGTGGAGGGTCGGGCGAGAGGTTGCCTTCCACGTTGTAGCGCAACTGGCCATCGATCCATTCTTCTACAGTGCGGAAACTTGGAACCTCGAGGCGGTAGTCAGGAATTCCGTGCGGATTCTTTCGCACAGGAACTTGGTCGCTAGATGCGCCATTGCGGCGTCGTCCGTTCGCGGTCGAAGATCTTCCTGGTGACGGTTTACCCACAACCTTGGCGCGCGTCTTCGCTTGAGACTTGCTCTCGCTCTTCTTCATGGACGAATTTCGTTTTACATCGGCGAAGCCAAACTCTCGCGCGATCCTACGAATTCATGCGAGAGAGATTTCGTCTTCGCTGCCGAGCAAAGGAGCCTTCTGCTCGCGACGCAGTTCCCGAAGGCCATTCGGAACTTTCAAAGGAACACCTATTGTAGTGGATTCGCTTTCTTCTACCTGGTCATCTCGCTGCGGCGTGGCAGTATTCAGCAGCGCATCGAGAGACTCGAGCCACAGCATCTGTTGAGCGAAGACTCTTCCGAAGTTGAGTGACACAGCGTGAGCGACCTCCTCGATACCGGGCACAGCGCTTTTGCCCGCGAGCTCCTGTGCAATCGAGGTCACCGAACGATCGCTGATTCCGCACGGAACAATGAGTTTGAAATAGTCGAGATCAGTAGTGATGTTCAGCGCAAATCCATGGCTGGTGATCCCACGCGAGATGTGGACTCCAATGGCTGCAATCTTCTTCTGCTCGTTTTCTGGTCTACGTGGCAGAGCCACCCTCGCCTGTGGGGCTTTCGTGACGGAACTTTGGGCGGAAATCTCACTACGCAGGGTGAGGGCACCCGGAGATGCACCCCCTGGTAAGTCTTTGCAGTTTCCTGCATCAGCGCCTTGCGTCCATACACCGGTCAATCCGCAGATCCGTTCAGAAGGAATGCCCAGATCGCCGCAAGTGCGGATCAGCGCCTCTTCGATTCGTCGCACGAATTCGACGGCTCCAATACGTGGCGAGAATCCCCGCAAATCAAAGATTGGGTAGCCGACGAGCTGTCCTGGACCATGAAAGGTGATGTCTCCTCCTCGGTCGCTCTCAAAAACCTCGACATGCCTCTTCTGCAAGAGCTCAGAAGAAGCCAGCAGGTTCTTCTGGCTTGCATTGCGACCAAGGGTGATTACGGCAGGATGCTCAAGAAGAAGCAGGACATCAGAGATGCGATTCTGTTTGCGCAGCTCGACAAGCGATTTCTGAAGCCCTAAAGCGGTGCCATAGTCAGCAGTACCGAGATGCAGAACGGAGATCAATTGCTCTTTCCTAATCTGTCGAGACCCTCAGTGCCTGACATTTGGTTATGCATGCAACCTCGCGCACTTCATCTCCTAAATGTTGATTGCCTTACCTTCCACGCTACTGAATCCATCGAGGAGCGCCTCATACAGCGTTGGATGAGCGTGGACGGTAAACATCATCTCTTCTACCGTCGCTTCCAATTGCATGGCGGTCACAGCTTCCGAGATTAACTCCGTCGCCGAAGGTCCAATGATATGCACGCCTAGGATCTCTCCGTACTGCTCTTCAGAAACCACCTTGATGAACCCATCATGGCTGCTGATGATGCTGGCCTTGGAATTCGCGGTGAACGGGAACTTGCCGATCTTCACGTTATAGCCTTTGTCTCTCGCCTGAGCTTCTGTCAAACCCACGCTGCCAATCTGCGGCTCGCAATAAGTCGCGCCGGGGATCAGGTTGCGCTTCACCGGACGTGCATATTTGCCTGCGATCTTGGCGACCGCGACCATGCCTTGCATGGCTGCAACGTGCGCCAGCTGCGGCATGCCAACCACGATATCGCCGATGGCGTAGATGCAGGGCTCGGCTGTTTGCATCCACTCGTTGGTCGGAATAAAGCCACGTTCGGCTTTGATCTTGGTTTTGTCGAGGCCGATGTCCTCGGTCTGTGGTGCTCGCCCGATCGCTATGAGGACTTTCTCTGCTTCAAGCTTCTGCTGTTTGCCGTCTGCGGTGGTGAAAGCAACTGAAGCTCCGTCTTTTGTCTTCTCGACTTTGTCGACTTTGGCGCCTAGATGACAACCGATGCCGCGCTTCTTATAGACGCGCAATAATTCCTTGCTGACATCTTCATCCTCAACCGGCACCAGCCGTGGCAGCGCTTCGATGACGTTCACGTCGGTTCCGTAGGACTTGTAAATCGATGCAAACTCCACGCCTACTGCGCCCGATCCGATAATGATGAGTGACTTGGGAATGGTATTCAGCGAGAGAATCTCGATATTGGTCAGGACCGTGGAATCAGGTTTTAACCCTGGAAGCATCCTGGCTTGAGATCCCGTAGCGATGATGACGTTCTTTGCCTGCAACTTGCTCTTCTTGCCATCACCGCCGGTAAGCTCGATGTCTAACAAGCCGTTCTTCACCGGGCCACTCAGCCGACCATAACCGGGAATCGTCGTGACCTTGTTTTTGCGCATCAGGAACTCGAGTCCCTTTGCATGCTTGGTGACGATTTTGTTCTTGCGATCCTGAATCGTGCCCCAATTGACCTTCATGCCCTCGACGTTCTCGATGCCGTGTTCCNTGGCAGCCTTGAAATGGTCGTAAAGTTCGGCATCGAACAGCAGGCTCTTGGTGGGGATGCAGCCAACGTGGAGGCAAGTGCCGCCCAGCTTGGGATCTTTTTCGATGAGGGCAGCCCTTAGTCCGTACTCGCCGGCGCGGATCGCGGCTGTATAGCCGCCGGGGCCGGAGCCTATGATGGCTACGTCGTAAATGGTATCTGGCAAGTGTGACTCCGTCTGAGTTGGTTGGGAAACAGGCTCAGAAGACAAACATTAGATTGTAGCAAGGCAGTTGCGGTCGCAAACGCGCGGAAACATGCGACAAGTGATAGGCAATGCTCGACTTGCGAATGGGTCACGGCCTGCGTGCCTCTTTCCCGGTCGGCAATGAATGCCAAGAAAAAGGCCACCTAGTTTTAGGTGGCCTTATTCCTGTCTCCGTGTGGCTTAGCTAGACCACAGTTCGTCGTCCAGTGATCAGGTTAACGATCAACACGATCACGGCTGCGACCAACAGCAAGTGGATCAAGCTGCCTGCCACATGGAAGCTGAATCCCAGGAGCCAGAGAATCAGCAGGATGGCAAAGATTGTCCAGAGCATATTTGGCCCTCCCTTTCGAAGTCCTCGACCNATAAGATGGGGGAACTCTGGCTNGTGTTGCTACCAGAGTAAACAGTTTCGCCTAGTACTTCTTGGGAGGAACATCACGGAAAAGCCTCCAAAAGGGCAAGATCAGTTCTGACNTAACAGCATCTCTGGATTTGATGTTTCGCAGTTGGGGGTTTCGCGATCACGAAAGCAGTCTGGCGACATCCTTCGCGAAATAGGTAAAGATGGTTCCCGCCCCGGCCCGGCGAATGGAAACCAATGACTCCAGCATGACGCGCTCGCGATCGACCCAACCGTTCTGAGCCGCAGCTTGGATCATCGCGTACTCACCCGAGACTTGATAAGCCGCTATAGGGACGTCGAAACGGTCGCGGGCCGCTGCGACCACATCCAAGTACGGCATCGCGGGTTTCACCATGATGATGTCCGCGCCCTCTTCGATGTCGGTCTGGATCTCGCGCATCGCTTCTCGCAGATTGCCTCCATCCATCTGGTAGGAACGGCGGTCGCCGAATTGGGGCGCTGAATCCGCGGCTTCCCGGAACGGGCCATAGAACCCCGACGCGAACTTGGCGGCGTAAGAGAGAATCGGCGCGTTGTGAAAGCCTGCGCCATCGAGAGCTGCGCGAATTGCAGCTACTCTGCCATCCATCATGTCTGACGGGGCTACAACATCAATACCCGCGCGAGCCTGTGCGACGGCGGTTCGCGCAAGAATTTCCAAGGTCGCGTCATTCTCAATTTCGTACTGCTCGACGCGGGAAGCCACAGTCGCCGCTCCTCCACGGCTGGATTGAGCACTCTCAGCCGCGCCGCTCTTCTTCACGATCCCACAGTGGCCATGGGACATGTACTCGCATAGGCAAACGTCGCCGATTACGATCAAGTTCGGAATCGCGCGCTTAATGGCCCGTGCAGCACGTTGGACAATCCCGTCTTCCGACCACGCCCCGCTGGCCTGTTCGTCTTTCTTCTCCGGCAGACCAAACAAAATGATCGCCGGGATACCCAGCGAATAGGTCTCACGTGCTTCTTCCACGGCCTGATCCACCGAGAGATTGAAGACTCCCGGCATCGACCCAATGGGCTTACGCACACTCTGGCCGGGGCACACGAAGAGGGGGTACACGAACGACTCGGGCGTGAGCCGCGTCTCGCGCACCATGGAGCGCAGTGCGTCGTTTTGACGAAGCCGGCGCAGTCTTGTTGTCGGAAAGCTCACACTTGGATTCTATTTGAAAAACATCCGCTATCGACAACCGGCAGTGTTCATTCAGCTCCGAAACAATAGGCATGTTCAAGTCCACCTGCTGTTAGTTGGCCAATGCAGGTCGCTGAGTGCCGAGCGCCCGCTTCCGCTGATAGCATTTCTTTATGTCGCTAGCTCCGTACTGGAGTGAAAGTCTCCTGGAGTTCGAGCGCTTACGCGAAATTCTGCTTGCGTACTGCGGATCTGAGTTGGGCCGACAGCGAGTTGTGGCTCTCTGCCCCACGACTGATGTTGCGTGGATCGCGCGCCAGCAGGAACTCGCAGATGAGGTCCAGCGACTTCTTCAGGCTGGAGGCGGCTTCGAGTTCCATGGACTCACAGATATAAGCGAGTTGCTGAAGAAGTCTCGAATTATCGGGGCGACACTCGAAATTGCCGAACTCCGCGAAGTACTGGTGATCGCCGATCGGGCCGATGAATGGCGCGCAATGGCGCTGAATCCTCCTGCATCGCTGGAAGGCAATTGGCAGGGGATGCATGCACTGTCTGAGCAGCTTGCCGACTTCACGCTGCTACTGCGATTCTTCCGTGGCAAGATCCTTCCCGACGGCACACTCGATGACCGGGCTTCGCCTGAACTGACGCGCTTGCGAAGGGAAGTGGAACGGCAAAAGAGGGAAATTCAAACTTCGTTGCGCGGTTATCTACGCCATCTCGCCGAAGGCGGCGCAGTCCAGGACGAGTTGATCACGATTCGCGGTGAGCGCTTCGTAATTCCTGTAAAGGTTGAGCAGAAGCGGCGTGTCAATGGCGTAGTGCACGGCGCCAGCTCCAGCGGACAAACGGTCTTCGTCGAACCGCTGGAGACCATCGAGCAGAACAATGAGTTGGTACGCCTGCTTGAAGAGGAGAACGCAGAGATACATCGGATTCTTCTCGAGATGACGATCCGCATCGGCGAACATGCCGAGACGCTGGAGCAAGCAGCGGGGATACTGGCAGAAGTTGAGCTCCAGTTCGCTAAAGCGAGGTTCGCTCAAGATTACCAGTGCGTAAGGCCAGTCACACTCAGTCATGTCAGAGTTCTCAACGCGCGCCATCCAATTCTGGAACGCAACCTGAAAGCGCGCGGTGGACGCGTGGTTCCTATTTCGCTGGCGCTTGATGACGGGGATCATCAACTGATCATCAGTGGCCCGAATACTGGAGGCAAAACAGTTGCCCTCAAGACTCTCGGCCTGCTCACCCTTATGGCGCAGTCCGGCATTCCGATCCCGGCCGAGGCAGCAGAGCTGCCGGTCTTTGATGCTGTGTTTGCCGATATCGGCGACTATCAATCCATTGAGCAGAACCTCTCGACCTTTTCAGCACACGTCAGCAATATCGATCGCATCTCTAAGACGGCCACAGCACACTCGCTTGTCCTGCTAGACGAATTAGGCTCAGCCACGGATCCGGAGGAAGGCGCCGCACTCGCCGTGGCTATCGCGAAATACTTTCTGGATCTGGGCGCCACCAGCATCATCTCCACGCACCACACGGCGTTGAAGGTGTACGCAGCGAACACGCGCGGCGTAGTAAACGCCGCTGTCGGATTTGACGAGAAGACGCTTCAACCTACATACGAGCTCAAAGTGGGAGTGCCAGGAGCATCGGCAGGAATCAACGTCGCGCAACGCCTCGGGCTTAATCCCCACATCATTGCCGCTGCGCGCCAGCGCGTTGCCGGACAAACACAAGATGTCTCCCATTTTCTCGACCAGCTGCACGAGCGGCTCGATGCTCTCGAGCGCGAGCGCACTGACCTCCGTCAGCGGGAGCAGGAAGTCGCACGCGAAAAGAGCCGGCTCGAAGTGGAGGGCATGAAGGAACAGCGCCAGCAGGTGCGGGAGATGGAGAAGAAACTTGAAGCGCTATTGCGCGATTTTGAGTATCAGGCGCGAGAGGCCGTCAACGCTGTCCAGGATCGTGCGGCTGCGCTGAAATTGTCCAAAGACGCCGAACGGCGCATCTCGCGTTTGCGGCGGGAGTTTAAGGAACAATTTGACTCATCGGTGGTTGCCCACCGAACCGGAGCCGACCGTGGAGATCCTAATGCCCGGCCCGGCGAGGTGAAGTACGTTGCCGAAGGCGATACTGTCCGGCTCAAGTCCCTCGGCCGCGATGCGGTGGTGAAGCGCAAGATCGACGAGAACACCTTCGAAGTTGAAGCCGGACTGATGAAAATGCGTGTTCCACGCGCGGACATTGCCAGCGTACTCAGAGGGGCTGCTGGAGAAAAGTCGATTACGCCGGTGGCCGCCGCCCGTGCACGTGGGATTTCGATCTCGCTCAAGAATGAAGATGACGCAGCAAGCGTGCCTAGCGAGATAAACGTTATCGGGCAAAATGTCGACGATGCGACACGTGAAGTTGAAAAATTTGTGGATCGTGCATTCCTCGCGGGAATGTCACGCGTGCGCGTGGTTCATGGCAGCGGGATGGGTATCTTGCGCAAAGCGCTACGACAGTTTTTGAAGTCGCATCCTCACGTCGCGACCGTGACAGAGCCCCCGCAGAACGAGGGCGGCGCGGGAGCTACTGTGGTGGAATTAAGAGTGTAGAGTCGCGATAGCCCGATCTTTTGATGGTCCTGCTGCTTTGTTTTTCGCCAAAACAGACCGTAAGCTTTCAATATGCGCTACTGCAAGTTCCCCACCTCCGACGGCCCACAATACGGCGAGGTTCAGATGCAAGGCGGCGAGCATGTAATTGTGCGGCGCATCCCTCCCCCTGAAGAGGAGCATGCGTGCGTCTTCCGCGAAGCAGAGATGCAGGCGATACCTTTAACCGAGGCGCGCCTGCTTCCACCCGTGAATCCCTCAAAAATCGTATGCGTCGGGCGCAACTACCGTGAACACGCGAAAGAACTCGGGAACGAAGTTCCGGCTGACATTCTCATCTTTCTGAAGCCTCCGTCTTCATTATTGGCGCCCGAAGGCAGGATCGTGATGCCGAAAGTTTCGCACCGCATAGATTACGAAGGCGAACTTGCAGTCGTAATCGGCCGGAAGTGCCGCAACGCTACAGACAACGAAGCGCTCTCGTTTGTTCGGGGATACACTTGCGCCAATGACGTGACTGCCCGCGATCTTCAAAAGAGCGACGGCCAATGGACTCGAGGAAAAGGTTTCGACACTTTCTGTCCGGTCGGTCCATTTGTCAGCGACGAAGTCAGCCCGGAAGCTTTGGATCTCGAAACACGGGTGAACGGCGAACTCCGTCAAAAGGGCAACACACGGGACTTCGTGTTTTCTCTTCCGACTGTGATCCGCTATATCAGCAGCGTGATGACGCTGTTGCCCGGCGACGTCGTCCTCACAGGAACTCCGGCCGGAGTTGGAGCAATGCAGGAAGACGACCGTGTAGAAGTGAGCATCTCTGGTCTTGGGACGCTCACGAATTTTGTGGTAGCCGAGGGGCGCTGGATGTCATCTGAATTAGAGAGGGCAATAAGCCGATGAAATTCTTTCTCGATACCGCAAACATTAAGGAAATCCGTGAAGGTCAGTCCATGGGAGTCCTCGACGGAGTCACTACGAATCCGTCACTCGTCGCCAAGGAGGGACAGCCTTTCAAGGAAACCGTTGTTGAGATCTGCAATACCGTGAACGGTCCGATCAGCGTCGAAGTCACCGCTACCGATCTTGAGGGAATGCTTGAACAGGGACGCACCTACGCAAAATGGCACCGCAATGTGGTGGTGAAATTTCCTACAACAAAGGACGGAGTCAAAGCCTGCAAGACCGTCAGCGCGGAAGGCATCAGGGTTAATATGACGCTCTGCTTTTCGCCAACTCAGGCGTTGATCGTGGCAAAGGCTGGAGCAACGTACGTGAGCCCATTCGTCGGGCGGCTCGACGACATCTCGACCAATGGCATGACGCTAGTCCGCGAGATCGTACAGATCTACAAGAATTACGACTATCCAACTCAAGTGTTGGCAGCCTCGTTGCGCCATCCCATGCACCTGGTGGAAGCGGCGATGGCTGGCGCTCACGTTGGAACTATGCCCTTTAAGGTGCTGGAGATGATGTTCCATCATCCGCTGACCGACATTGGACTCGAGAAGTTCGCAAAGGATTGGGAAAAAGCGAACCTCAAGGATCTGCAGAAAGCGATGCGATAATCGGCTATCGTGCACGCGGAATGAACGAGTAGAGACGAAGCATGCTCCATCTCTATGAAGGCAGTGGATCCTGTACTCTGTCTTTCCATCCGCCGCCCTTTCCGCGCCAGTAGTTCACAGCAGAGTAGATGGTCGCGTACACATAAAACACCGCCGCTAAGGGAAGAGTCACAGCAGACAACGAATTCACGTTGTATAGCCGCAGCGCGGGCATATACGTGGTGAACATAAGAACGCACGCAGCGACTGCAATCCAGCCTGCAGTTGCGTCTTTTGTCCAGACAAGCCCCAGGGGAGCCACAAACACCAGCAACATCCCTAAGAGACATGCTGCCAACAGCCACGACGAATGCCGCAGCTGATTAAAGGCGGTGCGCGCGATAATGTTTCGGAGATTGGTTACGGTGCCGTAACCCCGAATACTCCGAGTCTCCTGAGTTAGTCCGAGCCATAGGCGGCCTCCCGAGCTCTTTACCCGTGCTGCCAGACTGCAATCGTCGATGATCTCGCTGCGAATGCACTCGAATGCCTTCACTTTCTCCAAAGCGGCAGTGCGTACCAGCAAACAGCCGCCCGCGGCACCTGCTATTTTGCTGCGAGGACTTGAGCTGCGTT
>C688J18823_10001624_pt1 | contig 13996 bp, 5 predicted proteins | sample HopSoiMetagenom1_FD_18823 | JGI IMG/M metagenome (IMG submission 18823)
CGTTGAATGAATGAATGAACCCGCCGTCCTCGATCGTCGTCCAACGCCGCGCCTGCACGGCGCCGCTGACCTTCAACGCCAGCTCGTAGAACCGCACTTCCCAGTCGCCAGCTTCGATACGTCCTTCACGCGCCATTCGCCAGAGCGCGCCGTAGGTGCTCACGTTGTTGAAGCCGTGATCGTGCACGCCCATGTGGGTGAGGTGCGGCGCCATCCGCGTGAGCGTGCGAGCGCGGCCGATGTCCAGAAACGCCTTGTCGCCGGTCGCGTCGAACTGCAGGAGCGCTGAGCCGTACTGAAATCCTTCTGTCCACTCCGTCCAGCCGCGAGCGGTATACCGCCCTTTGACGGTGAACACCGGGGCGCCACTTTCGGGTGACCACGACTGTTCGAGCGATCTGATTTTCGCGGCGGAGATCTCGAAGAGGCGATTGATGAGGGGCAGGAGTTCCGCGGGCGTGCGCGTCCGATCGAGTTGAATCATCGCGGCGCGGTCATCATATCTGATCCGCCGGAGCGGTCAGCGCATCACGCCGCGAGGGAGCGCTTCATATATTCGATGCTCTTCGTGGTGATCGTTTCCGGGTCGGGCGTGTAGTCGAATACTTCAACCGACACCCACCGCTGGTATCCGCTGTCGCGCAGCGCCTCGAAGATTGGGACGAAGTCGACATCTCCGAATCCGGGCCCGCGGCGGTTCGCATCGTTGGCGTGAAAATGATGGGCGATGCGGCCGTACTGGCGGATCAACTCCGTCGCCGGCGTCGACTCGCTGTACATCGCTTTCACGTCGAGGTGCAGCGAGAAGTTCCGGTGTCCCACCGCATCGATGAGATCTTTCGCTTCAGCGCAGGTGTTGATGAAATCTGTTTCCGCCGGCGAGAGCGGCTCCATGCAGATGGTCACGCCCGAGTCTGCCACACGAGGCATGGCGCTCTTGAACACTGACGCGGCGAAGTCGAATGCCTGGTCGCGCGAAACGCCGGCCAGGCGCGAGCGCTGCTTCGGGGACCCGAACACCATCAGGTCGCCACCCAGATCGCGTGTCGCTTCAGCGAGATGACCGATGTAATCAGCAGTGTTGGCGCGCACGGTCGCGTCTGGTGAGGTCAGGTGCAAACCATCCGTGCCGGCGAGCAGCCAGTGCAGGCCGATGATCTCGATGCCCGCAGCAGCGGCCTGCGCCCGCAGCTCGGCGCGCCGCCCGCTCGAGACGTCCGTGATCAGCGGCGCGAGGGTAAACGGCGCGACCTCGACGCCGTCGTAGCCGCTCTGCTTCAAGAACCGGCACACATTGTCAAAGGCCCAGTTCTCGTACAGCTCGTTGCACATGGCGAAGCGCATGGAGCGATTGTACAAGGCTCAGGGCTCAGGCACCCGAGCGAGTGGCTTTCAGAAACGCCAGCAAGTCGGCGAGTTCCTGGCGCGTAAGCTGATCGGTCAGCCCTTGCGGCATCAGAGACACCGTGCCCGGCTGCATGTCGACGATGTCGCGGCGTGGAATGCGGGTTTCATCGCGGTCGCTGGCGAGCACGACTTCGTCGGGCAGGTCGTTGTTCCTGAGGATGCCGCTGTGCACTTGCCCGGCGCGCGTCCTGATGACCACCGGTTCGTAGCCTCGCGCGAAACTGGCGCTCGGATAGAGGATGGCTTCGAGCAGATCGCGTTCGCTGCGGACCTGGCCAATGCGCGTGAGGTCTGGACCGGTGCGGCCACCCATGTAGCCAATCGCGTGGCACGAGTAGCAGGCGACCTTCGGACCATTGAAGATCGCCTGGCCACGAGTGACATCGCCTCCCTGCAGCGTAGGCAGGAGCGTTTCGAGCCGCCGAATCTGGTTCGCGGTATCGACCGATAACGATTCGAGCAGCGTCTCTCCAGCCTTCCGTACCGATTCCGGATATTTCGACAGCACCGGTCTGAGGACCTCGGCGCGCACGCTCGAACGATTGGTGGCGCGGTTCAGGGCCTGGATCATCAGGGCGCCAACCGGTTCTTCGTTCGTTGTTGCGTACGCACGAATCAGTCGCGGCAGTTCGAGCGGCCCGGCGGTTTGAAGCGATGTGGCCAGGGACATCAGCTGGGCGCGCTCGAGCGCTGACTTCTCGAGAATCGCCGCGGCCGTGGCGCGGACGCCAACGGCGCGTTCCGGTGCGAGGCCGGACTTCAGCAGCTCGAAGACGTCAGCCTGACTCGCCAGCGCGGGGTCCTGCGCGGCGGCGACGGCCTCGAGCCGGATGTCGAGAGGACGCGTCCCATCTCGGGCGACGCGAACGAGTGCGGAATGCAGGGGTGCTTGCGAGTCTTTCGGGACAGGAATCGACCGCGCGACCGCGACGGCGGCCGCGAGGGCGTCGTTGTCGCTCGTACCGAACACCGTCTCGAGCGGCGCGATCCACGCGGCCGGAAAGGTCTTCACCCGGGTCCGGGCCATCGTGGACATCACGCCGAGTGCGGCCAGGCGCTCCGGCTTTCTCGACGCCCGGCTCACCATGTCGCCAATCAACCGCTGAATGGCCGCGTTCTCGCCAAACTGCACCAATTTCTGTTGCAGTTCGTCATGCTCTGCCGCGTTCGCACGGGCAAGATGGCTCGCGAAGAACTCCGCGAGCGCGTCCCCCCAGTCGGGGTGATGGCCGGCAATCCACCACGCGGTCTCCTTCACTACCGAATCCGACGAGTCGAGCAACGGCACGACAGACGCGGACTGCAGCGTGTGCCGATCCATCTGATCCAATGCGATCAGAGCGGCACGCCGCGAGCGCGACGCTGGCGCCTGCAGCCCTGACGCGGTCGATTCGGGGTGGTTGATTTCGATGAGCGCGTATGTGACCGAATGATCGAGCACGCGGTCGAGTGGTGCGGCGGCAAGGGTAATTAAATCGGTCACCGCCGCGGGGTCACCGATTCTGCCCAGCGCCTCCGCGGCAATGCGTTGGATCGAGGGAACGCCAGACTTCAACACGGCTCTGAGATCCGCAACCGCACCGACATCGCGCAGCAGCCCAGCGCCGTGAATGGCCGCATGTTTGACGCTTTCATCTGCGTCCTGGATGGCGATTCGACTGGCACCTCGCGCCTGTGTCCCATCGATGCGCGTCAGCGCCCACACGGCATTTCTGCGCGCGTCCGCGGATCCATTCGTGCGCAACGCGTCGCTCAATGCCGGGATAGCGTCGCCCGCCCGAGCGGCCAGCTCGCGCACCGCGCGATTCTGGACGGCAGGCCGGGTGTCGCTCAGCAATCCGGCCAATCCCGACGAGGTCATCGCCTTCCATGGCAGCGTAACGCCGCGCGGGTCCTCTACGCGCGCCGCGTTCGTCCGGCGAACGCGATAGATCGCACCGAGCACGTCAGGCTTGGCGAGCTGCGATGTCGGGCAACACAGCTTGTACCAAGCGCCGGTGTCGACGACCAGGAGACTGCCGTCGGCGTCTTCGATCACGTCGGTCGGGTGGAAATCACGATCGTCGGAGACGAGAAAATCGGAGTCGCGAATCGTGAACGTCGCGCCGGATGGCGACAGCACGTGGCGCGTCACCTTCCGCATGTTGAACATCGCGGCGAAGAAGTTGTCGCGATACTCCTCGCCAAACGCACGTGACGCGTACCGCGTCAGACCCGCCGGGACCGCGGGACCGAGTTGGGAGAGAATCGGCATCAGGTCGCCGGTTCGCGTGTGTCCATCGATGACGGCATGCACTTTCCCATAGAGCCCGCCGTAGATCGCGTGAATGATTCCATCGCGGCGGCCAAGCTGCGGCTGCTCGACGAACGTGGAGGTCAGGATGCGCTCGCCGCTGCTGGTGAATGCCACGTCGACAGGGTTGTCCATGCCCCCGGACATCACGATATCGATAGCCGGATCGCCTGGCTTGCGACGGAGGATGTGCGACGCGTGGGTGACCAGCGGCGCGCGGCCCGGCCGCTCGTAGGTCTGCTCGGCGAACGCACCCTTGGTCCAGTAGATCCAGCCATCCGGTCCGAGATACGGGCCATGCAGATCGTTGGCGCACCCGGTCAGCGTCTTGCCCTGAAACCACTCTTCACGCTGGTCGGCAACACCATCACCGTCGGTATCGGTCAACTTCCAGATGCTCGGCGGGGCGGCTACATACAGCGATCCGTCGAGCCACATCGTGCCTTCCGGAAACATCATGCGGTCGGCGAATACGACACTCTTGTCGAATCGGCCGTCGCCGTCAGTGTCTTCTAGACGGACAATTCGATGCGGACGATCTTCCAGTTGCTTGTCGACCTTGTCGTTCGATCCCGATGAATCCGCCACGTAGAGCCGCCCCTCGTCATCAAAGTCGGCAACGATTGGCCGATTGACCAGCGGCGGCCCGGCCACGCGCTCGACGACGAACCCGGGAGGCACGGACAAGGAAGGCGCGGAGGTTTGCGGCTGCGGTTCGCTTCGCGGCGCGGCGAGCACGACGATGACAAGACCGGCAAGCATCCCCGCGATTCCCGTCCGGCTGATCTCGTGCATAGGCCTCCTTGCGGACGCTCACGATATACCAGTTCGCCCGCTGACGAAGACCCCTCAATCGCCGAACGCGGCGCGTGCGCCGGTTTCACTGCGTGCTGCTTGGGCGGGCGGCGAAGTACTCTTTGCGGGCGCGCACGTTCAGTCCGCGGCGGTTCACTCGGACGTCGAGCTTGTGCATCCGGTCGTCGAGTTTCGGCGGTTCGAAGCCGAGCGCATATTGATGGTGCAGCTCGTCAGCGACCGCCGCGAAGGTGGTGGCGAGATTTTCCGCGCGCGTCAGCTCGAAGTATCCGCCGCCGCTGTCTTCGGCGATCCGCGCCAGGCCGGGGTCGGGCCGCACCGACGTCATCGATCCTGACATCGAGCCCATGCCGCCGCGAGGATTCGGTCCCATCAGCACCGTCGTTTGCAGACCGATGGCGTAGACCATGACGTCGTCACGCTGCGCATCGCGCATGACGTCCATGATGCTGCGGTTGTTGAGGCTGAGGTTCATCGGCGCATCGCCGCCGTCGCTGAATACGAGGACAACCTTGCGTCCTTCGCGTTCGCGAAGCGCCTCGATTGCCTGGTCGACCGCGTTCCATAGCGGCGTCGGTCCGATCACCGGCTGTCCCGACCGGAGGATGCCGAGCAGCGTGCCGTGGTCGTTGGTGAACGTCTCCGGCCGTATGACGATGCGCTCGGCGAAGGTGCCGATGCGAGCCGCGTCCCCGGGCCCGAGATTGTTGACGAACGTCTCGGCGGCCTGCTCGACCAGGCCGACGTTGCCGCGCATGCTGCCGCTCCGATCGAGCATGATCACGACGCTGATCGGCTGAACTTCGGTCGAGAACACGCTGATCGGCTGCGGTTTCCCTTCGTCACGTATTTCAAACGCATCGCGCGTCAGATCGGTGATCAGCCGTCCGTCTTTCTGCGCGACCGTCGCGTACACGGCCACGGTGCGCGCACCGCTGCGAAACGTGGGCTGTTGCGATTGGCCAATGCCGACTGCGGTCAGCAGCGCGAGCGTGAATGAGGCGAGCGGCTTCATGAGTTTCCATCGGGCGGCAATACGTTGGCCGCGATCGTGGCAGGCACTCCTATCATCGCACGTTGCCGGCTGTCGTCGCTTCGCACGCGCCGCTGGAACGTCTCTTGCCGGATTGACGAGCAGGAGGCTGGAATCATGGCAAAGCGCGACCAGAGGTCATACGCGCGTGGGGCTCAGCGAGACGCGGGCCGCGGCGGCCGCGAAACCGCTGACGAGACAACCGGCGGTGGGCGAGGCCGCGGTTCGAAACCGGATGCGCCGGGGGCTCGCAAGGGGCAGACCTCCGGACGTGGATCGTCGGGAGCCCGCAAGAGCGCGAACAGACCCGGAGCATCGGGAACCGGCGCCAAAAAAGGGACGCGGGGAAGTTCAGGCCGGCGGCGTTCGGGATCGCGATCGGGTGCGGGGCAGGGACAAAAGAAACGCTAGCGAAAAAGAGAAGGAGAACGGAACATCCGTTCTCCTTCTCCTGTGCGTCGACTCCTAAGTAGCCGGCGAGCGGCTATTAGAAGATGTACTTCACGCTGAACTGACCCTGCGTGCCGGGCTGCCACAGATCGGCCTTCCCGTATCGAGGATCGAAGGCGTTCTGACCTGAGGGGGACGCGAGAACCAGCGCCCGGTAGTCATAGCCCTTTGCGAGATCGACGTTCGACAGATCCATCGCCGAATCGGCGCGCGCCAGGCCCGAGCCCTTGTTGAGCGAATTGAAGATGTGCGTCGCCGTCTTCTGATTGAAGAGGTTGATCACGTTCAGCTCGAAGCGAACCCGGCTCGTGCCGGTCATCTTCACATCGTGCGAGACGAGCAGGTCGGTTCGCGACAGGAATGGGGTGCGCCCCATGTCTCCGCGTCCTTCCACCAGCACCGGAATGGTGTTGGTGGTGTTGACCACCGTGCTCATCGGGGTGCCGCTGCCGGCGTAGACGAATCCGCCAATCTGGGTGCCGAACGGCAGCAGGTACGAGCCGTAGAACTTCGCCACGACCGGACGATCTGTGGCAAGCCGTCCACGCACGTCCAGGTTGCCGTGTGAATCCCATTCGAGCTCGTCGAGGTCCCACGCGCGCCCTGCCGCAGTGCCGGGTCGCGCGATGCTGCCCGCCTGCTGCTGTGCTGTGCCTGACGATGTTCCCGTCGTCGGTGTGGAGATCTCGTCCGAGTTGGCCAACCCGGAGTAATTGCCGTAGAGACGGCTGATCGTCAGGTTCGCGCTGCCGAACCAGTTCTTCGAGAAGCGGCGGTTGAGCGACAACTCGATCGCGTCGTACTGGCGGAGCGGTTTCGGCGTGCTGAACGGCGCCGTCAGGCCGGTGACGAACATCGTGGTCGCGATTCCTTCGCCGGGGTTGGCGGCGAAGTACACCTCGTTGCCGGTGGCGTCGAGCGAGCCAACGTCTTCAATCGCGCGCGTCAGCTTGTTGTGGACGTAATTGACGCCGAACGCCGTTGTCGGCGTCCATTGATACTCGACACCGAGGTTGGTCGAGTCCTGGAACATCGGCTTCAGATCCGGATCGATGGTGCTGAAGTTCGGCACGCGGCGATCGCGGATGCCTCCCCAGAGATCCTTCCCGGGCATGTTCGCCAGACTCAGGTTGTAGACGTCGAGCGTATCGAGCGATCGGTAGTTGACCAGCCACGAATCGCCGCCGAACGATCCGCGCGCCAGTTCGTACTTGACCCAATCGTAGTAGCGCCCCCAGCTGCCAAACGCCTTCATGCGTCCGTCCCCGAGCACGTCGTAGGTCGCGCCGAGGCGGGGCGCGATCTTCTTGCCGTAGCCAAATTCAAATGCGGTGTCCTTGATGTCAGTTCGGAAGGAGGGGATGGTCTCCTTTTCCGTCCTGACGCCGAGGTTCAGCGTCAGCCGATTCCCCACGACCCATGAGTCCTGCACGTAGAGCGACGGCATGTTGGCGTCGACCGCTCCGCGCGTGCCGCGATCGTTGACCTCGTAGTAGCCATACGTTCCGGTTCCCGTGTTGCCGTTGCCATTGAACGTCAGCCCCCAGTCGAGCAGCACATAGCCACCCGGATACACCGACTCGACGGTGTTGTTGGTGTGGCGGACGCCGACGCCTCCCTTGAGGAGGTGCGAGCCCAGCGCGCTGAACGCGTGGGTGTAGTCGACCTGGAAGAAGCCAGTCTTGGTTTCATCCTGACCGGTGATGAGCACGCGCGGCGTGTTCTGCGCGCCTTTCGGCAGCTGCAGGTCCGCCGGAACTCCGGCCACGCCAATCGAGGGTGCATTCCACACAACGGCCGTGGTCTGGGATACGCCGGTGTCGTAGTAGTTGTCGTCGAACAATCCCCCGCGGATGCTCAGCGACGAGTGACTGCTCAGCGTGATATCGACGTTGCCGCTCGTGTTCGTCTGATCCTGATTGAAGCCGCGCGGAATCTGCGCCGCGTTGCCGGCCAGCGAGCTGCTGATGAAATTCGGTCCGGTGCCATCGTAGGCCGAGAGCGTTCCGGTCGATCGCACAGGCGTCCAGAGGACGCTTCCGTTGGCCTGCACGCGACCTGACGAGTAGGTCAACTTGCCGAACATCTGCGTCGCCGTCTGATCCTGCGAAATCGATCCCGGCTCGGTGCCGTTCGAGAACAGGTAGTTGTTGGTGCGGCGAACGAACCGCGGCGACGCCGACCCAAAGAAGAACAGATGATCTCTGAGAATCGGACCTCCCAGCGAGCCGCCGACTTCGTTGCGGTTGTTCGGCTGCTTCTCGTCCTGCACGCTCAACACGGTGGTGTCGTCGAGTGGACTCAGCTGCAGGCGCTGCACGGGCGAGGCGGAGATCGAATTGCCCGAGAAGTAATAGTGCGCTTCACCCGAGAACCGGTTGCCGCCGGACTTGGTGACCGCACTGATGACGCCGCCAAGCGCGCCGCCATATTCAGCCGCAATGCCGCCGGTCTTCACCTGGACTTCCTGCAGATATTCGAACACGGTGTCCTGCCGCGAACTGCCATACAGCAAGCTGTTGGTGTTCACGCCGTCGACGGTGAAGGTGTTCTCGGCGCCGCTCGCGCCGTTGACCTGAAACCCGCCTTCGATGTCGCCCTGATTGACGCCGGGTGAGGTCAGCGCGATGCCCTGGAAGCTGCGCGTCTTCGGCATCCGGTCGAATTCCTCTGCCGTGACGTTGTGCGCCACCGTGGTGCTGTGCAGGTCGACCTGCGTCTTCGTGTCGCTCGTGACGGTCACGACTTCACTGAGCCCGCCGACTTTCAGCGTTGCCGGAAGATCGGCCGTCCGGCCAAGCAGCACCAGCACATCGTCTGCCTGGACCTTTTGAAAACCTTGCAGCTCCACCGTTACCGTGTAGCGTCCCGGATCGAGATCGGAGATCCGATACGTACCGTCCGCGCCGCTGACAGCAGTCCGCGTGGTGCCGGTCTGCTTGTTCGTTACGGTGATGGTGGCTCCCGGAACGGGAGCCTGACTGGTGTCGGTCACGACGCCAGCGAGACCGCCAAACCTTTCTTGTGCTGTGGCCGCGCCGCTGGCCACGACCGCCAGCAGGATCGCAATGATGCTGGCAGTAAGACGCAATCGCATGTCACCTACTCCTTGAAATAAACCGCACGTTCACAAGTCCATCCTACGGATGGATTTCTGCTGGTCATCGGTTATGTGACGGGCGCTCGGCGGGCGGTGACGAGTTGCGTGATGCCGGTGACGGCGCGTGGGACGAATGGCGGCGGCCAGGCCAGGCGCGACATGGCCCTCCGCCGCATCGCCGCGGGCAGTAATCCCTGATCCGAACCACTAATCACTGATCACGAATCGATTCCCCGCGGGCAGGAATCCCTGATCCGAATCACTAATCACTGATCACGAATCGATTCGGGATTAATGATGAGGGATTGGTGATTAGTGATTAGTGATTAAATATGCGCNCCCAATGCGTCATTTGTCCGTTGCGCTTCTGGCCGCGCTGCTGGCGCAGGTGCCAGCCGCTCAACCGCCGACGTTCCGGACCGGCGTTGACGTCGTCCAGGTGGACGTGTCCGTCCTGGACAAGGAGCGCAAGCCTGTTCGCGGCTTGACGGAAAGCGACTTCACGATTCTCGAAGACGGCAAACCGCGGCCGCTTGTCGCGTTCGTGCCGGTGAATCTCTCCGAGCCGCCGCGCGACCCGGCGTCGGCACCCTGGGTCCGCGACGCGCCGGCGGACGTGATCACGAACAGCGTGCGCCCTGAGGGGCGACTCGTCGTGATCATGTTCGATTGGTCGATCAGGTTTCTCGATCAAGCGCTGGCACGACGAATCGCGACAGCGGCGGTCGACCAGCTGGGTCCCGACGACCTTGCGGCCGTGGTGTTCTCGAGTGGTTTCGCCAACGGTGGTTCGCCGCAGAACTTCACCGCGGATCGCGCGCTGCTGCTGGCGGCCATCAACCGGCCGATCGCCGCGGTCATGCAGAATCCGCCGAAGGGAGTGCCGGGTCACGATCCACGGAACGCCAACGAGGTGATGATTGACGACCCTGAGGGGTACGAGAGCGGCGATTGCTACTGCCGGCTCTGTGTGCCGGAAACGATCGCGCGGATTGCCGACGCTGTGCGCGACATTCGAGGCCGGCGCAAGACGCTGCTCTTCATCGGCTCCTATTTCAGGATTTACGAGAACCTTCAAGGGCCGGTCTCACGCCAGGGAAAGCCCGTTGGCCCTGCCATCAACGGCGGGCCCGTTTACCATCCGGGCGTCTGTGCGGCGCCGCTGAAGGACGCGCGGGAGAAGATGACGCGGGCGACGTCGCTGGCGAACCTCACCGTTCACACGCTCGATCCGGTCGGACTCGAGACTCCCGGAAACAGCCCTCTGGGCGGGGAACTCGATGCCATCCGCGAGCGACAGGACGACTTGAAGTTGCTCGCCGACATCACCGGCGGACGCACGGTGATGTCGACGAATGCGCCTGAGGCACTCCTTCCCGCGGTGTTTGCCGAGAGTCAGTCGTACTACCTGCTCGCATTCGCGCCCGCGGAACTTGCGCGCCCTGGGAAGTACCACAAGATCGAGGTCAAAGTGAACCGGCCCGGCGTCAGCGTGCGAACGCGTTCGGGCTATTACGCGGGAGAAACGCGCGTCGCCGGCAACAAACCCAGTGTGGTCACACCGGAAACAGTGTCGGCGCTCGAGGGAATTCTGCCGAGAAACGACGTGCCCCTGACGGTGAACGTCCTGCCCTTTGCAACGCCAGGGAAGCAATCGACGATCGCCGTCGTGCTCGGCGTCAGGCAGCCCGTCACAATTGATCGAACCAACAATAACGAACCAGTGAAGGTGTTTGTCGCGGCCTTCGACCGCAGCGGACGCTCGGTGCAATCGGAACAGCAGACGGTCGGCATGACGCTGCCGTCGAATTCCTCTGCCGACGTGTCGTATGAATTGCTCTCGCGTCTGATTCTCAGGCCAGGACGATACGAGGTGCGAGCCTCCGTCGATGTGGCGCCTGGCGGAACTGGGAGCGTCTACACCTACGTCGAGGTTCCTGATTTCTCCGAGCAGCCGCTCTCGTTATCCGGCATCGTGCTCAGCGTTGCGCCCGCCTGGCCGACCGCGCCGGCACAGGGATTTCCCGATTTGTCGCCGATCGTGCCGACGACCCGGCGCGACTTCGCGCCGGCCGATCGCGTGAGCGCGTTCGTTCGTGTCTATCAGAAAGCAAGTGAGCCGCCGCAATTGGCCGATGTCANAGCGCAAATCATGGACGTCAACGGAAACGTGGTGACGACCGATGCGGCGGCGCTCGGCCCCGAGCAGTTCACGCAAAGCCGCAGCGCGGATTACCGAGTCAGGCTGCCGGTCGACCGGCTGAGCCCGGGCGCCTACCTCCTGACGCTGGACGCCGCTCGCGGTCAGCACTCGGTTCGCCGCAGTGTGAGATTCCAGGTGCACTAATCCCGCACGATGAGCCGTTTCCCCGTGCGAAGCGGCCGTTTCGCCCGTTGTTCGAGCGTGTTCATTCCGACCATGCTCGGGGTAAAATCTTCGAGGCTTATTGGGGGAATCCAGTCAAATGACGCGCTGGGGTGTGTGCGTAGCGCTCGTATCTATCATCACGGCCCAGGCGCCGTCCTTGCCGCCTGCTCCCGTCCATGCCGCGCAGGCAGCCCCGTCCCTCCGACCCCAACCCGTCCATCGGTCGTCGCCGCGTGCGGGCACGACGGCATTCCAGGCGCCCGAAACGTTCCAGAAATACTGCTTCGAATGCCATGGCGGTGAGAAGCACAAGGGTGACGTCAGCATCGAGCGGCTGATTCAACAATCGAGCGCGTCATCCGTTGGTGATTATTGGGACCTCTGGGACAAGATTGCCGAAAAGATCGAGACCAAGGAGATGCCGCCGGAAGACAAGGCGGAGCGCTTCCCGACAGATGGCGAACGTCTGGCGACGGTCACATGGATCCGGACCGCGCTGAACGCATACGAAGCGAAGCATGGTGGCGAGCCCGGGCACGTCACCGTGCGGCGACTGACGAGCGCCGAGTATGCCTACGCTATTCGAGACTTGACCGGCATCGACGTGAAGGTCGGTGTCGATGCGTCAAGCGATTCGGTCGGCGGTGAGGGCTTCACGAATTTTGGCGACGTGCAATTCGTCGAAGACACTCGCATCGAGCGTTATCTCGAAGCTGCAAAAGAGGTCGCCGATCACGCGACGATCGGGGCTGGGCCGCTCGACTTCTTCGCTGACACCGGGAAGACCGGGCTCGAACTTTCCGCGCTCAGCCGCATCGACGACCTCTACGCGAGTAAAGGATTCCGTGTCGTCTCCGGCGAAGGTGGACGGCCGTTCGGTCTCGACCGGTACGGCAAGGCGTTCTTCGTCGCCTGGTATTACAAACATCGCGCCGCGCTCGGCGATCCGGCGGCGACGATCCGTGGTCTTGCGGCGAAAGAGAACATCGCCGGCCGCTTCGCCGAACACATCTGGACGGTCGTCAACAAACCAAACACCGGCTATCCAACGCGCGTAACCGTTGACGGATGGAGTCGTTTGCCCGGGCCGACGAGCGACGTCAACGGGTCAATTGCGAAAGCCCGCGCCGGATGTGACGACCTTTATAAAGCGCTGACGACGTGGCCGAGCTGGTTCTTCGCGCGCGGCGACGTTGCCGCAGGCGGAGCGGGCGACGAGAGTCCGCTGATGTTCGACGACGCGGCGCTCAAGGCAGACGTGACGCACCACTATACGTATCCACTGGGAAATCGCAGTGGGCGCGGACGTGCCGCAGTGGTGACGCCCGGACCCGTGAAGGTGTATCTGACCTTTGCTGACGTGAATCCGACATCGGGCTCGACGCCCGTCGTCATCTGGCGCAACCCGCGCATCATCACTCGTGCGCCGATGCCTTCCGGTCGCGGAGCACCGGGGACGACCGACGCAGCTGCAGCAGCGGCTCCGCCCCCCGGCGGTCGCGGCCGCGGCGCGGGACCCGTTCTCTCGACGCAGCCTCTCCGATCCGTGCTGCCGCCGGATGCGGCCGCGGCTCTCAATTTCGGGAACAGCCCCGACGGAACGCCGCTCGGCGCAGACGATTTTGCGACGACGTCCACCGCGTCCTTCACGATTGAGGTGCCGCCGGGCGGCAACACGTTGGAATTTCAGTCCGATGTGGAGTTGGGGAAGAACCGCAATGCCGTGGTGCGCGTGGCGGTCTCGGATCGGCCGGAAGGCTCACCGCGCGATGCCGGTCAGCGTGTCCTGCTTGCGGATGCTCAGAGCACCGGGTATCAGGGCTTCCGCGCGAACATAGCGGAGTACGTTGCGCTCCTGCCGCCGAACTCGCACGGCGAAGCGAACCCCGCCGATAAGGATCCCGTCCCTGCTCCGTTCGACAATACGTATAACAGTCCCGAACACGACGCCTTCGTCCTCAAAGTGAAGTACCAGCGCAACGACACGTTCTTCACCGAGAACATGGTGGACGGCGACGATCGCGCGCGGCTGAATCAGGCGTGGGCCGATCTTTTCGGATCGTGGCCATATCACGATGCGTATCTCGGCATGCTCGCGGATCACTACGGCCTCGATCTGAAAGGAAAGAAGATCCAGGATTTCACGCCGGCCGAAATTGCCAAGTTACCGGCGGCCGTTCAGCCGCACGTGAAGGCGCTTCGTGCGAACTACGTGGACGTGGTGAAAGCGCAACGGCTCGCCGAGCCTGGTCAGGTTTCCGACGCGTTGAATTTCGCCAGCCGCGCGTGGCGTCACCCGTTGACCGCCGCCGAGAAGGACAGCCTGCGTGCGTTTTACCAGAGGTCCCGGACGGCGCTGCGTCTCGATCACGATGCCGCGCTGCGCGCGCTGATTGCGCGGATCCTCGTGTCGCCAGCCTTTCTCTACCGCGTCGAGACCGTCGGCTCGCCCGGCGAGCGGCCGCTCAACGGCTGGGAGCTCGCCAGCCGCCTGAGTTTTTTCCTGTGGTCATCGATTCCTGACGACGA
>C688J18823_10001625_pt1 | contig 13995 bp, 18 predicted proteins | sample HopSoiMetagenom1_FD_18823 | JGI IMG/M metagenome (IMG submission 18823)
AGCCGGTCGGCCAGCGGGTCAGCGATGCGGCCGAACCGTGACTGGGCGTTGGCATGGCGGGCCAGGTAGCCGTCCAGGAAGTCGGTCGAGGCGGCCGCGGCGAACAGCAGTGCCGCAGCCGTGCTGATCGCGTCGTCGGACCGGGCCAGCAGTATGGTGAACGGGACGATTGCCACCAGCCTGGCGGCCGTCAACGCGTTGGGCAGCCATTTCGGCACGGTGCAGCACAGTCTACCGGGCGACCCGCGGCGGCCTTCCTCACACCGGAGCCGTGACCGCCTCTCCACCACGCCACGACGAGTGGCGGGCGGCACCCGGATGGTGCATCAGCCAGATTGACGCCAGCCCCTGCCATGGCCCGTAGCGGGCGAGCAGATCGTGGTCGCTCTCGACGCCCAGCGCACGGGCCAGACGCACCAGCGCCAGGTCGCCGGCCAACCCGTGTTCATGGCGGCCGAATCCGTAGACCATCAACACGCCCACCGACCACTCCCCCAACCCCGGCTCGCGGCGGATGCGGAGCTCCGCCCGCTCGGCGTGATCGCCGGCCAGCGCCTCCAGGCGCAGCCGCCGCGCGGCACGGGTCAGCACCACCGCCCGCTTCGGCGACAGCCCGGCCCGCTCGAGCAACGCCGGGTGGGCCGCCGCGAGCGTCTCGGCGGCGGGCGCGAGCGTGAAGCGCCCGCAGGGGTGCCCGAGCCGGCGGATGATGCGCCGCTCGATCGCCAGCGCGTCGGAGGAACGGATCAGCTGTCCGCACACGGCCCGGATCAGGGCGTGCACGGGAGTGGCAAGCATCAACGGCCGCAGCCCGCGCAGGCGTGAGGTCATCGGTCGCAGCAGGGGGTCGGCGGCCGCCAACCGCAGGAACGGCCTCGTGTCCAGGCCGACGCCGAGCAGCCGGTGCAGGCGGTCGTGTGCGAGACACGCGTCCGGGCCGTCGATGCGGGCCTGCAGGGCGCCGTCGTGCCGCTGCCAGACGTGAGCGGTGGCATCGTGCTGACCGGCCGGGTATGCCAGCTGCAGCACGCTTCCCCGAAAGCTGCGGGACAGGTCGGGTGAGCCGATCGACCGCGCCAGCTGGTAGGGCGAAGCGGGGGTGAAGGTGACATCGAGCACCGGGCGCATCCTAGAGAACGGATCTACGGAGGTGGCGGCGCGGCCTCGGTTGCCGTGAGCCGCACCGGCATGCGCACCTCGCCGCTGACCTGCACGATCACAGCGACCAGCACCACGAGGCCGCCCACCAGCGTGGCCGTGTCCGGAGTCTCCGAGAAGGCGATCCACACCCACAGCGGCCCCAGCACAACCTCGAGCAGCGTGATCAGGGCCACCTCGGCGGCGTTGATCAGGCGAGCGCCGACCGCGAACAGCGCCAGGCCGATGCCCATCTGGAAGGCGCCGATCAGCACCAGGAAGACCAGGTCGTGGCGCGTGATGGAACTGGGCGCCGCGAACGGCGCGGCTACGCAGACGACCATGACCTGTGACAGGCAGACGGCCGGGATCATGGACACGTCGCGGCGGTGGCGGGTGATCACGATCGCAGTCGCGAATGCGAACGACATCAGCAGCGAGACGCCGTCACCGATCACGTCGGCCTGGCCGGGCGTTCCGAACATGACGACGACGCCGGCCACCGCGATCGCCATCGCCGCCCACGTCCGACCGGTCACCGGCTCGCGCAGCACCACCCAGCCCAGCAGCGCCGCCAGCACCGGCGAGATGGCCTGGGTGAACAGCACGTGCGCGACGGTGGTGTGGTTGAGTGCGACGATGAAGCTGCCGGAGGCGATCGCCGTGCAGACCGCCACTCCGACCCCGGCAATGCCAATCGAGCGGAATGCTGCGACCACGTTGCCGCGTTCGGTCAGCCAGACGAGGCCGAGCAGCGCCACCAGCGCGAACCCGGCCCGGCCGGCCAGCTGCGTGGCCGTGCTGATACCGAGCTCACGCTGGAACAGGCCGGCGGTCGACCAGGCGATGGCCGCCAGGGCGACGGCCAGCTGGCCACGCCTACGTGAGGAAAGGCGCCGAGGGATCACGAGCGAAGAGCATAGGTGCGCTACCCGCCCTCGTCCGCGGTCATCTTCCACTCCAACCGCGGTACCTGAGGTGCAGACGGTTCCGAACAGCCTCCAAACCGACCCTGAGCTTTCCGTCATCTCGCGCCGTGACGGGCTGCTGTCGGGCGGGTCACCGCGCACACCTGATCAGCTGCCTTCGGGTCCGGTACGTTGCCCGATACCGATCGGAGGATCAGATGAGCGGGGAGCAGTATCTCCACTGGCACGACGGCGTCGAGTTCCATGAGGCAACACAGACGTGGCGTGTCTACGTCGAGGACAACAACGTCAGGTCGAACAAGCACCTGACCGACCAGGCGTTGGACGACAAGGGCGACGCAATCGTGGCTGCGAGCAAGATGCTCTCCGAGGCGCGAAAGGGCCGTCCGCCCGCGTAGGGCTGCGGTCGGTCGGCGGGACGGCCCCCACCGGACACACCGCGCGCTCGATCTTCGGCCGCGCCCTGGCGACCTACCGGGCGCGCTTTCGGGTGCTGGGCCCCATGGCCCTGCTGGTGTTCTCCATTGGCGGGGTGGCCGACGCGGCGGCGCAGCTGGTTGCGGATGGCGTCGCCCACGGCCAGACCGGCCACTGGGGAACCCTGCTCCGGGCCGGGGCGCTCGTGACCGGCGCGATCTCGTCGGCCGGCATCGTGTTCTACGGCGGCCTCAGCGAGCGGATCGTGTCCGAGCACCAGCACGGCACGCGTGCGGCCCCGGTGTCCGAGGTGCTGCGCACGCTGCCGTGGGTATCGCTGCTCGTGGCCGACGTGGTCGTGATCGCGATCAGCGTCGGCCTGACCCTGCTGCTCGTGGTGCCGGGGCTGGTGGCATTCACGCTCATCTCCCTGACCGGGCCGGTGATCGTGATGGAACGGGCCGGCGTGGCCCGCAGCCTCGCGCGGTCGGCCGAGCTGGTGTGGCCGAGGTTCTGGCTGACCGTCCGCGTGGTGACGATTCCGGTCCTGTTCGAATCAGCCGCGCTGCACGCGCTCTACGTTGTCGGGCTGCCGCACCCGTTCCTGGCCGGCGCGGCCTACGAGGCCGCGCTGGGCGTCACGATCGGCGCGCTGGTGGGCCTGGCCGAGGCGACGCTCGCCATCGAGCTGGTCAGCCTCAACCCGCGGCCAGCGCCTTTGCCTTGAGGGATTCGTATTCGGCCTGGTTGATGGCGCCGCTGTCCAGCAGCTGCTTGGCCTTCGCGATCTCCTCCGTCGAGCTGGCCGGTGCGACCGAGCGGATGTGGTCGTCCAGCTGCTGCTGAACAGCCGCCTGCTGTCGCATGGCCCGCTGGTTCATGCCGTCGTGGTTGGCGAGCAGGTAGATGAACACGCCCAGGTAGGGAACGATGATCACAAAGATCATCCACAACACCTTCGTGAACCCACTGGCGTCATGCCGCCGGAACAGATCCGAGAAGACCGTGATCAGCAGCCAGAACCAGATGATCCAGGCAAAGAACACGGCCATCGTCCAAAGCACGTTCAGGAACGATGGGTAACTCGTGAGCAGCGTCATCCGAAGTCCTCCCGCCGCACACAGCCGGCGCGCCGCGATCGCCATCCCGACACCGGGAGACCGTCAGATTTCCCGGGGAATCACGCTAGATTCGCAGGTCTCGCCGCCCCGCGCAAGCCGGTCTCGGCGGCCCTGCTAGACGGGTTCCTGCGGATGGGCGGGCGGGCGCTGACGCCGCCGCTGCTCGTCGACCATCTGGGCCTTCCAGTGGTGGATGGCGTCTCCAAGCTCGAGGTAGGCCGCGTCGGCGTGAGCGGCCGGGACGAACGGCTCGCCCGCGTCGAAGTAGAAGTTCGCCCCCGCGGCGGTGATCGCGTCGCCGAGCGCGACCAGCAGGCGGCTGGCCGCATCGTCAACGGCGGTCACCGGGTCATCCGCCACGAACCACACGTCCCGCTGATCGAGCGTCAGCAGGTGCTGGGCGGCCTCGAGCCGGTTGTCCAGGCGGGGGTCGTCATCCCACATGGCGATCAACGCGGCCAGCAGGCGTCGGCGGGGGTCGTCGTCGTTGGCCGAGACGAGCTGCCCCACCCGTCCCAGCAGCAGCCGCATCTCCGCATCCACCTGCAGAGGCGAATGCATGTCCTGGGTGTCATCGAGCGGACGGTCCACGGCGAGAGCGAAGCGGTGCGGCAGGTCAAGCTAGACCATGACTGCCAGAACCATGAAAGGCCCGTGTAAGGATTCTTGTCCCGGCGTCGACGCTGCGCCCGCTCCGGGTCACTGGCGGGGCGACCGCCTCGTGAGCGAGAGCGCCGCGGCCGCGCCGACGGCGTAGCCGGCGAGCACGGCGGCAATCGCCCCGGCCGTGCCGGGCTTCACGCTCATGTTCCAGGTGATGCCCAGCACGATCCCGGGATTCGCGAAGATTACGATCCAAAGCGTCCGGTCACGCGCCAGCCGACGAGCGCGCACATCCAATGGGCCGACCTCGTTCTCGTCCAGCGCCTGCTTGAGCGCCTTGGCGCGCGGGCCCGCAACGAGCGGCCCCTGCAGGGTGATCAGCGCGAGGCCCGCGATCGACACGGCGATCCAGGGGGTGCCCCACGTCCAGTTGTCGTTCGTCAGGTACACGCCCGTCACGAGCAGCCCCAGGATCGCGGGCGGAAAGACCCAACCGGTCTGGTCGGCGAGCGTCGTCCAGGGGGTTGCATCGACGAGCGACGAGGCCGCGCGCAGCTGGAGATAGCACACGCCAACGACCGTGATGACGCCGACCAATACGAACAGCGCCAGCAGGTGCAGATACAGAACGACGTGGTAGGTGTCCATGGTGCCCGGTGCTTCAGGTCGCCGCAGCCGCCGCCGCGAAGCCCTGGAGGATGCCCGGCCAACCCGAATCGAACTGCTCGCGCATCTGATCCATGCCGTCACCGTATGCGTCGAGCCCGCGGTGCTCGAGCTCGACACGAGTGCGTTCGGGGCCTTCGGGGATGAATCGAACTTCGACCTCCGTCAGGAGATCGGCGTCGTAGGCCCACTCCCCGGAGATCTGCCAGGCGAGGACCAGTCGTGAGGGCGGGTCCCACACCAGCACCTTGCCCCAATCGCACTGGGTGCCGTCGACGTCGCGCTCGTACCAGCGGCCCCCCTCGTGGCCCTCGATCACGGCCTCTTCCAGCTCAGCGCCGCCGATGTGGTGGTCGCGTGGCCACCAGCGGTTATGCCCGCTGGTGAAGGTCGCGAACGCGTTCTCCTGCGACGTGTCGACGGTGATCGAGTGGCGAACAGCGGCGCCGTGTGCGGGGGTCATCACGTCTCCTTCTGGTGGTGATCGTCGTGGGCTTTGGCGGCGCTCTGAAAGCTCTTCAGGGCCTGCCCCCAGAACGCGTCGAAGTACTCGCGCAGGGCTGCGACTGCTTGCGGATCGACGTGGTAGACGCGACGCGTACCGGCCGGTCGATCGAATACGAGTCCCGCCTCCTTGAGCACCTTGAGATGCTGGGACACGGCGGGACGGCTCACGGGCAGCTCGTCCGCGAGTTGTCCGACCGCGAGCGGACTGCGGGTCAGCCGCTCGAAGATCTCACGTCGGGTCGGATCTCCGAGCGCCTGCAGCGCCGTCTGTTGGTAAGCGTCCACGAACGGTAAGAATAGCCTTACCGTATTCGATGTCAAGCGCCGGTCGCGGGGCGAGAGCGATCTTGTCGATCGAATCGCCGTCGCTGCTGTGGTACGAATACGGGTCGCCCTCCCTGCCCCTTTGATGCAAGGAGACATGATGACACCGGCAAACGGCCGCACAGGTCAGCCCGAACACCAGCCCGCGCGTCCGTCGCTCGGCGAGGGTTTCGCCGGCGTTCCCGACACAGAGCTTGACGTGCTCGCGGCCGTAATGAGTGAGGTCGTCGTCGACGCAGGGGCGAAGGTCGTCACGGTCGACACATTCGGAGCCGGGATTTACGTCATCGAGCGCGGTCAGGCCGAGGTGGTCGCGGGGAATGCGATGCCGGCGGCGGCGGTGCTCGGGCCGGGTGATGTGTTCGGCGAGATCGCGCTGCTTCTGACAGGGGAGCGAACCGCCACGGTCGTCGCACGCACGCCCATGCAGCTTCGTGCGCTCTCTGATGTGGAGTTCAGTCGCATCCGCGAAAGCGTGCCACGGTTTGAGCGCGCCCTGCGGAGCATCGCCGCCGAACGCGCCGCGTCGTAGGCTTGCGGGCTTACCAAGGCTTGTAATAGGTATCACACCGGCCAACGGCGACGAAGCTGCCAATGCCGTCGTATACGTCGCGTCAGCCTGCGCAAGTCATACCTCGCAAGCGCGTGGCGACGGGATCGGCGGCCAGCGGTTTCGCGATAGGAATGATGCTGGTGATCGCGGGCCGTTCTGCCAAGCGCTGAGAGCTGACCTCTAATCTGTCGTGCGGTCAGTCGTGGTTCTGATTTGCGATCGCTGCCATCAATAGGAGTCCGCCGTCGGCGATGATCGACGCGCCGGTGACGTAGGCGGCGCCCTCGGACGCCAGAAAGGACACGACGGCGGCGATCTCACGGGCATCGCCCGGCCGGCTGAGCGGAATCATCGGCCGGTTCTCGCTGGCTGGCTGCACATCCTCGTTGCCGGTCATGGGAGTGGCGATCTCGCCGGGGGCGACCGAGTTGACGAGGATACCGTGCTCGGCCAGCTCCAGCGCCATCACCTTGGTCAGCATCCCCAATCCACCTTTGGCCGCGCAGTAGGCGGACGATCCGCGCAGGGGGACGTGCTCGTGCACTGACGTAATGTTGATGATCCTGCCGCCGCCTGACGAGGCGATCATCCGTCGAGCGGCACGCTGCCCACACAGAAACGCGCCATCCAGGTCGACGTCGAGCACGTGCCGCCAATCGTTCCAGTCGGTATCGACGAACGGCGCCGAGGCGCCGGTGCCGGCACAGTTGACCAGCACGCTCACTCCTCCAAGATCATCGCAAAGCTGATCGATCACATCCGCGGCCTCGGGCAGTCCGGTCAGATCGAGCTGACGAACCTCGGCCCTCACACCGCGGTTTCGAGCCTCGGTCGCGGTTTTCTCAGCGCCATCCGCGTCGGCATGCCAAGTGATCCCCACGTCGAAGCCGTCCGCCGCAAGCGCGACGGCGCACGCCCGTCCGATTCCGGAGTCCGAGCCGGTGATAATCGCACCTGCCGCCATCTCCGGCTGATTCCCTTCAGCAGCGCGGCGAAAACAGAACTCAGAGCAGCCGCCAGCTCCGGTGAACCATACCCACACCCGGCGGCTGTCTGTTCGAAGCAAAGCCGCTGACCCAAACGCCGTTTGGTGGCCTGGGACCGACTGGATTTCACGGTGCCTGCGGCGGGATGTTGTGGTTGTACCGAAACAGGTTGTCCGGGTCGTAGCGATGCTTGATGGCGCGCAAGCGCTCGTACTTGATATCGCCGAAAGCAGCGCGCACGCGATCTGCTGGCTCGTCGGGTGCGCCGTAGTTTAGATAGCCGGCGCCGTCCTTCGAGTGCGCGGCGACCCGCGCAGCTCCAGCGCGCACCCATGCGATCTCGGCATCGTCGATGGCCGGATCTCGCCAGTGGCCCAACACACTGACGTTGTATCCAGGACCTCGCCGGTTCCAGGGGGCATCCTCGACCGGCACCCGTCGCGCCTGTCCATGCAGCGGCTCGATTAAAATCGAGCTGTCATGGCCGGCTGCTCGTGCGGCATAGTGGTCGACGATGTCGTCGATGAGCCCGTCGGACAGTGCGTCGACGAAGTGGCTCTTCCAGTAATGGCGGATGCCAAACGGCGTGTCGCCCTGCATCACCTGAATCTGCAGGTAGCTGTTCAAGCCCAAGCCGTCCTCTGCCACCGCGACCGTCTCGCGCAGCCGTCGCACCTGCTCCGCCCAGTGCACCTCATCGCCGACGGCGCACACAGTCACGTGAAGCAGGTCGCGAGCCAGATATGCCATCAACGTCAGCTCGTCCGGCGCGAGATCCATGACATCGCGAAACAGTCGTAGGCCATCAGCCAACTCGTCCGGACCGAACCTGATGATCCCACCAAACACCCGAGGCAGCAGTTCGAGCGCAAACTCGAACTCGGTGACAACACCGAAGTTTCCACCGCCACCGCGAAGCGCCCAGAACAGCTCCGGCTCGTCCATCGCCGAGGCGATCACCACCTGGCCACTCGCGAGAACCACCTCCGCGGAAACCAGCCGGTCGAGCGTCAGCCCATACACACCCATCAGGTGACCAAGGCCACCACCCAAAGTCAACCCGGCGACTCCGGTCGTATCGAACGTACCGCCCGGCATCGTCAGCCCGTGCGCGACCAGCGGCGCGTCCACGTCCCGCCACATGGCACCACCACCGACCGCCACCCGCCGCCGATCCGGATCGACGGAGACCCCGCGCAGCAAACGCAGATCGACGACCATGCCGCCGTCGCACATCGAATGCCCCGCCACGCTGTGGCCTCCACCGCGGATTGCAGCCGCAACACCGTGCTCCCGCGCGAACGCCAATCCCGCGACGACGTCCTCCACGCACGCGGCACGCGCAATGATCGACGGTCGACGATCGAGCAGCGCGTTGAAGGATGCACGAGCTGTGTCGTAGCCCGGATCAGCTTGGTCCAAAACGGGACCGCGGTGCCGCAGCTGGAGGTCGCGTAGGGCCGAAACGACACGCATCCGCAGACGGTACAAGACGCAACGGCACGACGCCCACCGACCGACGAGGTCGCGGTAGCAGATCCACCGCCCATGACCCTTCGCCGGGACAGAATGCCATTGGTGGCGTGTTGTAGAGGTTCCTCGGAATATCCAGCACGACATTCGTCGGCCATTCGTCACTCCGTCTCGGCCAGGAGACAGCTGATAGCGCCGAAGCCCAGCGGTCGGCCGCGGACCCTGGCCGAGGCTCTCTTCGTCACGCCCCTGTTCTCTGAAACTTGTCCGCCGCGTCCTTCGCCGATTGCTGAGGACAAAGGGCGCGGCGAGTGGTCCAGACGACCCCAGCGAACGCTCAGTGCGCGGGCTGCCCAAGAAACCGACGGCAAGATGCGATCTGCCGCGACCGTGTTTTAGACAGCACCCGAGTCATCGGGCAGTCGGGGCGAGAGGATTTGAACCTCCGACCGCCCGGCCCCCAACCGTCAAACTCGCGTCTGCAGAACCGCCTAGTCAGCTGGTTTCTTGGAGAAACCACTGTTCACGGTGGTGTGCAATCTCGCTCATTTGCTCGATTTCGAGGCGATGTGGGACGCCAAGGCACGCCACGGCCTTCAGTGTTATCGCCGAACGCTTGCCTGGGCCACGGTGTAGTGTCCGCAGTTTCCCGTACGGCGGTTATACGCCCTCGCCTCGAAGACGGCGGTTGATCCACGACGGATCGCCCTTCATGTGTGTTTCGCCTACGTTGGGGCAGCTTTATGGCTAGGTCACTAGAGGGCCTGCGTGGCACCTGCCGCGTTTAAAGGCCATACCTCTACGACGCCTTGTGCGACGGTGCAGGGTGTCTTGGAGACGAGGGTGATTGCGTCTTCGATGCTGGGTGCCTCGATGATCGTGAATCCAGCGACTGGCAGATGCGCGCGCAGAAACGGCCCGGCGTCGGTCTGAACGCCTTCACCATCGTGGTTGCGTACCTGCACGGGATCGCCGGCAATGCCCACAAGCGCGCCGGCGGCTTGTAGCCGCGCGTCTTGTTGGTGAGCCGCCTCCAGCACTGACCGATCGGTCTGCTCGTACCCGGCTTGGTCTCCATAGCCAATCGTCAGGAACGTGGACATGCCCTATACCCCCATTGCTGTCGACTCGGCGTGCAGAAAAGCCTACAGCGGCCGAACAGGGAGCCAGTCGGCGACACTGCCCTTTCCGGAAGGCATCCGGCCCGATCCCCCGCCCGGGCGATTCGCCGGCGATCAAGCGGTGGCTTGATGAGAGCGACCCCCTTCGTCCCAGCGAGGTTGCTCCATGGATCGCGTCCACTCCGACGACGAGCGCGAACTCGTCGACAGCGTCATCAGCGACGGCCAGATCAAGCAGTGGATCGGCTATGGCTTCTTGATGCTGGCCGTCTACCTCGAACGCCACGCCGCGTTTGAGGAGTACTGCCGTACCAACAAGCGCGCATAGACGCGGGGATGGCGCCGGGCCCCGTACCCGACGCCGCCCCGAGGCTGCGCTACCAGCGTCCCCTCACCGCGGCACGCGGCGACACTCGGTAGGTCACCGGTAGACCCCTCGCATCAACCCGACGCTCCGACAAGCGGCGAAGCGCCGCTTCCGCATGCTTGGCCGCACAACGTGCCTGCTCACGACTCATTCCCTAGACCCCTCTGCTCGCAGCTCCCCAAGCAGCCAGCAGTCTCTACATAGGCGACATCACCGCCACCGTCTACAGCGAGCGCCGCTCCCAAACCGACTCCTTACAAGTAGCGGTTAGGATCGCCTCGGAGAGTCGGCCCGTTCGCCGCGACGCGCCCACACACGAAGCGGCCGCCCGACCCCCGTTCTACAATGGCCCGCCGATGGCTGGATAGAGCCTCCGCCGGCGGGCCACCCCCTCGGCGAACGAATCGAGCAGACACTTGCACCGATCGATCCAGCCGGCACCGCATACCACGTGTGCAAGACCTTGCCGGTGTGTTGGTCGAGTTCGACGACCGCCGCGGATCAAAGGGTCATCGCACTCGGATGAAAGATGGATGACATTCCGTCAGCCCAGGATTTCCATCAACGCACGCTGACCGCGATGGCGGCAATCGAATCGCCCCGCGTGCAGTCGACCGTCTTGGAGACAGCAGGGGTGATAGCCGGTCGAATGCACGAGCCCGCGCAGGCCGTAATCCTGATCTCCGCCGGTGCCCGCCTCCAAGGCCGAGAACTCACTGACGTAGGCCAGGCAGCGCTGGACGAGGCTCGGCAACTCGTTCCGTCATCAGAACTCGGTATGGTCTTGGAAACGGCGTCACGGATGTCGATTCCCGAAGCTTTTGACCTCGCGCTACACCTTGCCGCCCTCCGAGGCGCAGCACAAGATTAAAGCCGCCGCCGGTTCCGGCGCGCGCACCCTTCGCCGACACAACGCTGAACGCTCCGCTCAATGAAACGGTCGGTCACCGACACGCCACAAACGTGCCCGCGGCGGATTCTCGGCAAACAGCGCCGGCCCCCGGTAGCGAACACAGATACCGGCGATGCACCTCACGCCATGCGAGCCCAACCCCGGCCAACACGCATCGGCACGGGCAGGCGGCGCACCGATTGCGCGTTGGACCACGGCTGCCAAAGCGTCGTCCTGGCTGTCGTACACCGGCATAACCGCGCCGAGTGCGACAGGTCTACGAGGTTGCAGCACTAGCCCCGTGGCGGCGCAATCACCACAACGGCGTGCACCTAACGACGGCTGTCCGGCCCGCCTACGGAGCGTCCCGATAGAGCGCTGTCTTTGCGACGCGACCGTGCGAAGTAGCGTTCCGTTGGATGAACCACAGCTGAACGGAGCTCGGGTGTGTCGGTAAAGGCTAACTTCGTTCGCCCAACTCCTCACTGACGTGGCCGCCACTGGTCTACCCGGAACTCTCCGCCGCATCGGTCGCAGGCGACCTACACCCCAGTCGGTAGCTCAAATATCTGGTTCCCGCTGTCGAGGGGCCCCTCGCATTTCGGACATCGCTGGAGTGCCCGACCGTGCGCAGGGCGTGTCAGACGCCTTATGCCGGTGTGATCGTGCCGAAGTATTGGCACCTCTCCGATGTGAAGTTGATCAGGATGTGGAATACCACTGACACGATGTTCGTCGCCGTGTGCGCGACCAGCGTCCCCTCGAAGCGGTATGGCGTCGTTTCGGTCGGCGTAGCGGCGATCAGACCGATGTCGAGTTGGCTCGTCGGGCTGCCCGGCGTGAAGCCGTCCTGTTTGACGGTGGTCGGGTTGAAGAAGTCCGAGAAGCTGTAGGTGGCGTTGACGTCTCCGCCCGCTCCTGCATCGACATGCATCTGGCCCCCCTCGGTGCCGGCCGAGCTGTTCTCGTAGTAGCACGTGGCCGTGAGCGTCAGTCCATTGCCGGAAAAGACGGTGGTGGTTCCGTGATCTGTACGGCTGAAAGGCATGTCGACGTTGATTGGCGACGATCCTTGAGGGAACGCCGCACACGAGACCGCGCCGCCCGCAGCGACGCCTTGCACGGCTGAGTTGGCAGTGCAGGTGCCCGTCACTCTTCTCTGCAGCTGGGTCGAGTCGAGGCCATCCAGCTTGTCCGCGTTCAGGTTTGCCACCTTGGTGGTGGATGGTGTCTGGAACGGCGGCCGGCCCGCGCCTGGCGTTAGGCCCAGTGGTGTCGCACCGGTGGCCGTGGACGTGTTGGTGAGTTGCAGCGTCTTGCCAGTGAAGTTCGCCGTCAAGCCGGTCTGAGTGGTGGCGCTGTTGGCTTGGCCGAGGATGAAGTTGCCCCCGGTAGCCGCCCAGGCCGTGCCGCTCAGCGAGACGAACAGGGCAACAAGCGAGATCACGAGTGCCGGGCTGATGTGTGGCCGTTTCATGACCTACCTCCCCCAGGTAGTGGCGATCAGCACAACTGAACCGTCGAGCATACGCCTCTTGGACTCAGCGCGCACGCGTTTCCGCCAGAAATCCGCGTGGCCCGAGCCGCTCTAGACTGCGTCGATGGACGACCAGCATCGCCAGGAACTGCTCCGCTCGAGGGCCCACGCCACCGCGAAGCTCGTATTCGCGAACGCGATCGTGATCGCGCAGCGCGCCGTTGAGACAGACGAGGAGATCGCGCACCTTACCGGATACACGGTGCCGATGATCCGCGCCGTGCTCCGCTCGTCGTAAGCCTGGCTTCGACAGCGGCCGAGCGATCGGTCGAGGGGCACCCCTGATGCGAATGGCATGCGGATCGGGGAGAATGTGCCCATGGCGAGCCGCTACTTCTGCCCCAACTGCGACGCGGTGCCTCGGCCGAGGAATCGGTTTTGCACCTCCTGTGGCGCAGCGATCGAATATCGTCCGCACCACGTAGCTCTGATGCTTCTCGTTTACCTGGCTTGCGCTCCGCTGGCTTGGGGGACGATGCTTGGGATGCTGGGGCTGAATGACGATCCGTCCCATCCGCGCACCGGTGCGCAAGTGGACGCGGCCGTTCGCACCGCCACAGAGGTCGCGATCGCCGTCGCGCTGGTCGGGGCCGTCGTGCTGCTGATCCCGCTGGCGCGGGGCACGCTTCGCATCCACACGTTGGGCCGGGCCATCCTGATCCTTGACGGCGCTGTCGCAGCCGGCACGTTCTTCGGTTTCGCCCACGGATAGGCGCCGACAGACCAAGGCTCACACGCGTTTCAGCCGTACTCTGTCAGGCGCACTCGTAGCACCCACCGGCCCAGCCCGGCCACGCGTCGGTTCGCCAGGCATCAGTTCCGCCGTTCCGTCCTGTCCGTCCCGTCACTTGCAGTTCGTTAGCAAGAAACACACAGCGACCATAGCCTTGGGGCGGAACGTGCTCAAACGACCGTCCGACTAGGATCAGCCGATGGACGACCAGCTCCGCGCCCTTCACGAGACGGCCGGTTCGGCGCCCTTACGGCACCAGGGCGGCCGTCTGCGCACCGGGCGGAAGATATCGAAGAATTGTCTCCCCTCGGGCGGGGCCGCAGAGGGGTATCCTAGTGTCATGACTTTCAAGTCGTGGAGCGACTGACAAACAGCATCGTGTCCTTACCCCGATCTGCTTAGCAGCGGCGCGTTTGGGTGCGGGCCAGCAGGCTTTGGAAGAAAGGCACGGCGGCAGTTGCCCGCACGCGATGAAGGCGCCGGGCCGGACTGGTGAGTTGGGAGCCACGCCATCGGCCCGCGCTTCTGGAGCCACCCCGGATCTTGCGTGAGGTAGCCCGCGAACGGGCCTACGGCCGCTATCCACGGTGGGTGGCGGTGCGGGGTTCGCGCTCGGATGAGGTGCGGCG
>C688J18823_10001626_pt1 | contig 13989 bp, 11 predicted proteins | sample HopSoiMetagenom1_FD_18823 | JGI IMG/M metagenome (IMG submission 18823)
TGCACCGACGGCGCACTATTTGTCCCAACATAGAGATTTCGATGGAATCAAGGTGGCCACGAAGCGACAGGCGCTGCGCAGGAAGGCCGACGGCACCGCGCTTCCCGATCCGGTTTTCGTGGCGATCGATATCACCAAACTCAGCTTCTCATGACTTGACGCTGCCTGCCCCGGAGGAAAGCATGATTGATGCCGATCAAAAGCGCCACGTCGTGACAATTACCGTCAACGGCGTGCGCCACACCGCTTCTGTCGAAGCGCGCCAGCTTCTGGTTCACCTGCTGCGGGAAGATCTCGGTCTCACCGGAACCCATGTCGGCTGCGACACCTCGCAATGCGGCGCCTGCACCGTCGATATCGATGGACAGGCGGTCAAATCCTGTACGGTTCTTGCAGTGATGGCGGACGGTGCGTCGATCACGACGATCGAAGGGCTCGCGCCCGCCGGTGGCGCGTTGCATCCGGTTCAGGCGGCTTTCCATGAGCACCACGCCTTGCAATGCGGCTTCTGCACGCCAGGAATGATCATGGCTGCCCGGCAGTTGCTCGCGCAAAACCCTGACCCGACCGAGAGTGAGATCCGCCACCACCTCGCCGGCAATATCTGCCGCTGCACCGGCTACACCAACATCGTCCGCGCAGTTCAATCCCTTGCCTCGGAGGCGCATCGCCATGAGTGAAGCAACTGCGACCAAATATGTCGGCCAGCCGCTGCGGCGCCGCGAAGATTTCAAGTTCGTCACCGGCAAGGGCCGTTATACCGACGACATCAAGTCACCGGGCATGTTGCATATGGCGGTGCTGCGATCGCCCCATGCCCACGCCGTCATCAGGCAAGTCGATCTATCTGCGGCACAAGCCTCACCTGGCGTGCGCCTGGCTTTGTCGGGCGCCGACCTCGCCGGCAAGATCGGCGCGATCGTTCCCAACTGGATCATACCGGGGACGAAGGTACCGGACCGGCCCGTCGTTGCCATCGACCGCGTTCGTTTCGTCGGCGAATGCGTCGCACTGGTGGTCGCCGAAACCCAGGCCATGGCGCACGATGCCGTTGAACTGATCGACGTCAACTATGAAATCCTTCCTGCCGTGATCGACGAGGAAGCCGCGATCCGCGACGGCGCTCCGCAGCTCCACGACAATGTGCCCAACAATATCACCACGGTCTACAAGATAGGTGGCGGCGACTACGGAAAGGTGGCGCAGGAGGCCGATCAGGTCATCACTCTTCGCGTCACCAACAACCGCCTGATTCCGACCTGCATGGAGACACGTTCCATTCTGGCCGAGCCCGACGTCAACGGCACCCTCACGCTCTACTTGCAGAGCCAGGTGCCCCACATGCACCGCCGGTGGATCGCCGACACGGTCGGCATTTCCGAACATCAGCTCAGGATCGTCGCGCCCGATATTGGCGGCGGTTTCGGCGCAAAAATGCACCTTTACCCGGAGGAATTGCTCTGCCCGTATCTGGCGCGCTTCCTCGGGGTGCCCGTCAAATGGTGGGAATCGCGCTCGGAAAGCCATCAATCCACCAACCACGGCCGGGCGCATACCGAAACGCTGGAGATCGCCTTCCGCAACGACGGCAAGATACTCGGCTTGAAAGTCGAGACGCTGGGCAATGTAGGCGCCTATCTGTCGAACATGGCATCAGGCGGCCCCACCGTTAACACGATCAATTTCGGAACCGGCGCCTACAAGATCGAGCACTATACCGCGCGCTCCCGGGTAGTGGTGACGAACACCGTGCCGGTTGACGCCTATCGCGGATATGGCCGGCCCGAGGGGGCATACATCGCCGAACGGGCGATCGACGCGGTCGCCCGTCACCTCGATCTCGATCAGGTCGAAGTGCGCCGGCGTAATTTCATTCAGCCCGCCGACTTTCCGTATCGACCCTATAACGGACCCGCCACGATTTATGACAGCGGCAATTATGAGGGCTGCCTCGTCAAGGCGATGGAAGCCATCAATTACGACGCCCGAAGCAACGAGCGCGATCAATTGCGCGCCAAGGGCCGCTACCGCGGCATCGGGGTGGCAGCCTATACCCACATGTGCGGCATGGCGCCGTCGCGCCGCCTCTCGCTGCTCGGCTTCAACCGCGGCGGCTGGGAAAGCGCGCGCGTCAGCGTGGACTCGGGCGGCCGGGTCGTCATTTTTTCCGGCTCCATGAGCCAGGGCCACGGTCACGTCACGTCGCTGGCGCAAATCGCCGCCGACGTGCTGCAGGTTCCGATCGAAAACATCGACGTGGTGCAGGGCGACACCAGGCAGGTCCAGGCCGGCCACGGCACCTTCAACTCCCGCTCCATGGCGGTGGGCGGATCGAGCGTCCATGTCTCCTCCACCCGTGTCGTCGCCAAAGCCAGGAAGATTGCCGCCGGCATGCTCGAAGTGGATGAAGCAGATATCTCCTATCAGGGCGGCCAGTTCACCGTGCCCGGGACCGACATCCCGCCGTTGACGTTCGGCGCGGTGGCCCGGATGGCCTATGTCGGCCACAAGCTTCCGGACGGAATGGAGCCGGGCCTCGACGAGACGGTGTTTTACGATCCCAAGGGCATGGGCGCGCCTTCGGGCATTCATATGGCCTATGTCGACGTAGATCCGGAGACCGGGATTGTGGAAATCCTCGACTATGTCGCCGTGGACGACGCCGGCACGATCATCAATCCACTGCTTGCGGCCGGACAAATTCACGGTGGCGTTGTGCAGGGCATCGCGCAGGCCCTCTATGAAGAAGTCAGTTACGATCCCGATACCGGGCAACTGATGACCGGATCGCTGCTCGACTATGCGGTGCCGCGCGCCGAGCACGTTCCCAGCATCCGGTCACTGTTTCAGGAGACGCCCTCCCCCACCAACCCGATTGGCGTCAAGGGCATCGGCGAGAGCGGATCGATCGCCGCACCACCGTGCATGGTTCACGCCGTGCTTGATGCGCTTTCACCGTTCGGCATAAAGCATTTGGACATGCCGATGACGCCGCCGCGGGTCTGGTTGGCGATCCAGACCGCACGTACCGGAGCAAGCCGATGATCCCCGCGTCATTCGACTATGTCCGCGCAAGCACGCTCGCCCAGGCCATCGGCCTGCTGCAGAACGACCCCGACGGCAGCAAGCTCGTTGCCGGCGGTCATACGCTGATCCCGACATTGAAATTACGGCTGGCGTCCCCCGCGCTGCTGATCGATATCCGGGGGATCGACGAGTTAAAGGGAATCGAACTCGGAGATCATGTCCGGATCGGCGCGCTGACGACGCATGCCGAATTGCTGGCCTCAAAGCCTCTGCGGGAGGTGCTGCCGATCTTCCATCAGGCTGCCAACCTGATCGCCGACCCGCAGGTGCGCAATCGCGGCACGATTGGCGGCTCGCTGGCCAATGCCGATCCTGCCGCCGACTGGCCCGCGGTCGTCATTGCACTGAACGGCGAACTGGAACTGGCGGGGCCCGCCGGCCGCCGGCGTGTTGCGGCCAAGGATTTTTTCGTCGAGATCATGACCACCCTACTTGGGCCGGGAGAAGTGCTGGTGGCGGTTCACATTCCCAGACCCAATCCCGGCGCCCAGTTCCGGTATCGCAAGATCCGCCATCCCGCGAGCGGCTACGCCGTCGTCGGTGTCGCTGTTGCACTGAACCTGCACGACGGCGTCGTTTCGGAATCGGCGATCGCCATTACCGGCGCGACCGGGCGCGCGTTCGCCGCGGCGTCGGCGGCGGTACATCTGATCGGCAAGCCGCTATCAAGTGACACCATTGCGCGCGCCGCCTCACTTGCAAGCGAACAGGCCGAGTGCCTGGCGGACCATTACGCGTCGGCGGATTATCGCAAGCATCTCGTCAAGACCGAGGTCGAGCGAGCATTGGCGTCGCTCCGTGCCGCCTGACGCGGAGCGCGCAAGGCCGTCAGTCGTCATCCCGCCGCTGCTCTTGCGTGAATGCGTTCAGACTGCATCTGGCAGGCTGCGGCCTCGTGAGCCGGCGCGAGCGAAAGGCGAACGGCGACGTGCTTGTGGTAGGGCGTGCCGGCGATGGGATCGCGATTGCCGCTCTCGGTGAGCAGGTTGATCCGCGGTCCATTCGTGAGGTACTCGCCGTCTGGTGCGGGATAGGACTGGCCGTAGCCGTGTGGAAGCGCGAGCTGGCCGTGCCGCATCGACTCGTCGACCTTGCATCGGACGATCAGGCGCCCGACAGCCGATTCAATGGCGATCCAGTCGCCGTCCCTGGCGCCCAACGCGTCGAGGTCGGCGGAATTGATCAGCAACGCGCCATCAGGATCGTCGCGGCGCCACGCCGGATCGCGAAAGATCTGATTGGCATTGAACATGCGCCGCTGCCCGGCAGCCAGCATGAAGGGAAATTCCTTCGGTGCGCCGGCGGTCTCGGGATCGAGGCTCGCGAGCCATTCGAGCATGCCGGGCACCGCAAGCCTGACCTTGCGGTCGGGATGGCTGATCAGAGACCAAACCTCGCCGTATTCGTGGTGGGTAATGGCCGTGCCCTGTCGAGCCGCAACGATGGCATCGAACAGAGCGTCGCCGAGCGCCTGATCCGGAATGTCATCCGACGCGCCGATCGCCCGCCGCACAGCCTGCGGGGATCGCCTGGCGCAAAGCAGCGCGGCGTTCCACATCGGTGCTGCGGCCGCCGTGCCGTCGGGCAGCGTTTGCCCGAGCGTGTGATAGAGCACCAGCGGCGCGACCGCTGCCGCCGAAGGATTTTCACCGATAAAGGCGCGAAACGCCGCGGCGAATTCCACCCGTGAGCGCCGGGCTGCTTCCCTTAAAGGCGCCAGCACATTGTCACCCGGCAGGAAGCCCAATGCCCGGGCAAGCCGGGTGTAGATTTCAGGTTCCGGCAACGTGCCTTCGAGCGGCGGCACGACGCCGGCCCGAACGTGGAAATAGTTGGTCGGGAATTCGAAATTGAACAGCGTGAACTCGGTCTTTTCGTATTGCGAGGAGGCCGGCAATACATAATGCGCGAGCCGCGCGGTCTCGGTCATGGCGACATCCACCACCACGCAAAGCTCGAGCGATCGCAGCGCGCGCTCGACGGCCTTGGTATTCGAGGCGGTGTTGGCTGGATTGGAGCTGTCGATCCAGACCCCGCGCAACCGGTCGGGATGGTCGCCGAGCACCGCATCCGGAAAGATGTTGGGCGACAACAGCCCGGCAATCACTTCATCGCCGGTGGGTGAGAATTTCTGTCCCGGCGAATTGCCCCACAGCGGCTGCAGCCAGCTGTGCAGCTGGTTGGTGCCCTTGCGGCCAAAGCTTCCGGTCAGCATGATCAGGAGCTTTTCGAGGTAGGAGTTGAGCGTCGAATTGACGCCCTGCTGGATGCCGAGCTCGACGCGAACCACCATGGCCTTTGCCGCGGCCATCATGGCGACGCAGCGCTCGATGTCTTCCATCGAAATTTCCGCCACGGCGGCCCACGCCTCCACCGGGACATTCAGCAGCGCCTGCTTGACTTCGTCGAAACCGACCGTGTGCTCGCGGATGAAGTCATGGTCGATCGCATCGGAACGGACCAGCGTCGCCAACAGCGCGCCCAAAAGGAACGCATCGGCGCCCGGGCGAACGGCGAAATGCAGGTCGGCCATCTCGGCAGTTTCCGACCGGCGCGGATCGACCACGATCAGCTTGCGTGCCGGGTCCTTGCGGATCTGATTGAGATGGTCGCGGGCATTGGGGAAACCGTGCGCGATCCACGGATTTGCACCGATCACCAACAGAAGATCGCAATGGTGCACGTCTTCGGCGGTGTGGCAGGTCTGGCTGCCGAACATATGCCCGTTGACCCAGAAGTCGCCGGTCTTTTCCTGCGACAGCGCATTGAAGACATTGCGCGAACCGAGCGCGCGCAGGAACGCATTGGCATAGGCGCCGCCGGCGTGGTTGCCCTGGCCGCCACCGCCATAGAGCGCCAGGCTCTTGCCGCCGTGGCGATCGACGAGGGCTCGCACCCGCTCGGCGATCTCGGCAACCGCCACGTCCCACTCGATCGCGTCAAATCCTCCGTCGGCGCGGCGACGCAGCGGCGTGGTAAGCCTGTCCTTGTGGTGCGCATAGTACGGTATGCGGGCGGCCTTGTTGCAAAGGTAGCCCTGCGATTTCGGGCTGGAACGATCGCCCCGCACTTTTTGGACATGCCCATCATTGACCAGCACCTCGATGCCGCAATTGACGTAACACAGGTTGCAGGCGGTCTTGTGCCAGGTGCCGGTCATGTCGACTTCTCCTTATGGTCGCAACTCCCTGCCGCGGCGCGGCGGCGCAACGCCTGCCGGCCGGCAGCCAAAATCTCGTCGGACATGTTCTTGTCGCCGACCGCACGCGCGAGCACGATCGCGCCCATCATAGTTGCAAGCGCGCTGGTGGCGGCCTGGCGCGCCTGTTCGGGCGACATTTCGGGAAGCATCTGCGCGACCATATCGATCATTTCGCCGAACTTTCGCCCAAAGGTGCGGCGCGCCTTCGGGCTTGAACGTGCGATGTCGGCGCCCAGCGCCGGCAATGCACAGCCATGGGCCCGGTCATTGCGATGCGAGGAGGCTAGATATCCCTGAACGAAGGCGTCGAAGCGCTCCTCAGGCGGCAATTCCCCAGCGAGGTTGAGCCAATGGGCGATCGTCCCGTCCATGGCCAGCACAAACGCCTCGACGACAAGCGCTTCACGCGATTCGAAATGCGCGTAGAAGCCGCCATGAGTGAGACCGGCGAGTTTCATCAGATCGACCACGCTCAAGCCGTCGGCGCCACGCTGACGCAGGCCATAGGAGGCCTCTTCGACGATCCGGCTCCGGGTGTGCAGCCCGTGCCCTTTCACGTAGCGCATCGCTGGTTCCCAGAACAATGCGAGGGAAATCGGGAGGCAACGGAAGGCATGTTCATCTCACCATTTTTCCCCGAACGGGCGAAGCTCGGTCAGGAACGACCATGCCGAACGGTCCTGGGTATGGAGATGCCACAACTCGTCGGCGATCGCGGAAGGCTTGATAAAGAACTCGTCGGGGGCATCACGCATGCGTTCACGCATTCGTGGCACGTCGATCACGGCGTCGATCAGGACATAGGCGACGTGAATGCCGCGCGGTCCGAGGTCGCGTGCGATCGACTCGGACAGAACACGCTGGGCTGCCTTGGTCGGAGCAAAGCCGGCGAAATTCGCCTTGCCGCGAATGGCTGACGTGTTGCCGGTAACCAGGATCGTGCCGCTGCCCGCCTTGATCATGTCCGGCGCCACCTCGCGCGCCAGATACAGCAAGCCCATGACATTCACCTGGAAATTACGGTCGAGCATTTGCGGCTCGATCTCCAGAAACGTGCCCCACCCTCCGCCGACCGCGTTGTGGATGAGCACGTTCGGCGCGCCGTATCGTTTGCGGACATCTGCAACGGCGTCGGCGACCTGGCTTTGGCTGGAAACATCGCAGATCACAGCGTGGGTATCGGGAAGCTCCTGCTCCAGCGCGCGGATGCGTTCCGGCGAACGGGCCAGCGCGATGACGCGAAACCCTTCGCCTGCGAAGCGCCGGACAATCGCGGAACCGGTGCCGGGACCGACCCCGGTAACTATGACAATGGGTTTTTCAGCCATCGAGGCCTCGCCGGATCCTGTCGGGACAGCGTCGCGCGCCGGACGCTGCTTGCGGCCAAGCGATATTAGATGATTATCGTCATACAACGCAACAGCAATCAGGGTGCGTGCGGCAGAACGCTAACGCCTTTAATGCCCCACAAAACTCGGTTTGCGCTTGTCGATGAAGGCGCGCACCGCCTCCTTGTGGTCGGTCGTCCGCGCGGAGCGGACCATGTTCTCCGCCTCCTGGTCCATCGAATCCAGGAAATCGGACGACACGGCATGGTCAAGGTTGTCCTTGATACGGGCCAGCGCGATCGACGGTCCCTCGGCCAGCGATTTCGCAAGTGCGAACGCAGCCTCACGCAGTTCGGCGTCGGGCACCACCCGGTTGACGAGACCGAGCGCCTCGCAGCGGCGGGCATCGATCCGTTCCGACAGGAACATCAGTTCCCGCGCGCGCGATGTCCCCACCAGCCGGGTCAGTAGCCACGCGATGCCATAGTCACCGGTCAACCCGATGCGGGCATATCCCGTGGACATGATCGCGGATTCGCTGGCAATGCGGATATCGCAGGCAAGCGCGAGCGCCATCCCGGCGCCGGCCGCTGGCCCCGGAAGGGCTGCGATCGTCGGCTTTCTCACCGCCACCAGCGCACCGGTCAAGGTGCGCTGCCTGGTCTGGAGGTCGGCCACGCGCTCCTCGAACGCGACTTCCTTCTTGCTGGAATTGTTGCCCATGCCCTTGACGTCGCCGCCGGCACAAAAGGCCGTGCCGGCGCCCGTGATCAGCAGCGCGCCGACGTTGGGATCCTCGCCGCATTGCTTGATCATCCGCCGCAGGGCGGGAGTAAGATAATCAGAGAGCGAATTGCGCGCCTCGGGGCGGTTGAGCGTGATGACCGCAACGCGGTCCCGGATTTCGCACAGCAGCTCACCGGTTCCGGTGTCGATCTCAATCCGCTCGTCTGCCATCTGAACCCACTCCCGTGGCTGTAGCGCTCCCCGATCACCCTTGCATCGAAGGGCTCAGGCGACCTTCAACGCGGCCTTGCTGTCGGCATCAAGGAATCCGGTCAGCCGGTCCCTGATGAGGCGCTCGGCGTCGGCCATAATGCGGTCGATCAGTTCCTTGACGGTCGGAACGTCCCTGATCAATCCGGCCACCATCCCGCAGCTCCAGGCGCCCGCATCCATCTCGCCGTCGATCATCACCTTGGGATAGACGCCCGCGACTTCCTCATGGATGTCGGCGATCTTCAGGCTGGCGCCCTTTTCACGCTCGATCTCTATCAGGCGATCGACGCCCTTGTTCTTCAGCACGCGCTCGGTGTTCCGCAGCGCCCGCATCACCAGCCTGGTGTCGAGTTCGCTGGCGGCAACGAGCGCGTTCTTGACGTTGTCGTGCACCGGCGCCTCCTTGGTGGCGATGAAGCGCGTTCCCATGTTCATGCCGGCGGCACCAAGCGCAAGCGCTGCAACCAGGCTGCGCGCGTCGGCCATGCCGCCCGAGGCCACGAACGGAATCTTCAGCTCCTCGGCCGCGCGCGGCAGCAGGATCATGTTCGGCATGTCGTCCTCGCCGGGATGGCCGCCGCATTCGAACCCGTCGACGCTGACGGCGTCGCAGCCGATCTGCTCGGCCTTCAGCGAGTGCCGGACCGACGTGCATTTATGGATCACCTTGATACCGCCCGCCTTCAGCGCCGGCATGTATTGCTCGGGGCTGCGGCCTGCGGTCTCGACGACCTTGATGCCGCCTTCCCTGATGGCCGCGATATATTCCGGATAGGGCGGCGCGGTGAAGGACGGCAGGAAGGTAAGGTTCACGCCAAACGGCTTGTCCGTCATGTCGTGGCAGCGCGCGATCTCCTTTGCCAGCAATTCCGGCGTCTTTTGCGTCAGGCCGGTGATGATCCCGAGCCCCCCGGCATTCGACACCGCGGCCGCGAGTTCGGCAAATCCGACATAATGCATGCCGCCCTGGATGATCGGATGTTCGATGCCGAACATCTCGGTGATTGCTGTCTTCACGTTGGCCTCCAATATGTTTGCGATGGCCGAGCTTTGCTGGCCCGACACTTCCGGTCAATGGACGATTTCGAGCAGGCCCGCGGCGCCCATGCCGCCGCCGACGCACATGGTGACGACGGCGTATTTGGCGTTGCGCCGGCGGCCCTCGATCAGGGCGTGGCCGGTCAGGCGCGCCCCGGTCATGCCATAGGGATGACCGACCGCGATCGAGCCGCCGTTGACGTTGAGCTTCTCCGGATCGATGCCGAGCTTGTCGCGGCAATAAATCACCTGCACCGCAAAAGCCTCGTTCAGCTCCCACAGATCGATATCCTCGATCTTTAATCCATGCCGCTTGAGCAGCCGGGGCACGGCATAGACCGGACCTACCCCCATCTCGTCGGGTTCGCAGCCGGCCGCGACGAAGCCGCGGAAGATGCCGAGCGGCTTGAGCCCCTTTTGCGCCGCGAGCTTGTCGCTCATGATCACCGCTGCACTTGCGCCGTCCGAAAGCTGGCTCGCATTGCCGCCAGTGATCGTGAAGCCTGGACCTTTCGCCGGCTTGACGCCGGCGAGGCCTTCGGCGGTCGTATCGGGACGCGGCCCCTCATCGGTTGAAAGCGTCACCACCTGGTATGATACCGCCCCCGTGGTCTTGTCAGTGACCGCCATGGTGGTCTTGATCGGCGCGAGTTCGTCGTTGAACCGGCCTCCCTGCCGGGCCGATGCTGTCCGGCGCTGGCTCTCAAGGCTGTACTCGTCCTGACGCTCACGTGAGATGTCGTATCGCTTCGCCACGATCTCGGCGGTATCCAGCATCGCCATATAGGCGTCGCCCTTCATCGCAAGCAGTTCCGGATCGACGGCGTGAAACATGTTCATCTGATTGTTTTGAACCAGGCTGATCGACTCCCCGCCTCCACCGATGGCGATCTCGACACCGTCGAAGATCACCGAACGGGCGGCCAACGCAATCGCCTGCAACCCGGACGCACACTGGCGATCGATGGTCGTTCCAGCGGCGGTCACCGGCAGACCCGCGCGTAGCAGCGCCTTGCGCGCAATGTTGGTGCCCGTGGTGCCCTGCTGCATGGCGCATCCCATCACGACGTCCTCGACCTCGGCAGGATCGATCTCCGCCCGCGACAGCGCCGAGGAGATGGCGTGGCCCAATAGCGTTGCGCCCTCGGTGTTGTTGAGAGCTCCCTTGTAAGCCTTGCCGATCGGCGTGCGGGCCGGTCGAAACGATCACAGCATCAGTCATTTTCTAGCTCCGGCTGGACGCGGTCCTGCGAACCGCTTCGGAAGAGACGTTGGACTCGTCCTGCTGCGCGTACCGCATCAGGTGATAGGTGGGATCGCCGAACTGGACGTTGATGGCGGAGATCCGCTTGAAGTAGTGGCCGACATTCAATTCGTCGCTCATGCCCATGCCGCCGTGAAGCTGGATGGCCTGCTCGGCAATGAAGCGCGCGGCATAGCCGACCTTGGTTTTGGCACCGGACGCCAGTCTCGATCCGTTCGGCTCCCCTGCGGCGATGCAAAGGTTCAGATGCTGGGTGAGCGAGACGGCCTCTTCGAGCGCGATGAACATATCGACCATGCGATGCTGCAGCACCTGGAAGCTGCCAAGCGTGGTCCCGAACTGCTTGCGCGTCTTGCTGTATTCGAGCGTCGCCGCGTTCAGCTCGGTCATGGCACCGATCGCTTCGGCGCAGAGCGCCGCGATGGCGCGGTCGCGGCAGGCTTCGAGCGCGGCGACGCCCTTGCCTTCCGTCCCCAGCAGCTGGCTCGCCGGAACCTCCACGTTCATCAGCGCGACTTCGGCGGCGCGCCGGCCGTCGATCGTCCTAAAACCCTGCAGATGGAGGTTTGCGGAATGGCGGTCCACGACAAACAGGCTGACGCCGCTGCGATCGCGCGGACCGCCCGAGGTGCGCGCCGACACGATCAGCTTGTCCGCCCAGGGTGCACCGATAACCGCGGCCTTGGTGCCGCTCAGAACATAGTTTTCACCCTGGCGCTGCGCCGTCGTGGCAATATTGTTGAAATCGTAACGCGAACGCCCTTCGGCCCAGGCCAGCGCCCAGATCGATTCACCGGCCATGATGTCAGGCAGAAATTCTTCGCGCTGCGCCTGCGAGCCGATGTCCTCGATGAGACCGCCTGCGAGAACCACGGTTTCGAAGAACGGTTCGACCACCAGATGGCGGCCGAATTCCTTCATAATGATCATCGTCGTCAGCGGACCGCCGCCAAGACCGCCGGCGCTTTCTTTGAAGGGCGCCGCGCACAGCCCAAGTTCCACAAAAGCCTTCCAGTGCGCCCTGCTCCATCCCTCATCCGTTGCCACGATCTTTCGGCGGGCCTCGAAATCATATCGATCGCGCAGCAGCCGCTGAACGCTGGATCGAAGCAGTTCCTGTTCTTCCGTAAGCTGGATATCCATCCGATACCTCGTCCGATTACAGGCCCAAAACCGCTTTTGCGATGATGTTGCGCTGGATTTCGTTTGATCCGCCATAGATGCTGAGCTTGCGCGAATTCAGATACTTTTCGGACGCCGTGTGCCCGTAGTCCGGACCCGGCATGAAGTGATTGCCGCTCACCGGGTGCTCGCGGATCGCAAGGCCGTAATTGCCGATCGCCTGATGGGTCAGGTCGGTGATGCGCTGGAAAATCTCGGTGCCCCGGATCTTGAACAGCGAGGCCGCCGGTCCCGGATCGATCCCGCGCGACATCTGGGCGACAACGCGCAATTCGGTCGCCTCCAGGGCAAGTACGTCGAGCTCGACGCGGGCGATGTCCTTGATGAACTCTCCGAACGACGGATCGTCATCGTCGATTTCGGCCCTCACGATCTGCTTGAGCCGGTTCAGATAACGCGTCGAACGGCCGATTCCGGCCATGCTGGTGCGCTCGTTGCCGAGCAGGAATTTTGCGTAGGTCCAACCCTTGTTCTCCTCGCCGATCAGGTTTTCGATCGGTACGCGGACATCTTCGAGAAAGACGTCGTTGACCTCGTGCGAGCCGTCGATGGTGATGATGGGGCGCACGGTGACACCGGGCGATTTCATGTCGATCAGCAGGAAGGAGATGCCGGCCTGCGGTTTTGCCGCAAGGTCGGTTCGGACAAGGCAAAAAATCCAGTCGGCATGCTGGGCCAGCGTCGTCCAGGTCTTATGGCCGTTGACGACATAATGGTCGCCGTCACGCACCGCTTTGGTGCGGACCGATGCGAGGTCCGAGCCCGAGCCTGGCTCCGAGTAACCCTGACACCACCAATCCTCGCCCGAGAGAATCCGCGGCAGAAATTTCTGCTTCTGCGCTTCGTTGCCAAACGTGTAGATGACCGGGCCTACCATGGTGACGCTGAACGCCAGCGGCGGCAGCGTTCCGGCACGCGACGTTTCCTGTTCAAAGAGGAAGCGTTGCGTGATCGACCAGCCCGGTCCGCCATGTTCTTTCGGCCACAACGGCGCGATCCACCCCTTCTTGTGCAGGATGCGATGCCACAGCAGCATCTGCTCCTTGGTCAGGTCGGTTTCGGGATTGGGAACGCGCATTTCCTGCGGATAGTTTTCCGCAATGAACGCGCGCACCTCGTCGCGAAACGCTGCGTCCTCGCTGGAAAGGCTCAATTCCACCGCGACGCTCCCGCTACCACTTCTCGCCGAAGGGTCGTATTTCCAGCTCGAACGTCCAGGCGCTCCTCGGCTGCTGGTATAGCTGCCAGTAGGATTCCGCGACCGACGACGGCGGCATCAGGAGATCGGGATTGTCCAGCGCCCCCGGCCCCAGCGCCTCCAGCCGCCGCTGGCGTACCCATTCGGTGTCGACGCCGGAATCGATGATCAGATGGGCCACGTGGATGTTTTTCGGACCCAGTTCGCGTGCGGTTGCCTGCGCTACGGCACGCAGGCCGAACTTGGCGCTGGCGAACGCCGCATATCCGCTTCCGCCGCGCAAGGACGCCGTTGCGCCCGTGAAGAAGATGTTGCCCTTGCCCCGCGGCAGCATCAGGCGGGCCGCCTCGCGGCCGGCCAGGAAGCCGGAATAGCAGGCCATCTCCCAGACCTTCCGGAACACGCGCTCGGTCGTGTCCAGTATCGGGAAATTGACGTTGGCGCCGATATTGAAGATGCAGACTTCAAGCGGGGCATGCTTGTCGGCATCGCCGAGGAAGGCGGTGATTTCCTCTTCCTTGCGCGCGTCGAGCGAGCGGGCGTGGATTTCTCCACCGGCCTTCTCGATCTCCTTCACCAGTGGTTCGAGCTTGGCGCCGTTGCGGCGGCCGGCGAACACGGTGAATCCCTCTGAGGCAAACTTCTTTGCGATTTCGCCGCCGATAAAATCACCGGCGCCGATCACGGCCAC
>C688J18823_10001627_pt1 | contig 13987 bp, 8 predicted proteins | sample HopSoiMetagenom1_FD_18823 | JGI IMG/M metagenome (IMG submission 18823)
CAGGAGTCTCTGCGGAATTGCTGGGCCGGATGGCCGCCTCGATTCGGCACCGCGGTCCCGATGCCTACGGCTTCTACATGGGCCAGCGGGTCGGATTCGCGCACGTCCGCCTCAGCGTAGTTGATCATGCCGGCGGGGCGCAGCCCATGGCAAACGAAGGCGGCCAGATCGTCATCACTTATAACGGCGAGATCTTCAACCATCCCGAATTGCGACGGGAGCTGGAAGAGAAGGGACACGTCTTCAGAACGCGATCTGACACGGAAGTTCTCGTTCACGGATACGAAGAATGGGGTGTCAGCCTTCTGAAGCGGCTCAATGGGGAGTTCGCCTTTGCCATCTATGATCGGGCGACTGAAACCGTGTTTGTTGCGCGCGACCGATTTGGCGTTCGCCCGCTGTTCTACGCACAGAGCAGAGACACGTTTTGTTTCGGATCAGAAATCAAGGCAATACTTGCCTCTGGCGAGGTCGACGCCTCGCTTGATCGTCGGGGACTCGATGAGATCTTCACGTTTACCGCGGCCCTCCCCCCGCGGACTCCATTCGCAGGTATAGCATCCCTAGAGCCTGGCACTTACGGACTCCTCAAAGATGGAGCTCTCTGGCTGCACCGTTATTACGAGCTCGATTACCCCGAGGCGGAGGCCGAGCCGCTGGATGTGATCGAGCAGCTCGACGAGATAATGCTGCGCAGCGTCGGCATGCGGATGCGTGCGGATGTGTCGGTCGGCGCATACATGAGCGGTGGACTTGACTCATCGATAACTGCGTCGCTCGCGGCGAGCGCTTCGCCGGACACGCTACGCACTTTTTCAGCCTCCGATGACGATCCAGCCTCGGATCTCCGGGTATGTCAACGCGAGTTGGCTGCGGAAATTGGCAGCATGCATGTGACGGCAGCGATAGGTCCGGCTACAATCGCGCGGAGCCTGCCGGAAGTTTTGTGGCACACAGAGATGCCGCTCCTTCGCACGAGCGCGGTGCAGATGTACCACCTCGCGAAACTCACGAGGGCGTCGGGCATCAAAGTCGTTGTAGCGGGCGACGGGGCCGACGAGCTGTTTCTCGGTCACGATCTCTTCAAGGAAGCCTCGGTTCGAAGATTCTGTCTGCGGAATACGGACTCCCCTGGCCGGCAGCGGTTGCTCGATCGTCTTTATCCCCATCTCGTTGCCGACGGAGATTCGGGAGAGTCGTGGCGCCATTTTTTGCTGGGCGCCGGTGCACCGAGAGACCCGCTGTTTTCGCACCTGCCGAGAATCCTCCTCGCCACGCGTGTTCGCGAGCTGTACGCGCAGGAGTTCAAGACGGGGCTCGACGAGATCGATGTGCTCGGCGAATTCCGCGGATCTCTTCCGATTCGGTACTTCGGATGGTCGCCGCTGAATCAGGCGGCGTACCTGGAGATGACAACTTTTTTCTCCCCATACGTTCTCAGTTCACATGGAGATCGCACGGCGATGGCGCACGGCGTCGAGGCACGGTTCCCATTCCTCGATCATCACCTCTTTGACTTCGCGGCTGCGCTTCCTACTGGATCACGACTGCGCGGATTGCGGGACAAAGAAATACTGCGTCGCTGGGCTTCGCGCATTCTTGGTCCCGGCGTCAGACACCGCCGTCGGAAGTCCTACACTCTCGATGCGCCCCGTTTCTTTGGCCCGGGGGCTCCACAGTGGGTTGCCGATCACCTCACGCCCGACGCGTTGAACCGCGTCGGCGTCTTCTCGGAATCTGCGGTCAATGGTCTGGTGAGACGATACCGCGCCGGCGCGGATACCGCCTTTCTGGACACGCAGGCCCTGGTCGGTGTTTTATCGACGCAGGTGTGGCATCATCAGTTCATCGAGTCGTTTGCCACGCCTACACCGCTATCGCTTGCGGGAGCCTCAGTAGTGTTGACCGAGACGGCTCCTGTTCTTACGTAAACTCGCTGCCCCGAACGAATGACGGTCAGCTCGCTCCATGAGCCGGAACCCTGCGCTGCTGAAGATCTGACGTCCTCTCCGCGCCCCTCGCGATGGTCGTTGGTCGCAAGGCGCACGGTGTATTTCGGCCATCAGTCAGTCGGGAGCGATGTGTGCGCCGGGATACGGGATCTTGCCACCGATTATTCATTGCCACTTACACTGGTTCAGACTCGGGAGCCAGAGAGTGTGACAGGACCAGCGTTCGTGAGTTTTCTGGCGGGTCGCCATCGCGACTATGCGTCAAAGAATGCCGCCATGTTGCGTTTGCTGGAGTCTCCTACACGCGCCCGCAACCCGCTGGTTCTTCTCAAGTATTGCTATGGCGATATCACCTCACCCAGCGAATACAGAATGTTGTTCGATGCGTATCGTGATACCGTTGACACCATTGAGTTCGAGCATCCGGACGTGGCACTGATTCACAGCACTATCCCCTTGACGACGGTCGAGAGTGGGTTCAAGGCGCGTACAAAGCGTTACCTGGGCCGCACCACTCGGCGAGATGCCGCACTTGGCCGGCATAGGTACAACGAGTTGCTGCGTGCAGAGTTCGGAGGGTTCGAGCCGATCTTTGATATCGCTCAGGTCCAGGCACTGAACGCTGACGGGACGATTTCCGGGTTTGCTTCAGATGGGAGCAAGATCGAGACATTGGCGGTGGAAAACACCGCGGGGGGCACCGATCTCAACCCGAGGTGCCGGAGACTCGCCGCAGAAGCTCTGCTCGATCTGCTCTCCACGGTGGTCGAGGACATCTGATGTACGCCGCGGGTAGAATATCGACTTCCTCCGGAGCCCGCGGTGGTTCACGACGCCTGTCGTCGAGTGCTCGCGGAGCCGCAGAACGCCTCGCGCTGGTGCGCGATCCACTACGTGTCGCGCTGTTCATACTTACCGTGCTCACGATCAGTCGCGTTCATCAACACTATCCTATTCTCGAGAAGTTTCGCCCCGCACTTCTGCTGTTCCTGGCCTCAGTCGTCTACGCTTACCTCAATCCGCGATACCTGACTCGTACGAACGTGTTTGGCGTTTGGCCAACGCGAATTACGGCAATGCTCGGGGTTTGGTCGTGTCTTACGGCGGCGTTCGGCATTTCGCTCGGCGCATCCGCAATCTTCATCCTTTCCACGTATGTGAAAGTTCTTGTCTACGGCGTCCTGATCGCGGTGAGCATTCGTCACGTCCGTGACCTGTTCACTTTTGTTTGGGCATACGTGATCAGCTGCGGCATCCTGGCCTATTTCTCGATTTTCGTTTTCGGAATTTCGAAGTCGACCAACAGCTACGTCAGCCGCCTGAGCAATCTTTACACTTACGATTCGAACGATCTTTGTGTGGTGATGCTCGTCGGTCTTCCCTTGATGCTGCTGCTACTAACTATCGAGCGAGGCGCCAAGCGTGGACTTCTGATGTTGATCCTTGTCGGAACTGCAGCAACGATTGCGCGCTCAGGCTCGCGCGGTGGTTTTATCGGGTTCATCGCCGTAGCGGCGGCGGCCCTGTTGTTAGTGAACGGCGTTTCCGCTGGAAAACGCGTGGTGGTGCTGTTGGTGACGCTCGTCGCGTTGGGTGTTGCAGCTCCGCCAGGATACTGGGAGCAGATGCAAACGATTATGACGCCCAAGCAGGATTACAACTATTACGACCGCGACGGTCGGAAGGCGGTTATGGAGCGCGGTCTGGGGTACATGAGTTCCTATCCAGTCTTTGGCCTCGGCATCGACAATTTCTCACGGGCGGAATGCACGATCTCACCGAAAATCTCACCTGCCTACACCGGCGGCCCGTTGCGCTGCACCGCTCCGCACAATTCTTACGTCGAAGCGGGTGCTGAAATGGGATTACCCGGATTGTTGATGTGGGCTTCGCTCGTCGTCGGCCTAGTTGTCGCACCGCTGAGATTGCGGCGACGTTTGCCGCGGTCCTTGTTGCGAGGAACCCCAGCGGAGCGATTTATCTACGGGGCGACCACCTATTTCCCGCTGGCCGCCATCGGTTTCGCAGTCAGCTCCTTTTTCGTCTCATTCGCGTGGATGGATCCGGTGTACTTCCTCGCCGCAATACTCACGGGTCTGTACGTCGCCACGCGTGCGGAGTTTTCGTCAGGGACTGGTGTGCCCGCACACCCGGTGGCCGAAAAGGCGCTTCCTGGCTGGCGCGTCAGGTATAGCGCCTGGCGGGCGGGGATGTGGGCGGAATCGGCCTCATCGTTGCCGGGTCTGATGCCTGTGGCACCGCCGCAACACTCGTCCTGAGTCGTCGGACGGCGGCGCCGTCACCGGCGTTCGCCGCAGTTACCTATGATGATATGGGTCAATGAGTTGCGAGACCGGCACACGTTCGTTGCGGCAGTTCCTCACGTGGCATTTGAAGTGCGAAACAGCGACCGAAACTGAACGCATTCGCGCTACCGCCACACTTTCCGGCCAAACGCATGACCGTCGCCGCGCGCCCGATTTCCCCGACGTATTCTCCAGCTTTCGAGCGAGGGCCCATTGATGGTCCGATGATCGTTCTCGAGTTCAATGAGCTGAGTCCTGCGCTGATGGACACTTTCATCAGCCAAGGCTATCTGCCGAATTTCAAGCGGCTGAGAGACGAGTCGTCGGTATTTACGACCGACGCTGAAGAAGTTGCGCCCAATCTGGATCCGTGGATTCAATGGGTGACCGTGCACAGCGGCCTCTCCTACGACGAACACGGAATCTTTCACCTCGGTGACGGTGATAAGCTCGCCGTAAAGTCTCTCTGGGATTTCATCGCGGAGCTGGGTAAGAGTGTCTGGGTGTGTGGAAGTATGAACATCAAGTACGACACCCCGGTTCGCGGCGCTGTCCTTCCCGATCCATGGACCGTCGGTACAAGTCCATCTCCAGCGCAGCTGGACCCTTACTATCTGTTCGTTCAGCGAAATGTTCAGGAATACACGAACGACCGGGTGCCGCTCTCGAAGGGCGATTACCTGCGGTTTCTAAAGTTCATGCTTGCTCACGGGCTGTCCGCCAAAACGGTCGCGTCGATCGTTCGTCAGCTGTGGAGCGAACGACGCACGGGCAAGGGAAAATGGAAGCGCGCCACGATCCTCGATAAGCTGCAGTGTGACGTTTTCCTGTGGTACTTCAATAAGCTGCGACCGGCGTTTTCGACGTTCTTCCTGAACAGCACTGCACATTTTCAGCACGCCCACTGGCGGAACATGGATCCGGAGCCGTTCAAGATAAAACCGACCGACGCCGATCAGGCGGAGTATCAGCACGCCGTGAGATACGGCTACGAAGAGATGGATCGCATCGTCGGAGACATCGTCGCGACGGCACCGGCGAATGCGGTCATCGTAATGGCGACCGCGCTTAGCCAGCAACCTTGCCTCATCTACGAGGACATCGGTGGAAAGACTTTCTACCGCGCGCGAACGTTTGAGCCGTTGCTCGAGTTCGCCGGCATAACCGGGTGCGAGAAGGTCGAGCCTGTGATGTCCGAAGAATTTCATCTGCGGTTCGGAAACGAGCGGGATGCGATCAACGCGGCCGAGCGCCTGGCTGCTCTGCGCATCGCGGGGGCTAAGGCGATGCAGGTTGAGCGACGCGACACTAACGTGTTCTCCGGATGCATCATCTACTCACAGTTGGAGCACGACGCTCTGCTAGAGAACGGTCCAAATGGAAAGAGCACACCTTTCTTCCGGCTGTTTTATCAGGTCGAAAGCCTGAAGAGTGGGATGCATCATCCCGATGGAATCCTCTGGATGCGCATTCCCGGGATTCGACCAGCGGCGCATCGCGAGAAGGTGTCCCTTAAGGATCTTGCCCCGACGATCCTGTCGCTCTTCGGAATCGAGAAGCCGGCATACATGACTGGCAGGGTATTGCCGGTCGGATCGCCCGCTTACAGAAGCTAGAACGTGCACCGCATCCTGAAGCAGCCGATAGAGAACGCCATGTCGTCATCGCCCGTCCGGTGGCTGACTCGGCGGCGCGTGCGAGGAAAGCGTTTGATCCTTGCTTACCATGGGATCATTCCCGAAGGCCGGCAGCCCGCTGGTGAGCGCGCCCTATTCATCGCACAACGGACCTTCGCAAGGCAGCTCGACGCGCTGGTCGCCGAAGCCGATGTCGTGCCGCTCGATCGCATCGACGACGCTGGGACCGCGCGTCCTCAGGTTGCCATTACGTTCGATGACGCCTACGCGGGGGCTGTGAACGAAGGTGTGCAGGAGCTCGTGAAACGCGGTCTTCCGGCGACCATCTTCGTCGCCCCCGGGCGGCTGGACGGCCACGTATTCTGGTGGGACGCGTTGGCCGACGGGAATGACGTCCTCGACCCGCAGATGCGGCATCACGCGCTGTACGCGTTGTCAGGCACCGACGAGAGGGTGAAGTCATGGGCCTCGAGCAACGCCCTCCGATTGTCTGAGACCGTCCCGGCATACGCTCGCGCGGCAACCCGCGCTGAGCTGGCTGCGGCCGTGGCAAAACCGGGAATCACGGTCGGATCGCACAGTTGGTCGCACCGGAATCTCGCCGCGCTCGGCATGAGTGATCTCGTTGCCGAAGTGCGCGACTCTCGGGCCTGGCTTCGCGCCGAATTCGGCAAGAAAGCTCTCGATTGGTTCGCGTATCCATACGGTTTTGATTCCGACGACGTCCACCGAGCTGTCGCGGAGGCGTCTTATGCGGGCGGTCTCCGCGTTGGCGGAGGCTGGCATTATCCCAGTGACGCCTCGCGATTCACTCGCCCGAGATTCTGTGTGGGGCCGGGCCTCAGCCTCGCAGGCTTCCGTGCGCGACTTCATGGAGCGCGTCTCAAATGACGGACGATCTGATGAACGCCGATGATCCGGTTTGGGGGACGCCTGTCCTCACCAAGCCCGTGCGTGAGCAGTACCAGCCCGTTGCTTCCAATCATGGGAGACGCGGCGAACACAGCTCACCTCGTCGCCCGGAAACGACGATCCTCGTCCGTGCCTTCAACGAAGAGCGATGGCTCCCGGAGGTCTTGGCGTCGATCGACGAGCAGACCTACCGCGACTTCGAGCTGCTGCTGGTTGACTCAGGATCCATAGATCGGACGCGCGAGATTTTCGCAGGCCACGGCGGACGCGTCATAAGGATGCGTTCGGACGATTTCACGTTTGGGCACTCATTGAACGTAGGCATCCGCGAGGCTCGGGGCTCGTTCATTGTCATACTCTCAGCTCACGCCATACCAACGAACCCAACCTGGCTCGAGCGCCTTATCACGCCGCTCCGTCAGCCGAATACGGCAATGGTCTTTGGCGGTCAGCGTGGGCACGAATTGTCGAAGTTTTCCGAGGCGCGAGACTTCGAGAGGATCTTCCCGGCCAAACCGCAGCTGATGAACGAGTACGAGGTGTTCGTCAACAATGCCAACTCGGCGATCAGGCGCGACTTGTGGGAGCAGCATCAATTCGACGAGGGACTGCCGGGGCTTGAGGATGCGGAGTGGGCGAAGCACTGGGTGCTTCGCGACATGGAAGTGCGGTATGAGGCTGATGCGTCGATTTTCCATATCCATACCGAGTCGTGGCCACAGGTGCGCCATCGCTTCTACCGCGAAGGCATCGGCGGACGTTGGACCACTGTCAGGATAATTCGAAACATTCCCGGGGAGATTCTTCGGGAGCTTTGGTGGACTATATGTGACCTCGCTTTGTCGCTCCGTGAAGGTCGCCTTCGCACGCTCGCTGGCGGGATATTCACGTACCGGTATCACAAGACTGTCGGCATCGTGAAGGGGATTCTGGACAGTCGGCGAATCACGAATCCGTCAAAGCGTGCCGAGATTTACTACCGGACCGGATTTCCTGCTCTGACCATTCGTGGTCCTCACGATGCGGTGATCGAGCAGCGCTCGATTCCAACGCTGAAGCCTGGCGAAATCCTGGTGCGTGTCGCGTATGAAGGAATTTGCGCTACGGATCTGGAGATCTTCGAGGGACGACTCGGCTACTACAAATCAGGTATGGCGAAATATCCAATCGTTCCCGGACACGAGTCATCGGGCACCGTTGTATCGCTTGGCAAACGTGTGACGAAGTTCAACGAGGGAGACCGGGTTGTCGTCGAGTGCATTCAAGGGTGCGGAGCGTGCCGCGATTGCCAGGATGATAGCGCTATCAAGTGTAGTGAGCGACGTGAAGTAGGGGTGATGGGGAAGGACGGCGGTTACTCAATGTATCTCGTAACTCATGCGCGCTATGCGCACAAAGTTCCGGATGGCGTGACGTTGGCTAAAGCCGCATTGGCCGAGCCCCTGGCAGTTGTGATCAAGGCTCTTCGGCGGCTGGGTGCGACAGAGTCGGAGACGCCTAGACGCTGTGCGGTAGTTGGCGCTGGAACGATCGGTCATCTCGTCGCCCGGGTGCTTGCGCAGCGGGGCCATTCAGTAACGGTTTTTGATCGTGAAACATCAAGGCTCGCCTTATTGGAGGACGTCGCCGAGACATCCACCTCGTTCGAGAACCTTAGTGAGTTTGATTGGCTAGTGGAGGCGACCGGCGATCAGGCAGCGCTGACCGCGCTGCTGGAAAAGTCGCGCACCGGCGCTACTCTCTTGCTCATGGGCTTTCCTTATGCCAATCACAACTTCACGTTCGAGTCGATCGTGGGGTTCGACAAAGCTGTGGTGGGTTCGGTCGGTAGTAACGGATCGGACTTCGATGAAGCGCTCGCAACGTTGCCATTCCTGGAGACGAAGCCCTTCCTGCAGTCTTCGTATGCGCTCGAAGATTACGAGAGTGCTTGGGCCGACGTGCGCTCGCGCGCGCACATCAAGGTTATGCTCAGAATCGACCCCGCAGCGACGTAAGCAGTTCGCGGACGAGTGACCGTGCCATCCTGTAAACGGTGTCGAATGAATAGCGCCAGTCTCGCGCTTCGAAATCGAAGTACGCGCGGGGACGTCTGTACGAAGCGAACACCTCCCGCCAGGAAATGAGCTTAGCCCTCCGGTAAGCGAAGATTGCGGCGACGTCGTTGCGAAGGTCGATATGTCGAAAGTCAGCGCCGCTCGGAGTTACCGGACTAAAACGTTTCCCGATTATGTCGAGATAGTGCAACCAGCACAGATCGACCCCAGCGTACGGCGCAGCGTCACCGCCGCCGGTCAGGCGGGGGTTGGCCTCGATCAACTTCATCCGGCCATCTCGCGCGTCGCGTTTCATTTCGATCTCGCAAATACCAGAGTAGCCGAGGCGGCGCAGGAATCTGTCACAGATCTCGTCGGTCTCGGCATCCACAACAGGCTCGGTCACGCTGGCGGGACCGAACTGAAGCGGGTTGCAGCGAAGCTCGCGGAACATTGCGTTGGCGATACGCCGGCTTGAACTGTCGTAGCAGGCGAGATAAACCCTTTTGTCCGTATCTTCGCCGAGAATTATCTCTTGTGCGATTGTGTTCGGGTTGACCGCTGCAGCGAGCTTCCAGCTGTTCACCAACTCGGTTGGCGTTTGCGCTATTGCGATCTTAGCGTACGACAGCGGGTGACTCGCGGGAAAGCTCCGCCATTCGCGGAAGTGCAGCGGCTTAAGCAGGCAGGGAAACTCTGCCTCCTTCGCGAATTCTGTAATGTCTTCGAGGCGATTGACGAACCGAGTGCGGGGCAAGGGCATTCCGTGCTTTTCCGCCAGTTCGTATTGCGTCTCCTTGGTCGCGAGCAAACCCTGAATGGAAATACCGGCGGAGAGCCTGTAGTGCTTCCCGAGTTCGTCGGCATGTTGGGCGATCGCGGACACAAACTGGTCTGCGCTGGGAATGAGCACGGGTTTGCCACCCATAGTTCCGGCGAGCCGAATCATGAATGCCACCCACGCGTCCGGCTCGCTGTCCGGGTCGGGACAGAGATGCGCGGGACCGTATCTGGAATGGAATCCCGGCAGGTCACCATCGGTATCAAACGAAGTTGCGGATACGCCTCGGCGGGCGAGTGCGCGGACCCCAAGCACGCCTGTGCGATACGCACCTGCGATTACAGCCGCAGGCCAGTCCGGCGCAGCTCGTTTCGGGATTGGTTCATAACCAGGTGGCTCGTGTGCTGAAGCCGGCGCATTGTCAAACGAGGATGCCCCATGTCCAACCGTCGCTGTCATGTGATCGATAAAGTTTGTCTTCTGCGCCGTACGCTGTCATAAATCGAGAGATATCTGTCCGCCATCACTTTCACTGTGAATTCCCTCTCTGATCTGGATGCTGCCGCCGCGGCCAGCTCGTCCCGCTGACCCGGGTTGGTTAGCAAGTCGCGTAGAGCTTCTCTGAGCGCGCCGAGATCTCCGGGCGGCACCAGTAATCCTTCGCATCCATTGGTGATCGCCTCCGGAATACCTGCCGTGGCGGAGGCGATGATGGCTTTGCCTGCGGCCATTGCCTCCAGTAGCGCCATCGGAAGCCCCTCCCACAACGATGGCATCACGAACACATCCGCCAGCGCCAGAAGGTCTTCGATGTCGCTGCGGCCCATGGCGATGTGCACCCTATCGTCTATCCCGTGGGTGCGAATGTAGTCGAGAAGGAAATCATGCTCGGGCCCTCCGCGACCGGCAGCGATGATGACCTTCCAGGAAGTGGAGAGCCCCGCGTCGCGGAGATTGACAAGCGCCTCCAGAAGCATGCGATGATTCTTGTTTCGCTCGAGGTTACCCACCGCCAGTATGAGCGTGTCGGCCTCTGTTATACCAAACTCGCGCGCCACTCGATTTGCTTCGCCCCGCCTTGGTAGCACGCCGTTGTGGACGACGCTGAACGCCGAAGCGGGCAGCCCCAGATTCTCCGCAAACTCCTCGCGAGTTGCATTCGAGACTGCCACCGCGCTCCCCGATCGCCTTATTGCCCACCGTAAGGCGATTCGTCGACGGAGTGCTTTCGTCGCCGTGAGCCCGCCGTGAACGGTGAATACATGCGGGATGCCTGCCAAAGCGGCTGCGGTGGATCCGTAGACTCCCATCGTGAACTCATGACTATGAACGATGTCGATGGAGTGATGCCGGAAGAGATCCACGAGCCGGCCAACGCACGACGGGTCAATCGGCCGCTTTAGCCAGTAGGTCTCCTGGGAGAATCCGGCAGCCCGAAACATTTCACCCATCCAACCCGTTCCATTGCGCGGCCCGACAGGCGTTATGACGTGCCCGCGCCGTCGCAGCTCCTCTGCCAGGCGGAATACCATCATCTCGGCTCCGCCTGGACCATCGGATTCGATCATCATGGCGATGCGAAGACCGTCGCTACAACCTGTCACGGAATTTGGCATATGGGCTTCTGTTCTGTCGAGAATCCTTAGACGACTCGCTTGCATGGCTGGTGCTGTCCTTCGGGCGTAGTTAGACGAGCTTCGAAACCGCGCGTTTATGCAAGTCTCGGAAGTTCCCGAATTCCGCGTTGACTCCGCCTAGCGGCACCCGAAGCCACGTTTGAAATCCGTCCGGCCAGGCTTTGTGGCGACAGCGCTACGAATTCGTGACGGTATAAGAACTCAATGGTAGCGGGTTCGTCCTGGAAGACCGAGGCCGACCGAAGGTTTGTAGCCCCTGTTGCGTTGGCGCGACACCGCCCGCGAAACAGACCTTTGTGCCAAGCACGAACGCCATACCCCGCACATGTCTAACTGCTGGATTACCAAGAGCTTACGGTGGTCCATACTAGCGAAATATGCCCCATAACCATTCGGCGTCCCATTTGCTCTTTCCGGTGCGCGCGGACGTGACGCCAGCTTCATAACTGGCTGCGTAAGCCGCCGAATATCGAGCAAAAAAAGAGTGCGGGCCTTACCTCGCTCTACCCTAACCTGAATCGAAGTCGATGAATACTGGAATTCCGCAGGTGAGTCAGCAGAACGGGATGCTGCGAATTGGAATCATTGGCGCCGGGCAAATGGCGCGGCAGCACGCGCGTGCCATTGGGCGACTTCAGAACGCTAAAGTAACAGCCGTCGTCGACCCGGATCCGGTCGCTCTCGAGGAAATCCGGCGGATTGCGCCAGGAGCGAACCCGTTCGCTTCGTTTGCCGATCTTGTCCGATCGAACAGCGTCGACGTCGTGCATATCTGCACTCCGCCGCAGACACACGAGATGCTGACCGAACAGTCGCTCGACGCCGGATTGCACGTTTATGTCGAGAAACCCTTCGTCGACACGCACGCAAGCGCCTTGCGACTCGCGAAGCTCGCTGACCGACATGGCCTGAAGATCTGCGCGGGGCACCAGCTACTCTATGAACCGCCTACTCGCCGCGCCGTAGAACTGCTCCCCGTGCTTGGAGATGTGGCCCACATCGAAAGCTACTTTTCGTTCCGGGCCGCGACGCACACGCCGACTGGCCGGGCGCCGTTGCGAGCCGACCTACAGCTCCTCGACATCCTTCCGCATCCCGTCTATGTGCTGCTCGATTTTCTCGAGCGAGCTAGTGAAGGGAAGAGCCAGCTCGCCTCAGTGGAGATTGGGCCGCGAGGTACTGTGCACGCTCTTATTCGGCGCGGATCGCTCACGGGCACGCTGGTTGTCACCCTGGATGGGCGGCCTGTTGAGAGCTACCTGAAGATCGTCGGAAGCAACGGCTCGGTTTACTGTGACTACGTTCGTAGCACCGTGCAGACGAATGTCGGACCAGGCGCCTCCGGAGTAGACAAACTTCTCTCTCCTTATCGTGCCGCGTGGCAGCTATTAACTGGCACTACGGCATCAATGAGCAAACGTTTCCTGAAGCGCCAGCAGAGTTACCCCGGATTGGCCGAAATATTCACGGCGTTCTACGAGTCGATCAGTCAGAACGCACCGTCGCCCGTCACGCGCGCAAACCTGCTTGGAACTGTGGCCATTTGCGAACAAATCGCTCACGCCCTGGACAGAGCGTATTCGACTTCCTCGGAAGCAGCGCCGGCCAAGCAGATACTACCTGTAGTAGTTACCGGTGGAACCGGGATTCTTGGCAAGGAAGTAGCTCGCGCGCTTCTCGCCGCGGGCGAACAGGTGCGTGTGGTTGCCAGACGGACGCCGCCTGAGTGGGAAAAGATACCCGGAGTGTCATACGTGGTTGCGGACGTCTCGCAGCCAATCGGACCAGAGGTCATGGCCGGCGCGCAGGCGGTGATTCATTGCGCCGCCGAGACCGCTGGTCGCTGGGAGCAGCATCAAAAGAATTCGGTCAATGCTACTGAACAAGTCGTGCGCGCCGCAGCATCTGCCGGGGTCAAGCGCTTCGTCCACGTGAGCAGCATCTCGGTTCTCGCCGTACCGGCACGGGGCGAGAGGCTGACTGATTATGGAGCCATCGAGCCGAATTCGCGCTCCGGCGGTCCGAACGCCTGGGGGAAGATCGAATCTGAGCGAATCGCCGTTGCTCTTTGCAAGGATCTCGGCATAGAGCTTCGCATCGCGCGGCCGTCCGCGATCGTTGACTACCGAAGCTTTGATCCGCCGGGCCTCCTTGGCAGACGGCTCGGGAACACCTTCGTCGCTGTTGGTTTGCCAAACCATCAGCTCGGCGTCGTGGACGTCGTCTTCGCCGGACAGACGCTGGCTTGGATTGCGCGCCACTTCGACGAGGCACCAACGGTCATGAATCTCTTTGAGCCAGACCTCCCAACGAAGCGCCAACTGCTCACTCGATTGAAGCGCAGCAATCCGGATCTCACGATCGTCTGGCTTCTACCGCCTGTTCTGGTGCCTCTCTCCTGGTTCGCTCTTGGACTGCAAAAACTGCTGCGCCCAGGCCGTCCGGCGATGAACCTGGCTACGATGTTTGCACGACTTCGTTACGACACCACGCAGATCAGCGCTCTCGCGCCGGTTATACTCGCTGACTCGTCGCAGGCGAAAGTCGGCGACGCTCAAGACGGTGTGCCGGCGCCCACGGAGCAAGGGGCAGGAATGGCGACGTTTGGATCGACAATGCGCCAGATGGCTTGAGCAAATGCAAAACTTAGTCAGCGGCGTGATCGTCCTTCGTTCGACCCTCGCGGTGTTGCTCAGCGCCGTGGTTGGGGTGCTTCTGTTGCCGGT
>C688J18823_10001628_pt1 | contig 13978 bp, 14 predicted proteins | sample HopSoiMetagenom1_FD_18823 | JGI IMG/M metagenome (IMG submission 18823)
CCGCTGGCGGCCACGGCCGGCACGATGATGTTCCAGAAGGGGGGCAACGCCGTGGACGCCACGGCCGCCATGCTCGCCGCCGCCTGCACCATGTGGGATACCCTCGGCTGGGGCGGCGAGACCCAGGTTCTGATCTGGAACCCGAAGACGCACAAGGTGATCGCCCTCGACGCCCTGGGCGTCGCTCCCACCGGCGCCACCCCGGAATTCTTCCACGGCAAGGGGATGGCCTATCCGCCCGAGTACGGCCCGCTGGCGGCGGTGACGCCGGGCACCCCCGGCGGCCTGATGACCATGCTGGCCGAATACGGCCGCCTCTCCCTCGCCGACGTCCTCGCGCCGGCGATCCAGATGGCCGACGGCTACGCCATCGAAGGCCAGCTCGCGGACACCATCGAGCATCAGAAGAAGGAGATCAAGAAGTGGCCCGCGTCGCAGGCCGTCTTCCTCACCCACCTGGGCGAGCCCCGCGAGGCCCCCCGGGCCGGCGAGGTGTTCCGGCAGACCGACCTCGCCGCCACCCTGCGCAAGCTCGTCGAGGCCGAGCACAAGGCCCTCGCCGCGGGCAAGAGCCGCAAGGAGGCCATCTACGCCGCCTACGACCGCTTCTACAAGGGGGACGTCGCCGAGGAGATCGTGCGCGGCACCCGCGAGCAGGGGGGCCTCTTCACCCGCGAGGACCTGGCCAATTGGAAAGTGAAAATCGAGGAGCCGGTCCACACCAGCTACAAGGGGATCGAGGTCTACAAGCTCACCGCCTGGACGCAGGGACCCGCCATGCTCCAGGCCCTCAACCTCCTCGAGCCCATGGACCTGCGCGGCATGGGCCTCAACAGCACGCGTTACATCCACACCCTCTACCAGGTGATGAGCCTGGCCTTCGCCGACCGCGACTTCTACTACGGCGACCCCTACTTCCCGCCCGAGGAGCCCATCCAGGGATTGCTCTCCAAGGACTACGCGAATTCCCGCCGGCAGCAGATCGACGAGAAACGGAACGATCCCACGGTGAAGCCCGGCGATCCCTACCCGTTCCAGGGTCAGAAAAACCCCTTCCTCGACCTCCTCAAGACCTGGGGCACGCCGCAGGCCAAGAAAAAGTGGACACAACCGCAGAATTCCCAGCTCACCTTCGACGAGGCCTTCCGCGCCGGCACCACCTCGGTCCTCGCCGCGGACGAGGAAGGCTGGGTGGTCTCCGCCACGCCGAGCGGCGGCTGGGTGCCGGCCTTCATCGCCGGCCGCAGCGGCATCGGCCTCTCCCAGCGCATGCAGAGCTTCGTGCTCGACGAGGCCGAGGCCCCGTTCAACGTCCTGGAGCCCGGCAAACGGCCGCGGGTGACCCTCACCCCCACCCTGGCCGTGAAGAACGACAAGCCCTATCTCGCCTTCGCCGTGCAGGGGGGAGACACCCAGGACCAGAACCTCCTCCAGTTCTTCCTCGACGTCGTGGAATTCGGCATGACCGTGCAGGAGGCCACGGAAGGCCCGAACATCACCAGCTATCAGATGCACAGCTCCTTCGGCGATCACGCCTCCGAGCCCGGCCGCCTGACCGTCGTGGCGAGCACCCCGCCCTGGGTGCGGCAGGAGCTGCAACGGATGGGTTATAAAGTTGAAATCGAAGAGAAGAACTCAGGCCCGGTCAACGCCATCTTGATCGATCAGGAGCACGGCACGCTGTGGGGCGGATCGAGCGATTATGGGGAGGATTATGGGATTGGGTGGTGAGGGGGCACCGTTGTCGCGCAAGCCGCCGCGCGACAGCGGCGGCAATCAGATGCAATGTTAGGCACCGCCCCCCGGTCGGTCTCTGTTGAACGATTCACGGTGCGTGTAAACCGAACGGCAGAGTAGAGCCAAGCCGATGGAGCACCCGAGGTAGATTGGCGTGAGCTCCAGCGCCTCGACGAAACGGGAAGCCAGGGACGGGCCGTTGGGGAGCTCAGTTCTTTGGTAAGCCTGCCATACGTGAACAAGAAAATCCTGCCATGAGGAGAAGATGGCAAAGGCGTTGTAGGTGATCGCGAGGGCGCCGAAGACGAGTGTACAGATGCGCCCATAGGAACGGCGACGAAGGAAGCCGAGGCCAGCGCAAAACGCCAAAACCGAGATGCTGAGGGAAAACGCGGGCAGGAGTGCGAAGAAGAGCGCGGGCAAGAGCTCGCTAGCTCCAATCGGCGAAGGAGTCTTCATGTTTTCAAGTGAAGCCCCGAGAAGAAAGAGGACCAACACGCAGGAGTACAGAATGCCGATGACCCCAAACACGATTTCGAGCCACCCGGCTACCGTCCATACGCTATGGCGCTGCGAATCGTTCATAAGCGTCTCGTCGGTGCCTATGCCCGGGATTCAGCTACGGGACGAAGCCCCGTCAACTGCAATCCCTTGCTGGGCGGCGCGCGCATCACCAGAGGCAGCCAAATGATCAAGAACGTCGAAGACCACGTCTTCGGCGCTGAAGCCTTCCTCGATCGCTCCCATCGCGCACACGGAAGCACCGCTGAGATCGAATGCATGGAAGGCGCTCGCACTGTAGCATGGACCACCGCCGTTATGGCCCACAACCAGGCCCCACGGTGATTCCGGGTCGCCCATGAGACCAAGCCCATAGCTCGGCTTCCCGCGACGAGAAGCGAGATCGTGCTCGGACGAAGCCTCTGGATCCGTCGGGACAACGACCAAATCCGTCATCTGGGCGACAGAATGCCGCGATAGTAACTCGCCGCGAAAGAGACCGTCGAGGAAGCAAACTAACTCGGAAGCAGTGGACGCGACGACGCCATGCGAGACCCAGCCGGGATGGTAGTGCGCCCGCACCTCGCGCGGAGCGCCGTCCAGTGAAAGCGCGGACGATGTGCCCGGAGCAAGCGCGGCGAGATCGTCGATCGACTCCGCGACGAAAGTTCTCTGCAATCCCAAGCGCCGAGCGATGCGCTCCGAAACGAGCGCTCTATAGGAAGCTCCAGTCACTTCCTCGGCGACTCGTTTGAGGAGCATGTAGCCGGGATTGGAATAGGCCCAGCCCTGACCAGGTTCGAACCAGAGTCCCTTGTCGAATGTCTCGGTGGCGAACCGCTGGAACGGCCAGGGTGTCGACGGTGAGGATTTCACGCCCTCGTGATATGCGCGAATACCACCGTAATCGGGAATGCCGGCGGTGTGGTTGAGAAGTTGGCGAAGGGAGATTCGATCCGCGTGGGCGATGCGCGGAAACCATCTCACCAGCCAATCATCGAGGCGGAGCTGCCCTTCTTCGCACAGCTTGAGGATCAACGCAGCGGTGAAGGTCTTCGTGATGCTGTACGCAAGGAACGCCGGTTCCTGCTCCGATTCTGGGACCCAGGATGCATGCGCTGCAGCTCCGGCTCTCTGGATGACGGCCACGCTTGCGACGCCGCGGCCTCTCGCCGCCGCTGTGAGCACCTCGGGCAATTGAATCAGGTCTGTCATCGGGCTCGTGTCCTTGTCCGCTCAACGGATTTGCTGCTCAGCGACCGGAAAGCGGAGATTCTGGTCCGCTGGAGCAGACTGGGATAGGCGGCCCCAACGCTGGCGCTCCAGTGCTTCTTCCTGGCTGACTCAGAGCCAACCTCTAATAGCTGGAAAGGCGAGGAATGCGCCAGTAAGGAGACCACTAAAAGACCAGATTAGCAAGGACCACAGATACGGTCCAAGGAGGGTAACGACGAGGAGTGGAGTCGTTTCGTCAAGCGTCGATAGACTCCAGAGAGAGAGGAGGAACGCTGGTAGGCTCACGCATGCCAGCCAGAAATTGGCGGCTCCGTTCCGTTCATCCATGGCTTTCGCAAGCGCCATCCTCAAAGTCGGAGAACGATCATAGAGGAGCACTCCAACGAGAGTTATCTGGACGGCGTCGACCAAGAAAGCTACGGCAGAGCAGATGCCAGCTGCTGTGGACGGCGTTGGAAGTCGGATTCCGAACCACTTTACAGCAAGAGATACGAGCAAAGCTGCTACGAGTACCTTGACGACAAAGGCGCGATCATCGGGGTCGAGCCAATACAGGGCCGGAGGTGGCTTAGGTGGCTGTACTCGGCCGGATCGACGGGGAACAACCAGTCGTTGACGGTCGAGCCAATACGGGGCCGGAGGTGGCTTAGGTGGTGGTACTACCTGGGGAGAAGGAGACTTCGGAAGGTCCCTGCTCACACTCAAATAGCGCACTAGCGACGCGGCAATGGGGACGAGCCCCAAGACGACCCCAGCCACAGCAAGTACGTCCCTTGTAAAGTCAGTCAGAAAACCCATAATGCTTGTGGGACCGCCTAACAGCCTAGCTTAACTTTCACCGCCTAAGCTCCAGAATGCTTATCGTCGTTCCTCCGCACCGCCGTCGGCCGTCGGGAGTCGTAGAGGAATAAGCATGTCTTTTATTCTCAAGCCTTTACTATTTTACGCCTGCGCCTGACGAAACGTCAACGTGGCGGCGACCTGACGTAGAATCGACTTGGCTTGCCGGCTTTGGGGATGCTCTTATCCAGATGGCCTGGATAGGTCGCCCCATGGAGGCTATCCTCTTGTCCAAATTGAGCTTGCCCGTTTCCTGAAGGTCCCGCTGGCGGATAAGCGCCCGGCGCAATCCCGACAAGGTTGTCACCTTCCTCGGTACCCGGATCTCCGTTCACATGAGGTCCTGTCGGACGGAGGGCCTTGCCAGACTCGTTCGGACGCCGGCCTCGGGGGCCAGGTGCCACCCAAATGGGGCCGCCTGGGGTTGTCGTCCATTCGTGGAGGGACTTCGCTGGCCAGATCCGCTGGCTCGTCTCGGGCTGGACCGGGAGCGGACTGAGCCGCTCCCGGCCGTTAGAGGAGTTACTTCTGGGCGCTGCCGCTGTCAGGGCTCGCCGTGGTGACCACGGTCGACGTGAACGTCAGCTCCAGGCAGACGCCGCCGGAGGTCTTGGGCGCGAATTCAGGACGCACGGTACGCGTCGCCGGATCCGCCAGCACGGTCGTGCCGGTCGGCTCGAAGCAGTGTCCTCCCGAGGTGTTGAGCACGGGATTACCGTTGGCGTCCGTCTTCGCGGTCTCGACGCGCGGGAAGCCGTCGGCGTCGATGCCGTCCATAGACATGGGCACGTTGGCGAAGACCGGTCCATAGTCCGTGGCGCCGAAGTACTGGTAGCTCCACACCTGGGTGCCGCTCGCCGGGCACGGGACGTTGATGGTCGTCACCGAGGCTGTCGCCGGCGGATCGAAGACTGTAGTTCCGCCAACATTGATGCCGGCAATGACGGTCTTGAGGATGACGAAGTCGGTGGCAACGAAACCTGCTGGTGGATTGACGTGGACTGACCCTCCTCCCGGGATGGTCACAGTCTGCGGGACGAGTCAGACGTCGCCCTGACCCGCGAAGTGCCCGCTCCAGGAGTAGGTGACGGTGGCTGGGAGGTTGGCGTTGGGGTTTTTGATCGTGACCCCGTTCTGAAGCGTCCTCGCCTCGGCGGCGGCTGCTGCCAGAACGAGGAAGACCAGGAAGAGAGCTGACCACGCGATTGTGCCGATCCGTTTCTTTCTCATCGGGTTTTCCTCCTAAAGAGAATAGTGCGCTCAGCCGCGGTACCCGGGACAGAGAAGGGCGACTCGAAGGAGCCCGGCGCCTGAATGGGCCGCCCGGAGCCCTGAAGCTCTTTCCCGGGCCTCCTGGAGCCCAGCCGGACGCGAAAAGACCGGACCCGGCGCTCCTGGAGCGTATCCGGACGGCTGAGCTTCTTTCCCGACGCCCTCCATGAGCTCCCGGACGCCCGAGATTCCAGGATGACGGTCCTCGAAGCTTGCCCGAAGCTTCGGAACGTATCCGAGCCGCCGGATCTCTTCGGAAACGGTCCGGACGCGATCTGGAGGCTCGGGTCGGCTTGAATGGGCATCCGGGAAGAGAAAAAACGCGCCGGGATCGCTCAAAACGGATCCGGGAGCTCTCGAAGCGCGTCCGGACGCCCCCAAAACGCGTCCGGACGGTCTGAAACCGGGCCGGCGACGCTGGAATCCGATTCGGGTAGATTGGAGAGGTGCGATCCTCCAGCCCACGCCTCTTCGGCTGGTGAGGATTATGGGATTGGGTGGTGAGGGCGGCAGGAGGGTGCGGAGCTACGCCAAACGCCGTAACCTCAATCTAACCTGCAACCTTTCTCCGTCACGCATGATGCTCAAGTCGTACTCCCGCCCCTCCTGCTTGAACATCTGATATAGCTGGCTCAGCGAGGAGACTTCCTGACCGCCGACCGCGGTAATCACATCGCCCTCGCGCAAACCCGCTTCAGCCGCCGGCGAATCCTCGATAAGATGGTGTATCTTGACGATCCTGAAATTCTCACCCTCCGCGCGCAAGCCAATGCCGCTCATGTTGTGCTCATAAGGTTCGGTGAAGTGTGCGTTCGGCTCCAGGATTAATTGACGATGCGCCTGGTCAAAGATCACCTTGAATCGGCGCAACAGCTCGCCGCCGATGACCCCATCGAAGCCCCGGCTTGCTAAAGCCCCCTTCGCGTCCTGTGAGAGCGAGACGGTCGGCTGGTGAATCGTCAAGCCGCCTAGCTGTATCGCCGCCGCCCGGCTGAGGATCTGACTCGTCTCCCCGCCCAGACCAGGGAGCGAGCGGTCTACAAATCTCTTCTCGACAGAAGCCAGCAGCCCGTGTCTTTCGACAGCAGGTCTGTTTAGTATGACCGTTGCCGTCACCGCGCCGGTATCCACCATGAACCTTCCTGCAAACGCGGCATGTCCATGCATAGCAATCTTTGCAGGCACATAAAAATGGTTTCCTTTCGTCGCGAGAGGCAGTCGTATGCCGGAGCCGGAGTATTGATAGCCTTGGGGCTCGTAAAGATCGACCTTGCGCGCGGCATAATCAATCGCAACGACATAGCGGCTGAATAAACCAAAACCTAGTATGCCGTCGAGGGAGCGTCCGGCAAAAGGCTCAAGAGGGCTCAGAGAGATGACGCTGACGGTTCGAGAGGGGAGCGCGACGCCGGCCAGAGCGATGCGTATGTTGCTCGCAAAGGTCACATCGTAACGGCCCGCTCCGGCTCCGGTTGCCTTGGCCCGGCCACGGAGCTCGAGCCCCAAGCGATCCGCCCGACGCCTGTCGACGATGAAGCTGGAGCTGGAGCCGCTGTCCAAGACGAACCAGAGCGGCTCAGAGTCATTGACTCGCGTACGCAACAAGATGCCGCCGCTCAAAACCATCTCGGCGGGAAGACTCGCTATCGGCTGGCCGGCTACGGGAACGTACGGTTGAGCCAGGGCGGCCGTCTCCGCCTTCTGTGTATTCACACAAAAGGAAAAGATCAGGCAGCCTGACAACGCCAGGCGAACACTTGAGCGAGCGATCAGTGTCATTTCTTCGCCTCTCGTCACATTCCCCAAGATCCCCCTGGCCCTGCTCCTGGCCGTCGCGTTCCTCAAGGATACCAGGGGACGGTGAGCCGTGCACCTCTTCATCGAGAGCCACGCTCCTCGGCTTCGTGGCCCATGCGGAAGGGGCTGGGCGATGGAACGGGATTCCAACGCGAAACGGGCCGCCGCCCTCCTGATCCCCTACCCTTTCTCGCCGCCGGCCATGCGCTGGGATTGCAGGCGATCAAAAGCGCGTTGGGTTTATAGAGCCTGTTTCAATCTCAGCCACGACGAGATCCGGGGCCAGTTGCCGCGCCGACTGAAGCACCTTGCCGCCGGGATCCACGATCCCAGAGGAGCCGTAGGAGATGAGGCCTCCGGCACGCCCCGCGACATCGGCCCGGATCACGAAAACGCCGTTCTCGGTCGCCCGGGCGATGTCAGCCTTCCTCGCCTGTTCGACCAGCTCCGGCCCCCCTTTGGCGGGAGGAAGGCCATTGTTCGTGGGGATGAACAGAGCCGCCGCCCCGCGAGCGGCCATGGCTCTGGCCGGCTCGGGAAAGTTGGAGTCGCGGCAGATCATGATCCCAAAAGTCAGGTCGCCGATCGTGAAGACCGGCGTCTCGTCTCCAGCCGTGTAGACGGACCGGTGGATCGCCGGGTGCAGCTTGCGATAGACGCCGGCAACCGTTCCCTGATGGAAGACCGCCGCGGAATTGTAAAGCCGGCCGTGATCGATTTCCGTGAATCCCAGGATGGTCGTAACCCGGTCGCTCGCCAGGGGCGACAGCAGCGTGTGCAACTGACCCGATTCCACGTCGATCGCGATCTCGGTGGGCCGTCCTACATAGTCGGCCAGGCCTCCCAGGACGCCCTCCGGACAACATAAAATCTCCACGCCGTTCGCCTTACACTCATCGATCTGCTCGCGGATCAGACCGAGGACCTCCAGCGAATGGATGGCGTGCAGGGGAGCCTGGTACGCGGCGACCTTCATACCGTGATGACCACTTTTCCGCGCGCGTGTCCCCCTTCCAGATACCGGATCGCCTCCGGGGCCTCTTCCAGCTTGTAGCTGCGATCGATCACCGGCGTCACCTTTCCGGCCGCCATGAGATCGCGCAGGATGATCAGGTCCTCCTGGCTCCGCCGCGTCAGAAACAGGACCAGGCTCTGGCTGCCGAGCCGCGACATCGCGAGCGCCTGGAGCACGCGGGGCAGGGGGCTGATCCACCGGCCGTCCGGCGCTCCCACGATGACGTAGATCCCCTGGGGATTCAAGGCGCGCCGGCAGGCCGGCAGGGAATGGTTGCCGACGCAGTCGAGAATCAGATCGTAATGTTGTCCGTTTTGGGTGAAATCCTCCTGGGTGTAATCGATGACCCAATCCGCGCCGATCGAGCGGACCCTCTCCACGTTCCGCGCGCTGCACACCGCGGTCACGTCCGCGCCGAAGGACTTGGCGATCTGCACGGCGAACGTGCCCACGCCTCCCGCCGCGCCGTTGATCAGGACCGTCTGCCCCGGCTTAAGCCGTCCTTTGTCGCGCAGGGCCTGCAACGCGGTGAGCCCCGCCACGGGCGCGGCGGCCGCCTGCTCGAAGGTCACGGTCTCCGGCTTCAGGACCAGGGCCGACTCGGGAGCACAAGCATATTCGGCGAAGGCGCCGCGGCACCCGCCGAAGACCTCGTCGCCCGGTTTGAATCGCGTCACGTTCCTGCCGACCGCCTCGACCCGGCCGGCCACGTCCGCGCCCAGCCGCGTCGTCTTGGGCTTGCGCAGCCCGAATTGCAGGCGGCCGATGTACGGCGTGCCGCGCAGGAGGTGCCAATCCAGCGGATTGGCCGCGGCCGCGCGGACGGCGATCAGGACCTCGTCGTCCCCGTGGACCGGCCTTTCGATCTCCTCACACCGGAGGACGTCGGGCGAGCCGTAGCAATGATAGGCCATGGCTTTCATGAGCTTTTCTCCGCCTCCTCGAACGGCTCCCAGCGGTGCCGCAACCGCTCGCGGAATTTCTCCCGCTCCTCGGGAGACATCCGCTCCCAACGATCGATCAGGCGGGCCCGCCAGCGCCGGTCGTTCTTGCGGCCCTGGCCGTGGAAGCCGGCGAGGAGGATGCGGCTGAGGAGCCACACCCCGAGGGCTTGCCAGAACGTGATCGTACGCACGCCGAACAGCTCCGGCATCAGCCAGTTCCAGAGGGTCTTCACCAGCAGCCCGAACACCCCCATGGCAATGATTCCGATTCCCGCGATCTTCAATGCGCGCAACGTCCGTCTCTGATTCATGGCTTATGCTCCAGTCGTTGAAATTCGTCGTGGACATCGCGCAGCCTCCGTCTCAGGTGCAGGACCGCGTAATGCTTGCGCGACAGCAGAGTGTTGACGCTCAGCCCGGTCTCCGCGGCGAGATCCTTGAAGCTGCGCCCTTCGATCTCGTGGGCGATGAAGACCTCGCGCTGCCCCTCCGGCAGCTCGTCGAGGGCGGCCGCGAGCTCCTCCAGCAGCACGCCGCGCGCGAGCTCCACCTCGGGCCCGCCTTCGGACGAGGGGAGAAGGCCCGCGAGCGCGAAGGCTTCGTCCTCGACGGAGACGCCGCGCGGCGCTTCCGGCGACCGCCGGCGGAAGAGATCGATGATGCGATTGCGGGCGACGCGGAACAGCCAGGCGCCCACCTGCTCGATGGGCGTCATCAGCCGCACCGCCTCGACGAGCTCGAAGAGGACCTCCTGCAGGACGTCCTCGGCGTCGCCCGCGTCGGCCACCCGCCGGCGGATGAAGGCCTTGAGGCGCGAGCCCTCGCGGGCGACCGCTTGGGCGATGCGCCGGTCCTGCTCCGCGGTCGGGTCGTCGAGGGTGAGCATCTCTTCCATCCACTAGTGTAGACGGAGGAGCGGGGCGGATATTTTATGCGGCGGCGACCAGGGTCCTGTTCTTGGATCGCTCCCTTGGTCAGACCGGGCTCAGGCTATGGCCGCGAGCGCGGGCTCCATCGCGGTCTCCGGGGGCAAGACGAAAAGGCCCCCAGCCAGGTCCGACTCCGGTTCCGCGAGCTCGGGAAAGCACCGGCCCCCCAGAAGCTGAACGTCGAAGATCTCCTGCACGATCCCGTCGAAGCGCAGTGAGCCGAGAGTCTCTCCGGTCCGGACGTCCAGCACCCAGACGCCGCAGAGCCTCTCTTCGACCCGGCTCAGCAAGGGAAGGTCGCTGAACAGGTTGGACTCACGCACTTGCGACAGGCCCACGAAGGCCAGGGGGCCAGCAAAGGCCAAGCCGCGAGTGAAGCCCGGGAGCTCGGTGACCGTGCTGACCTCGCCCGTGCCCGGATCGACCGTCGCGACCGTGCCCCGTCCCGATTCGAGCACCCACAACTTGCCGGCGTACCAGCGCGGCGAGTGGGGCATGCAGAGGCCGCGCGCTACCACGTCTCCCGAGGGAACCTCGAGGAGCACGCCGCCGGTCGACTTCGTTGCGCGCCAGCCCTGGGGCGTGTCGGCGGCACCAAACGCGGTCACCCACCGTGCTCGACCGTCCCGGATCGCGAGACCATTCAGATGGCAACGGTCCTCCGGGGCCAGCGCAGTGATGAATGGCGGCCGCCAGCAGGGGACGAAGCTGTGCTTCCCATCGAGCTTCGAAAGACAGGAGAAACGGGTGTTGGTGATCCACAGCCCGTCCTGCGCGAAGGCGATCTCGTGGACGTTGATATTTCCGGTCACCTGGCAGGACCGGGGCAGGAAGCAGGCGTCGTGGCGGCCCGGGGGATCGAGCTCGCGGCACATCTCCGGCTGATCGCGGTACTCCCAGACGTGCTGCTGGGTGCCGATCGCGAGGTGCTGCCTTCCGACGGCGATTCCCATGGGGCGGGGGAAGGCACGGAAATGGGTATTGAGCTTGTCGCCGTCGGCGCGCACCACGATCACACGGCCACTCTGATAGGTGGAGAGGATCAGGGAGCTTCCGAGCTCGCGGAGGAGGCGCGGCAAGCCGGCGGTGTGATAGCTGCTGAAGGCCTTGGAGGGGTCTCCAGCCGGGCCTGCGGGCGCCGGGGATGGTGGCACGAGCTGCGATTCCGGTTTCATCTGTTTTCTCCCCGTCGTGGCTCGAATCGAGATTTCGCCGGTCCCGCGCGTTGGAGACGCCCACGCGCGGGACCGGTGCTTCCCTATCGGCCGGCGACCGCCACCTTCGCTAGCGCCGGTTGATCGTAGACGTATAGATACGCCGAGTGGTTGAAGGTATTCCCCTGGTCTGTGACACCGCTGATCTCGGAGTTGACCCCACTAGGCTTATTCCCGACCAATCCCGTGAGGGCGTTGATGTCGATGGAGCTTCCGAGATTCGAGGAATTCCCGTACACAGCTCCCTGAGCGACCTGCGTTCCATCGATGAGCGTACAGGAGATCTCGCAGGAAGCCAGGTTGCCGGAATTTGCCTTGACGGTGGCGGTGATCAGCAGGCTACCGTCATAACTGAAGAAGGCATCCCAATAGCTCACGTCGACATACTCGCCGGACTGAGAGATATCCGTGCTTCCGGACGCGGTCGCCTTCTTCTCCTTCCGGCGCTGCTGAATCCCCTGGCGGATCCTGGTGAGTTTTTCCCTGGACAGTTGTTTGCTGGCCATATTCTTCTCCTTTGAAAAGTAGAGCTTCGTTGCTCCTCAAGCTACGCCGTGCAGCGGAGGGCCCTGCGACTGCATTGATCGATCTTGCCCGCTTGCGTTTTTCCTATGCTGCAAGAGGCAGACCAGCCTCGCTCCGCGGGCCGGTCTCCCCGCGAGCACCGTCCGACGGTACCGTCGGACGGTAGAAGGGACCGTCGGACGATGGCGTCGATCGTCTTTCTCAGTTGTACCCTGGCTCTACGGCCGGCTCCTTGGCGCCCCGGATCAACAGCCACAGCAGGATCGCCAGCTCGCCGAGCATGCCGGGGAAGGCGATCCTGGCCACCAGATCCTCGTATTGCGGCATCAGAAACCCCGTCAAGCTGATGGCGACGTAGCCGAGACCCCCGACGATCAGCCAGACGCCCAGGAAACGGGGAAGGAAGCCCGACTTGAAGACGAGAGCGCCGAACGGCAAGAGCCACAGCCCCCAGAAGACCTCGTTGGCGAGGACTCCGTGCTTATGAAGCTGGAGGAACAGCATGACCATGGCTTCCTGCTGCGGCCGTGAGAAAGCGGCCAGGAAATCGGAGCCCTTCGCGAGCAGCAGGGCGGCCACGTCGTTGAGCGTATTGAGAAAGTAGATGGGGGTGCTCACCAGGCTTCCCAGGATCACCATCAGCACGGCCTTGCCCTGGTCCACTCCTTTGAAAAGCCGGTAGAGAGCCAGCACGAGGAAGATCGCGGCGGTCCCGGTGAAGAGGTCGCTGACGATGCCGAGACGGAAGAGCGTCTCATGCGCGGCGATGTTGTGGGCCGTCGCGGCCGCGTTTCCTCGCACCAGCACAGCGCTGGGAATGTAGACGAGCCGCAAGGGGGCCGTCATGAGCAACAGGTACATCAATCCCGCGAATCTCGCGTCCTTCTTGATCGAGCCCACGTTTCCCTCCTTCGGGCCTGGAGAGGCGTCAGGGGACGGCATCCCCTCCTGAATAGGGTCATCCACTACTGTAGACGGATGAGCGGGTCGGATATTTTACGGAGCCAGGGCATTGCCCTGGGATCGAGACGCCCGCGCGCCTACCGGGCTCTCATCAGGACGAAGACCACGAGCAGGGCCAGGGCCACGGCGATCGTCAGGACCACGGGCACGACCAGGGACGCCTTGCGGCCGCCGACGGAGCGATGAGCCAGAAAGAGCTCCTCCTGCGTCTTATAAAAATAGGAAGCCAAGAACAGGCTCGCGGCGATCCGTAGGCCGGGCGGCAAGGAGGGGAAGAGGAGCAGCACCGTTCCCGTGATCAGGTTCGAGAAGAGGGCGAGACGCCCGCGCGCTGGAGCTCCCAGCCGCCTGTAGTTGAGCGCGTGGAGAACGCCGCCTGGGATGGGAGAGAGCAGGAGCGAGACGATCGCGATCCCGGTCGGGCTCCAGGCGGAGCGCGGCTCCTGGGGGCTTGCGCTCGGGCTCATCGTCTCTTCAGGCATCGAGGGCTCCTCGTACACAGTATGCCTGAAGGGGCGATTCCATTTCAGCGCCCTCCAAGTGCCACCCGATTGTGGGAGCCTCAAGTGCCACCCGAATGTGGGAGGGTCGGGAGCAGGGGCACGGGCGCAAAAGAACGCGCGCGTCTCCAAATCTTTTGCGAGGTCGGAAAATCCAGATTCTATGGGCTTTTTGGGGTGCTCCACCGCGCCATCCCGCTAAATCTTTTGACGGACGTCGCAGCGCGGCGTAAACACCCCAGGTGGACCCAAACCCTGTCAGATCAGGCACTTGCGCCTCAGACCGCTCCAGGCCCGGATTGGCCCCGCCCTTGCTCTCTCGGGTCCCGCTATGGCCCGACTCCCCCGCTTCATCCCCGCACCCGGCACTCTGGTGGAGATCACCAATCGCACCATCCAGAGCCGCCCCCTCCTGACTCCCGGTCCCCTGTTCAACCGCATCTTCGTCGGCACTCTGGCCCGTGCCAGCCGCCGCCACAAAGTCGGCGTCGTGGCCTATATATGT
>C688J18823_10001629_pt1 | contig 13972 bp, 22 predicted proteins | sample HopSoiMetagenom1_FD_18823 | JGI IMG/M metagenome (IMG submission 18823)
AAACGCTCAGATATGACCTCTTCCGTATCGTCAACGCGCTGGAACAACTGGGTGCCGCAGACGTCGCAAACGCCTTCAGTTTTGGGCGGCTGGAGATAGATGTTGTAAATCTTGCCGTCGACAGGACAAGTACGGCGGCCTGTAAGCCGTTGCAGTAATTGATTATAACTTACATCAACGTCCACGACAACCGTCGGCCTTCTCTCCCCTGCCTTCCCCGCCAGCTCACGATCCAGCCATTCCGCCTGCGCTACCGTCCGCGGAAAGCCATCCAGAACAAAACCCCGGCCAGTATCCGGCTGCTTGAGCCGTTCTGAAACCATCCCATTTACCAGGTCATCGGATACCAGGTCGCCCCGCTCCATGACCCGTTTTGCTTTTCTGCCCAACTCGGTGCTGCGGGCCACGTTGTCCCGCAGAATGTCCCCAGTCGATATATGGGGAATTCCGTAATGTCCGGCAATCAGCTTGGCCTGTGTGCCTTTGCCTGCTCCTGGCGCTCCCAGCAGGACGATCGGACCAACAGGTATGTTTTTCCCGCTCATAGCGTCAACACCGTGCCGGCCGGAAATTCCGCTTAACCCCAGAGCCTTCTGCCGCGTACTCGTCCACTGCGAGAAGTAAAGCCTTCATAGTGGCGCATCACCAGCTGTGACTCAATCTGGTTCACCGTGTCCATGGCCACGCCTACCACGATCAACAGCGATGTTCCGCCAAAGTAAAAGTTCACGTTCAAGCCGTGCAGCACCCATGTAGGCAGGCCGCTGAACACCTTTGGCCCAATCCACGGTATGTGATCAAGATGGATACCGGCGATCATCCATTCCGGAATCAGCGAAATCAGGATCAGGTACAAACCGCCCACCAGGGTCACACGCGTCAGCACGTCGTTAATGTAGTCGCGCGTGCGATGGCCGGGACGTATGCCCGGAATAAAGCCGCCGTATTTCCGCATGTTGTCCGCCACATCAGACGGATTGAACACGATGGAAACGTAGAAATAAGCGAAGAAGATGATGCCCACCGCATACAGCAGCGTGTAGAGCGGCTCGCCCCACTTGAGCTGCTCCATTGTCCCGCCAAAATAGCGGTTCAACGTTCCGCCCGGCTTAAACGCATTGGAAAGCGTAAGCATCTGCGGAATGCTGAGCAGTGACGAAGCAAAAATTACCGGCATCACGCCGCCGGAATTCACGCGCAAAGGCAGATGCGTGGCCTGACCGCCCATAATGCGGCGTCCTACAACGCGCTTGGCATACTGCACTGGAATGCGCCGCTCTGAGCGTTCCATAAAGACGATGAACGCCACCACCAGGATCATGATCGCGACGAGAATCAGCAGCGCAGGAACTGTGAAACTGCCCCAGGCCGAAGAGCGCGCTTTTTGCGACAGATCCACCACGGCTTTAGGCAATCCGACAACGATGCCGGCGAAAATCAGCAATGACATGCCGTTGCCAACGCCGCGTTCCGTAATCTGCTCGCCCAGCCACATAATGAAGATGCTGCCCGTGGTCAGAGTGATGATTGTCATCAGGATGAACGACGGTCCCGGGTTCACCACGAATTTCTGCGCCTGCAGCGTGAAGGCGATTCCCATGCTTTGCAACACGGAAAGAATCAGGGTTAGATAGCGCGTCCATTGAGTAATCTTGCGGCGGCCCAGATCGCCCTCTTTTTGCAGGCGAGCCAGCGGTTCCCAAACGACGGTGAGCAGCTGCAAGATAATTGACGCCGTGATGTAGGGCATGATGCCCAGGGCAAAAATGGTCAGCCGGCGCAGGTTGCCGCCGCTGAATAGATCGTAGAAGCCCAGCAATCCGCCGCTCTGTTGCTCAAAAGCTTTTTGCAGCTGATCAGTATTGATTCCCGGCGTAGGAATGTGCGAACCCAGGCGATAGACCGCCAGCATAGCCAGCGTGAACAGAACGCGCTTGCGCAGGTCCGGTACTCGAAAGATATTCGCCAGTTTCTCGAACATTAGGTCACCTTTTTCTTTAGTTTCGAAGGTGCCTTGCTTTTGCCCGACTGGGGTTCGTCCTTGGCTGCGGCTGCAACGGCAGCGCCGCCAATAATCTCAATCTTGCCGCCGGCCTTGGTAATCTTCTCTTCGGCCGACTTGGAGAACTTATGCGCCTGAACTGTCAGCGCCGTCTTCAACTCACCATCGCCCAGCACCTTGATCAAATCGTTCTTATGTACTACGCCGCTCTTGATCAGGAGTTCCGGAGTAATGTTCTTTTCGCCCAGTTCAGCCAGGCGGTCCAGGTTCACCACCTGGTATTCCACGCGGAAAATATTGGTGAAGCCCCGCTTGGGCAAACGGCGATGCAATGGCATCTGGCCGCCTTCAAAGCCGCGCATCATACGCGAACCTGAACGCGACCGCTGGCCTTTGTGGCCGCGCGTTGAAGTCTTGCCCATTCCACTGCCCATGCCTCGGCCCACGCGTTTCTTATTGGACGTGGCGCCCTTGGGCGGACGTAAGTTCGATAAATTCGTTGGCACTTGATTTCCTTTTACGCAGCTGCCGGTCTTTCAGCAACTACTCGGTTTCCCTGTCATTGATTCGGCAGTTTATCCATTTACCAAATCTACTTTTCTAAGATCTGCACCAAGTGCGGAATCTTGGCGACCATGCCGCGAATTGACGGCGTGTCTTCCCGTTCCACCACCTGATAAAGCCGGGTAAAGCCCAGCCCTTTCACCACCAGCTTATGTTTCACCGGGGTGCAAATCTTGGATCGCACATATTGAAGGCGAATTGTCTTTTTTGCTGCCGTCATAATCCCTTATTTCCTTCGAATTCTTACGCAAGAGCACTTTGCCTGTGCCGATGCGGTACTTGGTATTTGGTACTTAGCCGTAAGCTCCCGTTTATCTCGTCTATCTCGTCTCACCAGAACCGCCTCGGTCTCTCAAACAAGCTAAATACCAAGTACCCAGTACTAAATACTGCCTTCTTACAGCTCCTGCAGCGACTTTCCGCGCAGTGTGGCTACATCCTGTCGGTCGCGAAGTTTATAGAGCGCATCGAACGTGGCTTTGATCACGTTGTGCGGATTGGCGGTGCCAATCGATTTAGTGAGCACGTTCTGCACGCCCACTGATGTCATTACCGCGCGCACCGCGCCGCCGGCGATCACTCCCGTGCCTTCCGGGGCGGGCTTGAGCAGCACTCTGCCGGAACCAAACGTTCCAAGCACCGCGTGCGGGATCGAGGTTTTGCTCAGGTTGACTCGCATCAGGTTTTTCTTGGCCGATTCAATGCCTTTGCGGATGGCCTGCGGCACTTCCTTGGCTTTGCCGGAACCGTATCCGACCACGCCCGCACTGGGGTCGCCGACCACGACGAGCGCCGCGAATGACATGTTTTTGCCGCCCTTGACCACCTTGGTCACGCGGTTGATGGCCACTACCTGGTCTTTCAACTGGTAGTTGCCGGCATCGAGCTTTCTTTTCGTTGCGATTGCCATTGTATTTAGAACTCCAGACCTGCTTCACGCGCTGCGTCCGCCAGCGCCTTGATGCGCCCGTGGTAGAGATATCCGCCACGATCAAAAACTACCTTCTTGATTCCTTTTTCCTGCGCCCGCTGCGCAATCTCTTTGCCGATTTCTTTGGCGCTGGCCACGTTGCCGCCCGTCTTCTTGCCGCCTTTTTTGCCCTTTACCGTGCTGGCCGAAGCCAGCGTGGTGCCGGAGCTGTCATCAATCACCTGCACGTAAATGTGGTTCAGTGAACGGTACACGTTCAACCGCGGGCGCTCCGTCGATCCGGAGAGCTTGTTGCGCAGCCGCTGGTGAATCCGCCGCCGTGTTTTGTCTTTCGAACTATCTGGAATCATGTTTTTACCCTTTGCTTCGTAGTGCTATTGAGCGCCACGATCAAAAATATTTCTTCGCTTGCCATCAATCGGGTGATCCGGTGATCGCTTCATCGGGTGATCACCTTTCTAATTCATCAGGTCGCAAGTCCCATCCACTATCGCTTCTCCGATCACGGCGATTACTCGATCACGCGCGATTACGGCGATTATTTCGCTCCGGTCTTGCCAACCTTCTTCTTCAATTTCTCGCCTGCATACCGAACGCCCTTCTGCTTGTACGGGTCCGGTGGACGCAGGCTGCGCATGTCTGCGGCAACCTGGCCGACTTTCTGGCGATCGATTCCGCTGATCGTCAGCTTGGTCTGCTTAGGGTCCAATGCCGCCGTAACTCCTGTGGGCAGCGGAAACTCAATCGGATGTGAATAACCCAGCGTGAACACAACCGTGTTCTTGCCTTTCAGCTCCGCGCGATATCCAATGCCGACGATCTCCAGATCGCGGTTCCAGCCCTTGGTCACGCCTTCCACGGCGTTATTCACCAGAGCGCGCGCAAGTCCATGGACAGCAGCATAATGATCATCCTTGCGGATGACATTTATGTTTCCGTCCGCCTGCTTCAGTTCCACGCCGGATGGAAGATGCGTCTGCACCTGCCCCTTGGGACCCTGCACCACAACGGTGTTGCCCTTTACTTCAAACTTCACTCCCTGTGGGAGAGGAATCGGTTTCTTTCCAATACGAGACATTTGTAAATCCCTTTTCTGGTGAGTCCCTCGCAGCGATTACAGCTTCGAGTTCCACAACCGTTTAACTATCAGCCCTTAGCTCTCAGCCATTGGCCTTTAGCAAAAAACCTTTACATTCATTCCAAATCTGGAAAGCACATCAAAATACATCACAAGCTAAAAGCCAAGAGCTAATGGCTAAGAGCTGCCGCGTAGCGGCTACCATACTTCGCAAAGTATTTCGCCGCCCAGACCCTGTTTGCGCGCCTGGCGTCCTGTCATCACACCCTTGGGCGTGGTGAGGATGTTGATCCCCAGCCCGCCGAGAACGCGTGGAATGTCATTGCGTCCCACGTACACGCGGCAGCCGGGCCGCGAAATGCGCTGCAGGTTGGCGATGGCGGCATTGTTGTCCTGCCCGTACTTCAGGTAAATGCGCAGGACTTTTCTGCCTTCTTCCTCTGTCGGCTTGAAATTGGCGATATAGCCTTCTTCTTTCAGAATGCGCGCAATTTCCAGCTTCAGCTTGGAAGCCGGCACATCAAGCTTCTGGTGACGTGCATGGATCGCATTGCGAATGCGTGCCAGCAAATCTGCGACCGGATCGGTCAAACTCATCTTCGTTTATCTCCTCTTATCGTCACCCGTTTGCTCCAGCTCCGCCGGAGAACCTGCCGTGACGTACTGCAAACCGGCTATTGGCTCTTGGTACTTGGCCTTAAGCGGTCCGCTTTCTTATCCAGCCGATTTCAACTGCTGCCGGCCGGCCAAATACCAACTACCCAATACCAATTACCACGACGACTTCGAAACCCCGGGAATCTCACCCTTGAGCGCCAGGCCGCGGAAGCACAGGCGGCAGAGGCCGAATTTGCGCAGAAACGCGCGCGGCCGTCCGCAGATGCTGCAGCGATTGCGGTGCTGGGTGGAAAACTTCGGTTTCTTGTTCGTCTTGGCGATCTTCGCTGTTGTTGCCATTTTTTCCTTCGTTTGGCCTTTCGGCCATCGCTTCGGGCCTTTAGCTCTTAGCTATTGGCCTTTAGTATTTCAAAATCGTCCATGCATTCATGCTCAACTTTGCTTGAGCGAAACTGTTTGCATCTTCCAAACAAAGCCAAGAGCTAATAGCCAATGGCTAAGGGCTTCTTTACTGTCTGAACGGCATCCCAAAACTCTTCAGCAGCGCCCTTGCCTGATTGTCGTCGCGCGCCGTGGTCACGATGGTTACGTTCATGCCCTTCAGCTTGTCCACTTTCGCGTAATCGATTTCCGGAAAGATCAGCTGGTCGCGCAAACCAAGCGTGTAATTGCCGCGACCATCAAATGACTTGGTCGAAACGCCACGGAAATCGCGCACACGCGGCAGAGCGACGTTGATCAGCCTGTCCAGAAACTCATACATGCGCGGGCCGCGCAACGTCACCATGGCGCCAATTGCCATGCCTTCACGCACTTTGAAAGCCGCAATCGACTTCTTGGCCTTCGTCACTACAGGCTTTTGCCCGCAGATCTCGCCCAGGTCGCGCACCAGTGGATCGAGCATCTTGGTGTTCTGCGTGGCTTCGCCCACGCCCATGTTCACTACGATCTTATGCAGATGCGGGACGGCCATTGGGTTGGTCAGGCCCAGCTCTTTGGCCAACGCCGGAGCAATCTCTTTATCGAATTTGTCTTTCAGCCTTGCCGTTACCTTTGTTGTTGCCATTGTTTCTCTGTTTCCTTCTCCCACGGTTTCGGAGTGGTTACCGGTTCGTAGGGTCGTCAATTTTTAATTCAGTATTTAGTACTTGGTATTTTGCCGTAAGCTCGCAGCTGCTTCGCTTCTCACCAACACTGCCTTGGTCTTTCAGACAAGGCCAAATACTAATTACCAATTACTAAGTACGCCTTCAGCTATTTATCCAGCGGCGCATCACAGCGACGGCAAATCCGCACATGCCGGCTGCCGTGCATTTTGTGCCCAATGCGCGACGGTCCGCAGCTCGGGCATACCACCATGACGTTGGAGATGGCGATAGGTGATTCCTGCTCCGCGATTCCGCCCTTGATGTTGCGCTGCGGATTCGGACGTACGTTCTTCTTCACCATCATTACGTGCTCCACCAGCACTTTGCTGGTGCCGGGGAAAACCCGCAACACGCGGCCCTGCTTGCCCTTGTCACGTCCGGTGATTACTTTCACCGTGTCATTGCGCTTGATATCGACTCTTATATGCATTGTCTGCCTTCAACCATTTGGCGGCCTCAGCCTTGCATCCGCCGGAAAAATCTTCTTGTTGCTGTCTTCGTCTCTCTTTACAACGCGCCGCTTTTACAGAACCTCGGGCGCAAGAGAAACAATCTTCAAAAATTTCTTTTCGCGGAGTTCGCGAGCCACAGGACCGAACACGCGCGTGCCAATCGGCTCGCCGGTTTCATTGATCAGCACTGCGGCATTCTGATCGAAGCGGATATATGTGCCGTCGCGCCGGCGATGCTCCTTGCGCTGACGCACGATTACGCACTTCACTACCGTGCCCTTCTTGGCCGTGCCGTCCGGCGACGCTTCTTTCACCGCGGCAGTAACCACATCGCCCAGGCTGGCGTTCAGGCCGGTGTGTCCGCCCAGCGGCAGAATCATCTGCAGCCGGCGCGCTCCACTGTTATCGGCCACATCGAGAATACTTCTCATCATGACTGCCATGGTTTTGATCTCTCCGTTGATCGGCATCTAACCTGCCGATCCAAATTCTTAAACCCTTCGAGCTACTTCAACTCGGCTCTCGGCTCTTAGCCTTTAGCCAAGCCAGCCTGTTTGGCTGAATGCTGAGTGCTGAGTGCTGAGTGCTAACTGCTGACTTCTGCTTCTTCGCCGCCCACCAGCTTGGCCTTCTGGATGATGTTCTTCAACCGCCAGCGCTTCAGCTTCGACATGGGGCGCGTTTCTTCGATCTCCACAAAGTCGCCCACGTGCGCCGTGTTCTTCTCGTCATGCGCGTAGAACTTCTTGGACTTGGCCACGACCCGGCGATAAAGCGGATGCGCCTTCTTCATGATGACTTGCACCACAATGGTCTTGCTCATCTTGGTGGAGGTCACCCGGCCGATCTTGGTGCTGCGGCTGCTTTGCTTTTTCTCAGTTGTCTCTGCCATTTACTTCTTCCTCTTTTTGGCTGCGGTCTTTTTCTTCGCCGGTTTGGCCGTCTTGCCCTTGGCGGCAGCCTTGGTCTTTTTCTTCTTCGCGCTCTTGCCGGCAGCGGCCTTCGTCGCTTTTGGCTCGGCATCGCCGGCGGCTTCCGCTTTGTGGCCGTTGCTGGGCGCTGCAATGCCCAGTTCCTTTTCCCGGATCACGGTATGAACGCGCGCTACGTCCTTGCGCAAGCCGCGGATCTTGGTCAGGCTCTCCGTCTGTCCCATCTTCAGCTGGAACTTGAGGCGGAAGAGCTGGTCATTGAGCTCTTGCTGCTGGTGCAGCAGTTCGGCATCGGTCAGATTTCTCAGTTTTTCGACATCCATCGTTTTTCTCTTCTGTGCGTTAGCTATTAGCTTCTGGCTACTAGCCTTTAGCCGAAGCTGCTTGATTCAAAACACAAGGGCTAATTACCAATTGCTAATTGCTTCTTCTCTAGTGCGCATCCGCGCGGGCCACAAACTTTGTCCGAAGGCCCAGTTTGTTCGACGCCAGCCGCATTGCTTCCTGCGCATCGGTGCGGTTCACGCCTTCCATCTCAAACAGGATCTTGCCCGGACGTACCACGGCAACCCAGTGATCCGGCGCGCCTTTGCCTTTACCCATACGGGTTTCGGCCGGCTTCTTGGTCACGGGCTTGTCCGGAAACAAGCGGATCCATATCTTGCCGCCGCGCTTCACAAAACGCGTCATGGCAACGCGGCTTGCCTCGATCTGGCGGTCGGTGATCCAGCCCGGTTCCATCACCTTCAACCCGAAATCGCCGAAGGAGAGTTCTCCTCCGCGCCAGGCCTTACCGCACATGCGACCGCGCTGCTGCTTGCGGTACTTAACTTTTTTCGGCATTAACATAAGTTCGAATCCTTGTAGCTGTTCGCTTCAATCTCGAGTACTTGGTAGTTAGTACTTAGCCGCAAGCTCCTAATTGCTTTGGTTTAGCCCTATTGCCTTGGGCTTTCAGGCAAAGCTAAATACTAAGTACCAAATACTAACTACTGCTTCTTAAAATGCTCCCGCGCCTGCGCGCTCAGGCTGCCGCTTTTTCTGCGGCAGAATGTCGCCTTTGTAAACCCAGCACTTCACACCGATCACGCCGTACGTGGTGCGGGCTTCGGAAAAACCAAAATCGATATCGGCGCGCAACGTGTGCAGCGGCAGACGTCCCTGCAGGTACCACTCGGAACGCGCGATTTCATTGCCGTTCAACCGGCCGGACACGCGGACCTTGATGCCCTTGCAGCCGAAACGCAACGCCGAATCCACTGACTTGCGCATGGCACGGCGGAAACCTACGCGCTTTTCCAGCTGCAGCGCGATTCCTTCCGATACCAGCTGCGCGTCCAGCTCCGGCTTGTGCACTTCCTGGATATCAATGAAGACATCACGGTTCGTGCGCTTCTGCAGCTCGATCTTCAGCTTGTCAATTTCCGCGCCTTTGCGACCGATGATGATCCCAGGACGAGCGGTGCGGATAATGATGCGCAGCTTGTTGCCCGGACGCTCGATTTCCACCGAGCTCACGCCCGCGGACTTGAGCTTGTCCTTGAGCTCTTCCTTCAGCTTCACGTCTTCCAGAAGAAGCTTGTCGTAATCTTTCTCAATGAACCAGCGCGAGCGCCACGGCTTGGTATAACCGAGCCGAAATCCGTAAGGATGGACTTTCTGTCCCATATTGTTTCCTCTATTCCCTGCCGACGTTCTTCCGAACGTCATTTCCTTCTCAAAAGTTTTACCGTGCTGCCGCGGTCTTCTTCTTACCGGCTGATTTCTTCTTGGCGCCAACAGCCTTCTTCTTGGCCGTGGTCTTCGCCGGAGCAGCGTCTTCTTCGCCGACCACTGTTGCAAGCGCCTGCTTGTTTTCCGCGCCTTTTTCCGCCAGCACAATTTCCATGTGCGAGATGCGTCGCTGGTAGCGGAACGCGCGGCCCATCGGCGCCGGACGGATACGTTTCATACGCGGGCCTTCATTGGCGATGGCGTGCTTCACATAGAGCCGGTCCAGGTCAACATCCATACCTTTTTCCTGGCTCAGGTAGTTCGCATTCTCCACCGCCGAGCGCAGCAGCTGAAAAATCGCCGGAGCAATGCGCTTCTTGGTAAAGGTCAGCGTAGTCAATGCGTCTTCCACGCGCCGGCCTTTAATCAGGTCCAGCACCAGCCGCGCCTTCTGCGGCGATACTCGGGTGAATCGGGCTTTCGCTGTAAATTCCATGTCGTTAACCTGTTCTCTCAATCTTTGCTACTTCGCTGGCGCTGACGGTGCTGCGGGCGCAATCGCTCCCGGACCACCCGGTATGCCTGCCGGCTTGGCGGAAACTTCCGCCGCCGCCTTCATCGAGTGACCTTTAAAGATCCGCGTAAAGGAGAACTCGCCCAGCTTGTGTCCCACCATGTTTTCCGTGATGTAGACCGGAATAAACTTTTTGCCGTTGTGCACCGCGATGGTGTGTCCCACCATCTCCGGCGAAATCGTGGAACGGCGCGACCATGAACGGATGACCTTTTTGTCATTTTTCGCGTTTAGGTCTTCAATTTTCTTCAACAGATGGCCGTCAATATGCGGCCCTTTTTTTAATGAACGAGCCATTATTTCTGTCTCCTGCTGACAATAAACTTGTCTGTGCGCTTGTTGTTGCGCGTCTTGTAGCCGCGTGTCGGCTGTCCCCACGGAGTCACCGGGTGGCGTCCACCTGAAGTTTTTCCTTCACCGCCGCCGTGTGGATGGTCCACCGGATTCATAGCCACGCCGCGGTTGACCGGCTTCTTGCCCAGCCAGATGTTGCGTCCGGCCTTGCCGATGGCCACGTTTTCGTGGTCCACGTTGCCAATCTGCCCAATCGTTGCCATGCAATCGATCAGCACTTTGCGCGTCTCGCCGGAAGGCAGCTTCACCAGCGCATACTCGTTTTCTTTTGCCACGAGTTGTGCTGATCCGCCGGCCGAGCGCACCATCTGCGCGCCCTTGCCTGGCTTGAGCTCGATGTTGTGGATCGTTGTGCCGGCCGGAATGTTCTTCAGCGGCAGCGCGTTCCCGACCAGGATGTCGGCTTCGGGGCCGCTGACAATCTTCTGACCCACATTCAATCCCACGGGATGAAGGATGTAGCGCTTCTCGCCGTCGGCGTAGGCGATGAGCGCGATGCGCGCCGAGCGGTTCGGATCGTACTCGATTGAAACCACTGTGGCCGGGACGCCATTCTTGTCGCGCTTGAAGTCTATCGCGCGCAGCTTGCGCTTGTGTCCGCCGCCACGGTGCCAAATCGTGATGTCACCCGCGTTGCGGCGACCGCCGGTGCGCAGCTTGATGCGCGTGAGCGGCTTGTGCGGCTTATCGGTCGTCAACTCGTCATTGGTCAGCGTTGTCTTAAAGCGCAACGACGGCGTAATCGGTCTGTATGTCTTAATTGCCATAAATTCAGCCTTTGGTACTTAGCTCTTGGCCTTTGGCTTTTGTTCCAAGCTCACGGCTAATTGCTAAAACCTTTGAAACTCTTTTTCATTAGCGATTTGGCACAAGAGTCGCCAAATCGCGCTGCCTCAGAGCCTAATCACTGTAACCACGATCCAGGCATTGAAGCGATTTTCTTAAATGTTCGCCGCATACTCGGGCATTTTTTCACCCGCCTTCAGCCTTACGTATGCCTTCTTCCAGTCCGGACGGTAGCCGGCAAACTTGCCCCGGCGGCGTTCTTTGCCGACGAAGTTCGCAGTGCGGACCGAATCAACCTTCACCTTGAAGATCTTCTGGACGGCTTCTTTTACTTCCGTCTTGGTGGCTGCGGCGTTCACTTCAAAAACCAGCGTGCCCTGGTTTTCCTTCACGCCCAGCCCTTTTTCGGTGATCACCGGCTTGCGGATAATCTGATAGGCCGACTTCATTACGCCACCTCCGCTTTGTGCTTGGGCGCACTCGCCTTCAGCGAATCCTGCAATTTTTCCAGCGCAGGCTTGGAGAAGATCGCCGTCTCATAACGCAGGAGATGGTACGGATGCACCTGATTGCCGGGAACCAGTTCCACGCCGCGAATGTTGCGCGAGCTCAGCTCCAGGTTGCGGTTGTCTTTTGCGCCATCCACCAGCAGCGTCGTTTTGCCCACGCCCAGCTTGCCCAGCGTTTTGCGGAATGCGCCGGTCTTGGCAGCATCCAGTTCGAATGCTTCCACCACCATCAGCTTGCCGTCGGAAAGCTTGGACGCGAGCGCGGAACGCAACGCACCCAACAGCTTCTTCTTGGGAAACTGGTAGTCATAAGAGCGGGGCTGTGGTCCGTGGACCGTGCCGCCATGCCGCCACAGTGGCGACCGGATGGATCCCACACGCGCGCGGCCTGTTCCCTTTTGCTTCCACAGTTTCTTGCCCGCGCCCGACACCAACTTCTTGTTCTTGGTGGCGTGCGTGCCTGCCCGCTGTGCTGAGCGGTAATGCTTTACCGCTTCCCAGAGAAGGTCTTCATTAATACCACCAAAGACCTCGTCAGCCAGCTCCAGCGAGCCTGTCTTCTTGCCTTCGAGATTTACTACATCGATCTTAGCCATATTGAACTCTTGTGGACCGCAGGCGCCCTCGCCTGCGAAGTCTTTGTTATGTGGCACAGGCACTCTTGCCTGTGCTTACGGTACTTAGTATTTGGTACTTGGCTGCAAGCTCACAACTGTCTTGCTACTTCCAAGCCGTTTGGTTCTTCCACACAAGCCAAATACCGATTACCAAGTACCAACTACCTACTTCTTCGACTTGCCAGCAGCAGCTTTCTTTGCAGCCTTCAATGGGTCCAGCGTGGTCGATCCGGCAAAGCCACGGCGCTCGCGCGGTGGTTTCTTTGCCTTCAGGATCACGACATACGCGCCCTTGGGGCCCGGTACCGCGCCTTCCACCAAAAGAAGGTTGTCATCGATATCGATGCCGCGAATCGCCAGGTTCCGCACTGTTACCTGGTCAACGCCCATGTGGCCGGACATGCGCATTCCGGGAAACACGCGGGACGGGAACGATGAGGCGCCGATCGAACCCTGCACCTGGAACATATGTCCGTGCGCTCCGGGGCCGCCGCCAAAGTGATGGCGCTTAACGACGCCGGCAAATCCGCGTCCTTTGCTGACACCGATCACATCAACAAACTTTTCATTGGTGAAAATATCCACCAGAACCTTGCCGCCCACTTTCAGGCCATCACCATTCGTCGCGGCTGCTTCGCCTTCTGCGGGCTGCGCTTCCGCTGCGGCGGCTTCGGTTCCGTCCTGCATGGCAACTTCGCGCATGAACTTTACCGGCGGCAGATCGTGCTTGCCGAAGTGTCCCTGCATGGCCTTGCTTACGTTCTTGCCTTTGACGAACTCGACCAGGCCGATCTGCGCAGCTTCATAACCTTCTTTATTGTTGCGCTTGATCTGCGTGATCACGCATGGGCCGGCCTGCAGGACGGTGACCGGGTGAACGTCACCCTTGTCGTCAAACACCTGAGTCATGCCGATTTTCTTGCCTAGAATTCCGTTAATCATTGTTTCCTCTCCTCATCATTCCCGAGCCGTTTTACGGTTTCGAGGAACTGTAGGTTTTGGTTGCTGGTATTTGGCTCTTGGTATTTGGTAGTTAGCCAAATACCAAATACCTATTACCAACTACCTATTTATGCTCTTTCCCGAACGCCTTGATCTCCACGTCCACGCCGGCCGGCAGGTCGAGCTTCATCAGCGCGTCCACCGTATTCTGCGTCGGCTCCAGGATGTCGATCAGGCGCTTGTGCGTGCGGATCTCAAATGCCTCGCGCGACTTCTTGTCCACGTGAGGGGAGCGCAGCACGCAATATTTGTTCTTCACCGTGGGCAATGGAATCGGTCCAGCAATCTGCGCCCCGGTACGTTTGGCCGTGTCAACGATCTCGCCCGTGGACTGGTCCAGGATGCGATAGTCGTACGCTTTCAGCCGTATGCGAATTCTCTCTTTGCCTATCACTCGTTTTATCCCTCAAAGATCTTTGCGGTCAGGCCAGTATTGAAAGATCGAAGGTCACTGCCGCTTTGGTCCGATTTAAAATTTCAGATTTCAAATTTAAAATTTGAAATCTACTGAATGATCTCGCTGATCGTGCCTGCTCCCACCGTCCGTCCACCTTCGCGGATGGCAAAGCGCAGGCCCTTTTCCATGGCCACCGGCGTAATCAGCTCGATGGTCAGTGAAACGTTGTCGCCCGGCATCACCATCTCCGTGCCGGCCGGCAGTTCGGCCACGCCTGTCACGTCGGTGGTGCGGA
>C688J18823_10001631_pt1 | contig 13961 bp, 11 predicted proteins | sample HopSoiMetagenom1_FD_18823 | JGI IMG/M metagenome (IMG submission 18823)
CGGTCGAGTGCCTCGCGGGCGGCCGCCTGCTCATCCATCGCCGCCGCCGGTGAAGAGGTCATCGACGCGCGGGTCGGGGTCCGGCTCGAGTGCGTCTATGCTCATCAGGCTCGGGTCCGAATAACGAGCGGAGCGGGTGAAGGTGAGCGCAGCCGAGGGCGGCGGCTCTGCAGCCAGGCCGCGGGAGGATTCCAGCAGCGCGCGGGGCACGCCGAAAATCGCGGCCAGCGCGGAGACCACCGCGGGGCGCACGCGCGCGGGCGCGAGCAAGCCGGCCTCGAGCTCGTGGACGTAGTCGCCCACCCGCCGCTCGGAGCCGGTCACGCCCAGCGCCTCGCACAGCCGGCTGACCAGGGCGGCGCGGGTGGTATGCGTGCGCTCGCGCAGAGCGGGCAGCAGTTCTGGCCAGGGGCGGGGCGGCTCCAGCTCGGGACGGGCGGCCATCTGCTCGAGCTCATCCTTGGTCACGTCGGCGGGATGGGTGGCGGCGTAGGCGGCGATCATGCCGGCCAGGACATCGGCCTGGTCGCCGGCCTCGTGCACGAGCGCGGCCGCGTCCGGCAAGTGGCCGGACGCGCGCTGGTCGAGGTACTGCTCGAACAGCTCGAGCGCGCGATCGCTCACGGCTGCGCCTCCCGCATCCTGGCCAGCGCCCGGTGCAGGATCACGTCGATGTTGCCCGCCGTCGTCTCCAGCATCTCCCCCACCTCGGCGCTGGAGCGTCCTTCGATGATGCGCTGCCATACGACCTCCCGCTGCCGATCGCCTAGCGGCGCCAGCAGGTCGGCGACAGCCGCGGAGATGGCGACCTCGTCGAGCGCCGCGTCCTCGGAGGCGGCATCCCACTCGCCCAACGGCGGCTCGGTCGCCGGCCGGTTGGCGTGGAAGTCGGCACGGCAGAAGACGGCCATGCGCAGCAGCAGGCCGACCGGGTTGATGATCTCGTCGCCGGAGTAGACCTTGCGCGAGAAGCGCAGCAGCACGTCTGACTCGACGTCGTCGATGGCGCCGGCCGGCACCTTGGCGGCGATGACCGAGCGCACCAGATCGCGGTGGCGGAGGACGACCATGCCGATGCAGCGCCGGGCGGTTTCGCGCCCCGGGTTCTCCGACAGCGACGCCCGGGCAAGGCGCACCAGATCCAGGTCTTCGAGCGGCGTGAGTTGGTCGAACGGGTATGGGTGAAGCGGCACGCCTCTATCTTACGATCGGGTCGGATGGATGCTCGAACCATTGCCGTTGCACGTCCGTCGGCGCCAACGGGTTCTTACGCGCGGGCCCTGCCTCGCCGGTGCGATCTAGCAGCGACCGTCGGCGACTCGAACTTCGACACGGGTGGACCACGAAACGGTCCCGCGAAGACCTGTCAACCTGACGCCGTAGAGCCCTGGCGGGGCATCCACCGTATCAAGCGTGAAGCCTCGGTCGCCTGACCCAGCACGTGAGGAATTCCTGTCGTACCTGAGATTGACGACGTTCGCCGGCACAGGTTCACCGGTACATGCGTTGGTCGCGAGATACGTCAGGACCACCGGTTGGTTGGCCTCGCTCTGGACATGAAGATGACCGGACGCAGAATCCGTGCTATTCATATGCACCGTCGTTGGTTCAACAGTCATTCGTAACGGACAAATTACTACGTTGCATATGTAACTGCTCCGCGCGGTCGCCTTCCATTTGAATACTGACCTCGCTGCGCTCAGTCCGCCAAGCGCCCACCCCCCGGCGAATGCAGCAGCAAACGTCACAATCAACACAACGGCGATTGGCGCACCTCGAGAGCGGCGCAGTTTGTTATCTATAGATGGCGTCACTTCGGCCGCACGCTAGGCAATTGGGGATTTGTTCCGTACACTGGTGAAATTATGATGGTATCGCGATCCACCCGGATGTTCACTGCCGCAATAGCGGTCTCGGTCTTTTGGATCGGGTGGGTGAACGGCAGCTTCGCGGCAACCGCGTGGGGATGGATTGCCCTGCTGTGCTCCTGCGCCTTCGGCCTCGTGGTGCTCGCGGTTGAGCTGCGAGCCCCGCGTATGCTCTTGGCGTGGGGCTTGGCGCTGTGTGCTTTCGTCGTATGGACGGGCGTGTCGCTGCTGTGGACCTCCGACATGACGACCGGTGTGCAAGACATTCAGCGGAGCCTCGTGTATGTCGCCGTGGCAGGGCTGGCCGTGACCTTCGCCGATGCCGCGACACCGGCCGGTATTCGTAATGGGGTACTGATCGGCTCGTGCGCGCTCTGCCTTTATGGCGTCGCGGCGCACCTCCTTCCCGACGTGTTCGGCGTTGCATCGCAGGCAAGCGCGCCGGGCCGCTCGTTTTCCCCGCTTGGATACTGGAACGCCCAGGGCATGCTGGCGGTGCTCGCCATGATTCTGGCAATGGGAGTCGTGAGCACAGAAGGACCCGCATTCTGGCGCGCTGTTGCCGCGGGCGTCGTACCGGTGCTCGCCGTGCAGACCGCGCTCACGCTCTCCCGCGGCGCCGAGTTGGCACTGGTGTTCGGGGTTGCAGTATGGCTTGCGATCGACCCGAGACGCCTACAGACCACGGTCTGGCTGGTGGTGCTTGGAGTCGGAGGCGCAATCGCCGCGTGGCAGGCGAACCGGACAACCGCGATGGTGGGTGACGGGTACGGTCTTCAGGCCGCCTCCGCCGGGCATCGATTGGCCGCGGCGGTCGTGGTGATCTGCGTCCTGACCGCGTGCTGCGTCTACGCGATCGCGCGGTTCGGACGGCTCATCGTGGTTCCATGGTGGGTGCGGGTGGCGTACGTGGGGCTGCTCTGTACCGGCGTCCTGCTCGCATGCGCTGCGACAGTCCAGCGGTACGGCGATCCGGCGCGGTGGCCGCGGTCGGCCTATGACACGCTGACGGCTGCACCCACGATCAGGCAGGACGATCCCAGCAGGCTGTCGACGTTCTCGCTGACCAACCGCAACCTGCTCTGGTCGGTTGCCTGGCGGGAAGGCGTCGCGGATCCGCTGGAGGGCACCGGCGCGGGGAGCTTCGATGGGTACTGGTATCGGCACCGCAAGGCGATCCTGGACAGCAACTCGCCTCACAGCCTCTATCTCCAGACCTTCGCCGAAGCCGGGCTGATCGGGCTGCTGCTGCTCGGAGTCACGCTGGTAATGCCACTGGTCGAGGGCATACGAGCCCGCTCCAGCGCGCTGGTACCGTCATTGGCCGGGGCGGTGGCGGCATTCCTCCTGCACGCAGGGACCGACTGGGACCTGCTGGTGCCAGGCCTGACCGTACCCTTCTTGCTCTGCTGCGCGTCGCTGCTCGTGTCGCGAGCCGACGCACCCCGTGTGGTGCTGGCCTCATCCAGACGGCTCCTGCTGGTGCCGGCGGCGGGGCTGCTGGCGCTCGTCGCCGGAGTCGGGCTCGTGGGCAATCAGCAGCTGCTCGACGGCTACAGCGCGGCGAACCGAGGAGACTTCCGGTCTGCCGAGCAGCACGCGTCCGACGCGGCTGAATGGCAGCCGTGGTCGTTCCTGCCATGGATGCAGATGGGAAACGCGAGGTGGGCGCTCGGTGACGTCGATGGCGCCCGCAGCGCATACCAGAGCGCGGCCTCCAAGGAGCCCGGGCGCATTGAGCCGGAGCTAGCGCTGGCCGAGATCAGCTCCGGCACGACGCAGCGACGCGCCGTGCAGCGCGTGATGCTGCTCGACCCAATCGGACCCGAGCTGTCCATGCTCTGCGACATTGCCCCCAGAGGCTGCCCTTGACCGCATGGACAGATGTTGACGACACGGATAAGCACACGTATCACTGAAGGTGCATCGCCCGATTGGCTCCCTATACGTGGCGGGCGATGTCACGGCTGTCTTGAGCGGCTGCCGCGGCATGCGCCGGGACGCGTAGGGGAGTCCCCACCGGCGCATGCACTACCCCGCTGACGGCAATACGATCGACGGATATGTTCACGGGCAACCGTACGTGGCGCTACATCCAGGACCTATCGATGCCCAATCGCTCTTTAGCCACGTCAAATTACTGATCTCGCTCCGGACGCGCGTCGTGTAACCGTCGCCCGCCGCGCTGTGCCAGTCACCGGCGTACCAAAGACCGACACAGCCCCATATGTCGCCGGCCTGATAGGAGCCTCCGAGCCAGTGTTCCCAGCCCTCGTAGCATCCTCGCAGCTGGCTGCCCAGGTAGTCGACCGCAAAGGCGGTCGAGTTGCGGTTGAACGGGAACGTCCCGTTCTGGTTGTCGGGCATGGCTCCCCACGACGGAGCTTCCCAATCCATGACTCCGGCGATCGAGAAGGTCTTCGGACATATGCCGGTCCCGTAGTCCTTCTGATAGTCGTAGCCACCGCTCTGTGCGAGACCGTTGCAATACGTGATGGTTGCCGGATCCGACGAAGTGATCATGTCGCCGCTGCCCCAGTCGTTCACCGGTCGCCCGCTCGGATACGTGAGGTACTGGTACCACGTCGACTCGCGTACCGCGATCCCCCGCAGCAGATTGTCCGGCAAGCCCCACTTGCAGGCGGCCCACTGGAAGATCTCGTCGGTGGTTCCGGAGAACTGGCCGTCAACGCGGGGTAGCAGCCACGTATCCCACTTGGCGTCGTAGTTACCGTCGACGGCCAGAGGGCGTGCTGCAAACGCGGCCGAGACCTTCGCCGGGTCGACCACCGTGTGATTGGCCGCATAGTTTGCCGGCCGCGGCTCCCATGTGGAGCGGTGAACCGACGACGCGCATTGCGCGTCGTCGGGCAGCGCCGCCCAGAAGCCGGCAGACTGAAGGTTGAAGGAGCCGCCGCTCGGAGGCGGAGCGGAGCTGGTCGCGCTTCCGACATCGATCGATATCGACTGGCTGCTGGTCTGGCCGGCGGTGTCGGTCGCTGTCACGGTCAGCTGATGGGTGCCGGCGGCACCGGTGGTATCCCACGGGAAGGTCCACGTCCCCACGGTGCTGAGCGCGATTGGAGCGCCGCCGTCGATCTTAAGCGAGACAGAGCTCACCCCCACGTCGTCGCCCGACGTGCCGGACACCACGATCGGCCCGCTCACGGCGGCTCCGTCGGTCGGGGACAGGATGGATACGGAGGGAGGTGTGTCCGACGTCGTCTGATAAGTAGCGTGTAGCCACAGCGCGGTGTAGAACAGCTCCCCCTTGCCGCTCGTGTTCGTGAACTTCACGGATGTGCGCAGGGTCGAGGCGTCGGCGACGGAGAGGCCGGCGAAGTCGTCGGACAGGTTCGTGTACGCCTCGGTCAAGGCGTGTGGAGCGCCGCTCCCTAACAACGTCGAGCCGTCGTATAGCCGTACCCGGACTGTGCCTCTCGCCAGGGGCGAACGGTTGGCGCGAAGATTCACGACCACATCGGTGACCATGCCGGCCGGCGCCCCGGAATAGCTGGTCGAATGCTCGGCGGCCGTGAATCGCAGCCGCGTTCGAACGACCGTGGCGCCGTCGTCAGCTGCCGAGAAGGAGGTGCCGTCATCGACCTGCGCCCACAGGCTCCCGCCCTTCAGGGCGGAGCCGGCCACGACCGGGACCACGTTTTTGGCCGCCACATCGCCGCTCGGCGTCAGATCGAAACCGGCGCCTGGATCCGCGGAGCCTGCAGCTGCCGCGACGGGTGCGGACAGCGGTGAAACGAGCACGAGCGCCAGAACCAGCGGCGTGATGATCAATCGCTTCATGTCGGTGACCTCCCACAAGCGAGGAACCACTACCCATCAGCGATCTGGGCGCCGATGTGCAAACAGACAGGCGCATCGACGGCCGCTTGGTACGCAGCCGACGCACGTCTTGGCTCATGCCCGGCCGCTCTGCCGGCCTCGATAGACCCTCAGGTATTCAACATGGTGCAAATCACACTGATAGCACCAGATCATCGGCAAACGCCGTCGATACCTTTAGACGCCGGCGTGCCTATTCAGGAAGGGCGCTGACGGTCACGCTCTGCTCGACGGTGTGGGTCCGATCCCGATCCTGTAAGAATTGGTGATAGACGTCGTAGGCACGCCGTCGCGCCGACTCGAACCGGGGTTCCTGCCAATGGGCGCGAAGCGCATCCTTCTCCGAACTCCTGCCGCTGGACGGCACCCACGTCCGCTGAGCCTCCTCCGAGATGCTCTCGGTCTCATTGAGAGCCTTCTTCGCCTGCTCGAGCGTGACCGTTCCGGACTCGAACCCGAGTAGATACGGCGACAACTTCGGACGCTCCTTGATCAACTCGACGCACCGCGCGACGTTCTCGTCGGTGTGGTCGAACTCCGCGTACGACGTCCCGAACCGCTCGTTCACCCGCCGGATCACGTGTCCGAACGCGGTCGTCGTCTCCTCGAAGTCGGCGACGACGTAGCTCGACCGGTAGCGCTCGAGCCTGTCGTAGAATCTGGTGTACGAGAAGAGCGCGTCGCGGATGCTGACGCCGGGCTCGCGGATCACCTGCGAAAGCACCACATCGGCCGGGTCACGAATCAGCGCGAGCGTCGGTACGCCCGCCCTCGCCGCTGCTATTAGCTGCGCCGGCGCATGCAGGTGATGGGCCATTCGCACCGGCCGTGGCTGTGCCAGTTGGAACGCGTAGACGGCGAACGTACTCGCGCACCGCGTATAGCCGTCGATCACGAATTCGGTCTCGTCGCTGATCACCTCCGGGCTGGGGCCCGGATACTTTCGGCGGGCGAATGGGAGGTAGATGGCCGGCCGCTCGGATACCACGGTCCTGAGCACGTGGTGAAACCTGCCCCGCCGCGTTGTCTCGATCATCGTTCAGCTCCGATCGTCCGAATCATGTCCTGGCCGCCGGCGGGTTCGACGAGGCTGTCCACCAGTCTGATGTAGCGAGGCTCCTGCATGTCCCAGGAGAGCCGCCCCCGGATGATCTCTCGCCCCATGTCCCCCATGGTCCGGCGTTCGCGGCGATCGTCCAGCAACCGGGAGATCTCCTGCGCCATCTCGATGGCATCGCCGGCTGGGACATATCGCGCCGCGGACCCGGCCATGGCGCGGGTCTCCTCCAGGTCGAAGGCGACGAAGGGCAGGCCGTGTGCCATGTACTCGAGGCCCTTCACCGGCGTCACCTCCGGCTGCAGGTTCGAATCGAGCGCCAGGTCCGCGGTTCCGAGGTAGTCGAAGCAGCGACCCTCCTCCAGCCACCCGGTGAACCGCACCTGGTCTCCCAGGCCCAGGTCAGCCGCCTGCCTTCGGGCAGCGTCCAGCGACTCGCCCGAGCCGATGAAGACGAACAGCGTGTCCTCCCTGCCCAGCTCGTGGATGCAGTGGGCTGCGGCCGATATTGCGAGCTCCATATGATCCTGCGGTCCCATCACGCCGAGCCAGCAGACCAGGTGCTCGAACCCTGCGCGGAGTTCCGGGTCCGGCGGATGGCCCTCGACCGACGCCAACGTCGGCCCGTTGCCGATGACCGTTACTTTTTCGACGTCCACGTTCCCGCGCATCACCACCGTCCGCGCCAGTGAATCGTTCACGCAAAGCACACCGTCTGCCACGCGGTGAGACGCCCGTTCCATGGCCCGCAGCAGCCTCGGTACAGCGCCGGTCGTTTTTCCGAACCGATCTGCATACACCTCGGGTGAAAGGTCTCTCTGGTCGACCACGAACCGAGCACGCAGCAAACGTGCAGGGACCGCGAGCAGGAAGTAGATGTCTGGCGGATGCCCGGTCTGGACAAGATCAACCCGGCCGTGGCAGCTGGCGCGAACCATCAGCGCAGTCGCAGCGATCAGCGAGTAGCAGTACTCGAGCGCGAATCCGATCAGCCCCGAGTGCTCCGGTGGCGCCTTGTACTCATAGATGCGCAGCCCTGGGCTGTCATATCGGTGATTTTCGGGGTCGCGCCGGGAGATGACTCCGACCCGGTATCCGCTCCGCAGCAGGCTCTCAACTTGCTTTCGGGCACGATGGTCGCGTGCGTACGGAACGTTCTCGATGATCACAAGGATCCGGCGGGTCGCCCCGCGCGTTTTCTGAACAGCGGTTCTCATCGCGACCGCCCGTTCGGGACCATCGACGCCCCGGCCGCGGTGATGCCGAGCATTGCGAAGATGAGGTCGCCGGACCCGCGATAGGTGATATGCGGGTCGATGATCATCAGCACCGATACGACGGAGAGGGCCGTGACGACCGCGAGGCCGGCGGCGCCGGCCTCATCGCGGTGTAGCCGGAGCACGCGAGAGCCCTCGCGCATCCCCGCCCAAACGAAGTAGAAGAAGCTGAACAACAGCGGCATCCCGCCCGCCCAGAGCAGCCATGTGTAGCCGCTTTCGATCCAGACGTATCCGGTCGCCAGCCGCTGCGACACCACGCGAGCGGCCGGCCGGATGCCGAGGACCCAGCTGTTGCCCGAGAACAGCTCCGGCCAGAAGTAGTTCTCGAGATTGTGCAGCCGGCCCTCCCAGCTGCTGGGCAGGCCGCTGGGCGACTGGAACCCCTGCAGGCGCCGCTCGACCACCGGCCGCAGCGCGACGGCGGCCGTGACCACCGGCACCGTCGACCACACCAGGAACGAGAACCGCCGTGTCAGGATCGCGATCACCAGGACGGCGATCGCGAGACCGATGACTCCCGAGAACTCTCCGGCGGCGAACACGCCGATCACGAAGAAGAACGCCATCAGGCACAGAAGCACGCGGTGCCGTGATCCGGTGGTGATCAGGCCGACCGCGACGGCGATGTTGAAGATCAGCAGGTCTGCCACAGCGATCGGAAGGCCCAGCGTTGCGCCCGCACGTCCGCTCCCGGTCACGGCGTCCGCGTTGCCGTAAGGCGCGTAGAAGGTGGTGAGAACGTGAGCCACCGTGTCCACACCGAACGACTGCATCATCGCCAGCGATGCCACGATCGCAGCCGAGCCCAAGGACAGCCACAGGCAGATACGGACGTGCCTGATCGTGTGTAGCGACGACCGGAACACGGCGAAGATTAGGTAGTACTTCCAGATCATGAGCGAGTAGAGGATGTCGTCGTGCTCGATCGCGTGGGCGCGGATTCCCATCCACAACAACGGCACGACTGAGCTCGTGATGCACATCGCCGTTATCGCGATATCGATGTGCGACGGTCTGAACCTGAGGCCTTGCGTTCGTGCGTGGAGAGCGAAACGCAACACCAGCGCCGCCGCGACGATCATCAGCAGCCCCTCGTTCGGCCTGATCGCCGGCACGGCGCCGCCGCGGTTGATTCCCGCGACCAGCGGGGTGGAGGCGATCAGCAGGTATGCGCCGAGCTGGGGGCGCACTGCCACCGCGAGGAGCGCGCCCAGCGCGGCGATCGCGATCAACGGCAGGAACGGACCCTTTCTGGTGATCATTCCGGCAAGTAGAACCGCGCCGATCGCACCGGCAACGACAACCACCAGCTGGCCGCGGCTGCGCATGAGGTTTTCGCCGGCCCGGTGAAGCGCACGCCGGACACCACGTTTCGGCCCCCAGCCGGACCCGAACCCTGGCAGTGACTCGAGCATCAGCCCACGCTCCGTCCACCGATGACGGGCAACCGACCGCTCTCGCGAAGCAGTCGCATCTCCGGCGCATGCAGCCACGCCTGAGAACCGAGGTAAGCGGTCCCGCCGGCTGCCGCGGCGAGTCCGAGCCGGATCAACTCGGCCGGCCGCGACGCCCCCAGGTCACCGGTCAGCCTCCACACCAGCGTGCCGAGCGCGACCATGACGATGGAAGCAAGCCCTGTGCGCGCCAGCATCGGGATCGACCGCGTTCGGCCGGCCGAAGTCCGCCTATCGACCTGATGCCACGCATGAAGCGCCCCGACGACGGAACCTCCCGAGAAGGCGGCGCCGATCAGGAGCAACACCTGCGAGCCATGCACCTGTGTCGCCGGGATCATCAGGATCACGGTCGTCGCCACCCGTACGAGCATCGAGCGGACCGGGGCCCGCACATCCTCCTGCGCATACAGGGCGTAGGTTCCCAGGATGAAGGCGGTCTCGCCCATCACCGCCGGGCTGAGAGCGATCAACGACACGGCGACGTACTCAATCGCGCTTGCCGTGTCGAGGCGACCGAAGGCCACGATACCCGCGATCTGGTGAGCAGAAGCCGCATATGCCGCCGCGATCGGGACGGTCACGAAACACGCCAGCCCCAGCGCCTTTCCCAGCTCCTCGCGAAAGGCAATGGCGTTCCCGGTCTGGTGGAAGACGGCAAGCCGCGGAACCAGGGCCCGTGCGACGGGCCAGGTGACGATCGCGGTGGGCAGATAGAAGAAGTTGAGCGCGAGCTGGAATGCCACCAGTCCGCCGCCCACCCGGTTGGCGATCGCCATCGTTGCCACCAACTGCAGCGTCGCCAGGCCGGTGTACGCGAGCACCGCCCGGATCCTGACCAGCACGGTGCGTACCTCGGGATCGTTCCACACAAGCGCGGGCCGCATGGCGAATTGGCTTCGCCTCGCCCCCAGCCACTCGAGCGTTGCGTGCAATGCCACCGCGCCAGTCGTTCCCAAGCCCAGGATCACGATCTCGGTGGTGCTCACGCTCGAGAGCGTGCCCCCGGTTCCGTAGACCACGGCCACCGCGACCAGGGTCACCATGATCCCGACGTTTTCGACGGTGGGTGCGCCGGCGGCCAGGGCGAAGCGGCCATAGGCGTTCATCACCGCAGCGCCCGTTCCGGCGACTACGTACAACGGGATCTGAGGTGCGAACAGAAGCAACAGCACCAAGCCGACGCGGCGTTGCTCGGCGGCGGAATGCGGGTCGCTGACGCCCAGCGAGAACAGGTGCAGGATCAGCGGCGCGGCCACCATGATGGCCGCCATCGCGATCACTCCGAGGACCAGCACCCCACCGAAGAAGCCCCGTACCAGCGTGTCGGCCCGCTGTGCATCGCCCTCGCGGATGTGTCGCATAAGCGGCGGTACCAGCAGCGAGACGAACAGCGATCCAGCGAGTATCTGGTAGTACACGAGATTCGGCAGCGCGTTCATGCCCTGGTACGTGTTGCCGAGGTAGGTGGCGCCGAGCACCGCTCCCAGCACGAGGATGCGTGCCAGACCGGTCATGCGGCTGACGAGCGTCCAGATCGAGCCCGTCATCGAGTTCATGACAAGCGAGGCCTGCGCATGGTGAACCGGCACGGTGTCAGACCGGACCGATGCCGGCTCCTGCGCCTCGATCATGCTGCGTCCCCGGCAAACAGCACAGCCGGGAGCGTCTTGAGAAGGATCTTCAGATCCAGCAGAAGGCTCTGCTCTGCCACGTATTCCCGGTCGAGCTCGAACGCTTTGGACATCGGAAGCTTGCTGCGGCCGCTCACCTGCCAGAGGCCGGTCATGCCGGGCTTGACCTCGAACCGGACGTGGTCCACCTCTTCGAGCAGCTCAACCTCCCACGGCAACACCGGTCGCGGGCCGACGAGAGACATCGACCCGGCGATCACGTTCAGGAGTTGTGGAAGCTCGTCGAGGCTCATTCGCCGAAGCACACGGCCCACCGCCGTGATGCGGTCGTCGTCCAGCTTGTGCAGACCTGACTGGGCGGCCTCGAAATCCTCGCCGGGCGTCAACATCGCGCGAACGTAGGCGCGGTGCTCCGAATCGTCGCCTCCCACGTGCATCGTGCGGAACTTGAACATCGTGAACGGCCGATGTCCGCGGCCGACCCGCTCTTGGCGGAACAAGACCGGGCCCTTGCTGCTGAACCTGACGGCGATCGCCACCAGGACGAACACCGGCGACAGCAGCACCAGCGCCACCATCCCCAACGCGGTGTCGATAACCCTCTTCACCGCGGCCGATCCATACGGACGCGCAGCCGAAGCCTGCTCACGCTGACCAGTCGCCGAGCGGCCGGAGTCTGCTGCGCGAACCTTGTCGATGGAGTCCGATCTGAACATCGTCAACCCGCCACGGCAGAGGACGACACAGCGCGAAACCTCGACGACCGGGCCGCTCGCACGCGCGATTCCATGTGCGGCTGCTCGGGAACGGCGCGAACCGCCACCGCCGGATTGCCATAGGCGATCATCCGGTCGGGGACGTCTTTGGTGACTACCGACCCGGCGCCGATGATCGCGCCGCGGCCGATCCTGACGTAGGGCAGGATCGTCACGTTGACGCCGATCTGCGCGCCCGCCTGGATGATCGGGCCTGCCATCGATGCACCGGACACGACGCTTCCTGGATACAGGTCGTTGGCGATCATGACACCGGGGGCCAGGAAGACGTCGTCCTCCAGCTCCGTGTACTGCGCCACGTAGCAATTCGTGTGGATCTTGACCCGGTCGCCGATCGTGCACCCGTAGTCGATCACCGAGTTGCTCCAGACCGAGACGTCATCTCCGATGCGAACCTCTTCTCTGATGATGACGTTGTGACCGGTCGCAAATCTGGCCCCCACGGTCGACCCTGCGTAGATCACCGTGCCGGACCGCAGTTGCGGCGACTCGCCGATGGTCAGCTGCTCGGCAGCCCGCCGAGCCGGGGGATAGCCGATGATGACCGACTCATCGACGGTCGCATCGAGACCGATATGGGCGCCGTTCCTTCTATCCATAGCTCCTTCGTGGCCCACGGCGGTGGCCGGACAGGTGATCTAGACACTTGTGGATGCAATCGCACACGTAATCGATCTGTCGCTCGGAGATGTGCGGGAAGAGCGGCAGCGACAGGAGCTGCCCTGCCGTCTCTTCGGCGACCATCAGCGCCCCCTCGGCGAAGCGTCGGTAGGGCGGCTGCAGGTGGCACGGAACCGGATAGTGGATTCCTGTGCGCACCCCGTCGCGACGCAGCTGCTCCTGCACCGCGTCTCGCTCGGATATGAGCACCACGTTCTGGTGGTAGGAGCTTGCGACGTGCGGCTCGATCTCGACGAAGCGCACCAGCTCATGGTTCAGCGTTCGCCGGTAGATCTCCATCGCCTGGCGGCGCGCAGCTGTCCAGTCGTCGAGGCGCTTGAGCTTCGCGGTGAGCACCGCGGCCTGGAGCGCATCAAGCCGGCTATTGCGACCGATCGCCTCGTGGGCGTTGCCATCACCGGGAGCACGGCCGTGGTTTCCCAGCGACCGCACGGCAGCTGCAACTGCGGCGTCGTTGGTGACGACGCATCCGGCATCACCCCAGGCGCCCAGGTTCTTGGTCGGATAGAAGCTGAAGCAGCCGGCGCTGCCGAACGATCCGGCTGCACGTCCGTTCATGGTGGAGCCCTGCGCCTGCGCCGCGTCTTCTATCAGGGCGATCCCACTGGACGCCGCCAGGTGTGCGAGGTGCACCATCCGCGGCATGTGGCCGTACAGCTCCACCGCGATCAGCGCCGCGGTGCGAGGGGTGATCGCGGCCCGCATGATATCGGGCGTGACGAGCAGCGTGGCAGGGTCGACGTCCACGAAGCGGGGAGTGGCTCCGGACAGGACGACCGCCTCTGCGGTGGCGATGAACGTGTTGGCGGGGAGCAGCACCTCGTCGCCCTCGCCGATTCCCAGTGCCCGCAGCACGAGCTCGATCGCCTCAGTCCCGTTCGCGACCGCTATGGCGTGGTCGGTACCGCAGTACCGAGCCCACAGCTCTTCGAACTGAGACACCGCCTCACCGCCGATGAAGCCTGAGTTCGCGATGATCCCGTACCAGGCGGCGCGAACATCCTCCTCCACCTCGGTGTTCATCGCGACCAGGTCCGCAAGCGGGACGGGGGCAGCGCGTGGTACCTCGATCTTTCTCATGATGCCAGCTCCGGAACCTGCTCCTCGCTGGCGAACCCGTACCCGTCGGTCAGGTACACCGTCCGCCCTGACCGGAGCGACAGCTCCGCTGCCTCGAGCGCTTGGACGACGGCGAGTCCGCACGCACCGTCGGTAGCCGGCCGTTCGCCGTTCTGCACGCACGACACGAACTCCCGATCCTGAACCGTGAGCGGCTCCTCAAAGGACAGGAAGGGCGACTGGATGTCGCCGTAGCGGTACGACATCGGCATCTGTGCCATCGAGGCCTCCTCGGCCGGCACCACGCCC